>Ga0208750_1000567_pt1 | contig 11061 bp, 9 predicted proteins | sample Knorr_S15_td_O2m_FD_185602 | JGI IMG/M metagenome (GOLD analysis project Ga0208750, IMG submission 185602) | Marine microbial communities from Southern Atlantic Ocean transect - Knorr_S15_td_O2min_ad_340m_LV (SPAdes) (version 2) | ecosystem: Environmental > Aquatic > Marine > Oceanic | place...
GGGTGGGGAAAAGACCTAGGCCTGCCCAGTGGAAAATAGCTTAATCTATTATAGGTACTTCATTGGTCTGCTGTAATCAGGTCCTTTGGCATCCCAGCCATACTCATCATCAGCTCCAACTAGCTTAGCGAACTTAGGTGGATTTCTATCAAGCATCTCCTTTGTAACTCGCCATTGATACGCCTCTTGGGTTTTTAATTTTCTGTGACAGAAATAACTGGTGACGTTTAAACGTAACCCTTTTGTTTTTTTAGGGAAAGCCCCGTGCCATATGCCACCATTAAAAATTATCAGTGAGCCAGCTTTGGCTTGCACTGGTATAGCCTTATTAACTCCTTCACCTGGCTTAGGTTGTCTGTACAGCCTATGGCTTCCCGGAACCATGGCCATTGCACCATTTTCTTCAGTGTAATCAGTTAGACAATAAGTTGAGTTAGAAACATCAAACCAAGAGTTGGGGATCAGACCCTCAGGAGTGCTTGGTCGGGTATCACTATGCAGGCCTAAAGTTTCACCGTATCCATCTCCCTGCCATTTAATAAAAGAAGTCATGCTAGACAGTTGTTGTGTTCCTTTCATTAGATAATCCATCATGGCATTAAGAGTTGGGTTTAATAACCATTTCTCAAATATCGGATCTGCCATCAATAAGTAATAAAGTAAAAATTGGCTGTCAGTTTGCGGTTGAGCTTTATATTTTCCTTTTTCTCCATTTTTATTTAGATCAAACTTCTTTCCTGTTCTTTCATTACAGATACGAAGAACAGTTTTCCTCATTTTGTTAAGAAATTGAGTTGAAGCTACTTTTTTTGGAGGAATTACAGTAAATCCATCAATCTCCAGATCGTTGATATTACCTTGTAAGCCCATTTTTTTAATTTGACTTAAATTCTCACCTAAATATGGAGGTGTTTTGCTTTTAGTACTTACCATGATTTTTTCTTCCAGTTATTTTTTAATGTTAGCTCTTATTAAAAAACACTTCAATTTTCATTAAATATCGAATTCTACTGATTCTAAGACATTCCCCTTTTCATCTTTTAAATCAATACTAATAGACCCAGAATCAATGTTGATCAATCCATAATTCATGTCGTAGTGCATCTTGCCTAAAAGTAAGGGATCAGTTTCATCCCAAACAGCAACCAACCACCTTGGTAACGGTTTATTTAATGAGGAGCTTGTTAACTCATACAGATTTTCCTGCTTGTAAATTCCAGCTTTATGCCTATCACCGGAAACAAGTACAACAGGTTTTTGAAATTCTCTTATTAATGACAATAGTCTCTTTTTTTCATGAGGAAAGTTACTCCATTTTTCAAACCCATGATTTGTCGCAAGGATCTGTATTGAAGAAACTAAAATAATAATGTCTGCTTCCTCGTGAAATGTTGTTTCTAGCCACTGCCACTGTTCTTTTCCTAATATAGTTTTACTTTTATCTGAAGTAGACTGATAGTCCCTTTTTTCACCCTCAAGTGCCGAGCGGAAGTATCTTGTGTCTAATCCGATTAAAAGTATTTTCTTGTCTTTAATCTGTCTGCTTTCAGAAAAATAAATCCCTTCTCTTTTATGACGTTCATCTTGTGCATCTATTTTCCAGAAATTTAAAAACAATTTTTGTGCTTCTTTCTTTAAGGAGTATTCACTCCCGCCATCATTTAGTCCGTAATCGTGGTCATCCCAGATAGCTAGAGGTTTCAAGTTTTGAAGCCAATTTGGGAAATTTTCTTTCTGTTTGGCATAAGCAGGCCCCATGTTGGAGAGTTCACCTGAATCCATGTCCCCGTAGACATTGTCTCCCATGAAGAAGAAATCATTGAGGTTTTCTTTTTCTACGATCTTCCATATGGGTTGAGGTTTTGTTTCGTCTATACAAGACCCAAAACCAATTTTTAAAGAGTCAGAGTATCCTTCAGCTAAACCAAATGGACTCAAGATTAAAAGGAAGGTTAAGTAAAGAATTTTAAGCGAGAATTTCTTCATATCACGAACATACTAAGAATAACTAGCTGAAAGTAAAGGCAAGCATCTACCTTGTGAAACTTTAAGTTGATACGATGTAACCATGAAAAATAAGAGATATTTATTTATTAGCTTTCTTTGTCTTTTACTGTTGACGTCTTGTGCATCAATAACTGAATATCCAGAAACCAGAAAAGTATCGCAAACAGATTCATTGCACGGAATAGCAGTTGAAGACCCATATCGCTGGTTAGAAGATTTCACTAGTGAAGAAGTAGGGGAATGGGTTGAATTACAAAATGGTCTTAGTCAGAAGTATTTAACTAAAAATCGATACAGAAAAAGAATAAAAGAAAACCTAGAATCCATATGGGTGAGTAATTCGAAAAGCATCCCACAGATAAAGGGAGAGCACATTTTTTATTTTTTTAATGAAGGAAATTGGCAGCAAAGTAAATTAATGAAGCAAGAGTGTGACACTTGTCTACCAGAAGTAATGATTGATCCAAACACATTTTCTGTGGATGGCACTGTGTCTTTATCAAATCTAAGCATCAGTCCAAATGGAAAGTTTATCGCTTATTCCATTTCAGACGGAGGATCGGACTGGAAGACTTGGAAAGTTTTAGAGGTAGAAACAAACAGAGTGTTAGAAGATAGTGTTAAATGGACTAAATTTTCTTCTGGAAATTGGGAATCAGATAATTCTGGATTTTATTACCAAAAATACCCAGAACCAAAAGAGGTTGCTCTTTCAGAGATAAATAGAAGTCCTAAACTTTATTTTCATAAAATTGGTACTTCACAAGAAGAAGACCTATTGATTTACGAAAGGCCTGATAAGCCAAACTGGTCTTGGGATGTTCAAGTAAGTGAAGATGGTCTATATAGAATTTTATCCATAGGAGAGGGAACTGATGATAGCAATAGGCTTTATATAAAATTTGTTAACGACATTTCCTTTACCCCAGTTGTTGCTGAACTAGAAGCGACTTACATATTTTTAGGGAGCAAAGGAACTGATCTTTGGTTTTTTACGAATAAAAATTCACCCAACGGAAAAATCGTCAAACTAAAAGTCAATGAAAACAAGTCCTTTTTATGGGAAGACGTAATTAGTGAAGCAAGTTTTTCTATATCAGGATTTAGTCTAATAAATAACAAGTTCGTTATTGAGTATCTAGTTGACTCACTGTCCAAAGTTGATTTCTTTAATCTAAATGGCGACTACTTAGCCAGTTTAGATTTGCCAAACGCAGGTTCTGTTTCTGGTTTTAATGGAAAGATGAAAGATAGACTCACCTATTTTAGTTTTACTAACTACGTAACGCCCAGCAAGATTTTTAAAATGGATATGGAAACTTTAGATTATCAAGAGCACTGGTCAGAAGTTTTACCCAATTTTAATTCTTCTGACTTCGTTGCCGAACTTAGATTTTATGATTCGAAAGATGGGACTAAAATCCCACTCCATATTAGTTACAAAAAGGATACTTCACTTGAAGCAGATACACCTATTCTGCTTTATGGCTATGGCGGGTTCAATATCTCCATACTTCCAAGTTTTAGTAAAACTTATTTAGCCTGGATGAACCAAGGTGGTGTCGTTGCAGTAGCCAATCTTAGGGGTGGATCTGAGTATGGTGATGTTTGGCATGAAGCAGGGATGCTATTAAATAAACAGAATGTGTTCGATGATTTTGCTTATGCTGCTAAATTTTTACACTTAAACAATATAGGAAGCCCTAAATCCACTGTTATCCAAGGCAGATCAAACGGGGGTTTGTTGGTAGGTGCAACCATGTTACAAAATCCTGAATTGTTTGCAGTAACCATTCCTCAGGTAGGGGTTATGGATATGCTCCGATTTAGTAAATTTACTATTGGTTGGGCATGGGAAAGTGACTACGGCTCCGTCGATGACAAGGAAGAGTTTTTAAATCTTCTCTCTTACTCTCCTTATCACAACATAGGGAAAGGAAAATGTTATCCACCAACATTAATTACGACAGCAAACAGAGATGATCGCGTAGTTCCTTCTCACTCATTTAAATTTGCTGCGAGGCTACAGGAACTCCAAGGGTGCGATAATCCAATCCTTTTAAGAGTTGAGACTAGAGCGGGACATGGTTCCGGCACCCCTAGAAGTAAAAGAATTGAAGAGATAGCTGATATTTATGGTTATGCCTTGTCAGTTATCAAAAAAGGAGTGAATTGAGTTCACTATATTGAAAGTGCTACTATTAAAAAAAAGTAAACAAAAAAATGTCTAAAGCTATAGAAAAACCTGATGAAACTCTAAGTACTGTTCAGCCTTTTGAATTCAGTAAGGAATTTAATAAACAGCTGAAAGATTTAGATCTATTGGAAACTGTAGATCATATAAAAGAGCACGGCTATGCTGTTATGGATGCTGGCGTTACAGAAGAATTCAATAAAAGGTTAAGGGAAACCTGCATAAAATTAGCTCAAGAAACTGAAGGACCGGCCAAGGGTTATGCGGCAGCCATTTTGTTAGGACGGGATCCTGTTTTTGAAGAAGTTGTTCTTAATCCAAGAATACAGTCAATGGTAGAAGTAATGTGCGGGAAAGGGGCCTTACTTTCTCAATTAATTGCAAGCGTGAGACCAAAGGGAGCTCCAGAAATAGGATTGCATGCTGATCAAAACTGGACACCTGCGCCTTTTCCAGTTCATAACCAACTATTAACACTCTGCTGGGCTTGTGATGAATATACAAAAGATGGTGGTTGTACCAAAGTTATACCTAAGTCTCATTTAAAAAGACGACACCCCTTGCCAAAAGAGATAACAGCACAGAAAGGGGCTATTCCAGTTGAGTGCCCTCCCGGCTCATTAGTAATGTGGGATGGTTCAATTTGGCACAGTAATTACCCAAGGAGTATTGAAGGAGAAAGGGTAGTGATTCACATTACATTTAGCAGGCTGGCTTTAAGGACCGTAGAAAGCTATGACCACTTAGACGATAAATGGCTTGAAGGAAAACCAAAAGAACTTGCCACCATGCTTGGCAGAGACGATTTCTTGGGCCACAAAGACTTTTCGAAAGGCGGTGCTGGAGGCGAGGTAGAAAAACTAGTCAAAACTTTCACTTGGGTTAGAAATTAAAAAGTGAATAATCCTACTGATCTACAGGGATGGTTGGATCAGATTTCTGAAGAAATTATAGATCAAGATATAGAAATCGTTGATCCACATCATCATCTTTGGCCAGGTCCTCCTCGCACTGAAGGAGCTAAGGCAGAAAATCGTTATCTATTAGAAGACTTATGGAAAGATACGGAGTCTGGACATAAGATTAGTAAGACGGTTTTCGTGGAGTGCGGCCAGGGGTACTATGAGTCTGGTCCAGATGCAATGAAACCGGTAGGGGAAACCAAGTTTGTTTATGAAGTTGCTGAAGAAGCAAAGTTAGATAAGTCTAAAGCACAAATCGAAGGTATAGTTGGACATGCAGACATGATGATAGGAAGCTCTGCTAGAGAGGTGTTAGAAGCTCATGTAGAGGAAGGAAAAGGGAGATTTAAGGGGATTCGTCATGGCGCAAGCTGGGATGAAAGTGAAGAAATAAGGAATTCACACTCTATACCAATTAGGCATATCTATTTAGACTCTAAATTTCAGCAAGGTATAGAACAACTAGATGCCTTAAATTTAACGTTAGATGCTTGGAATTATCATAAACAAATCAATGAGTTAACAGAATTAGCTAAATGTTTCCCTAATCTTAAGATCGTACAGAATCACTTTGGCGGTCCGCTAGGTATAGGTCCTTATGCAAATAGACAGGAGGAGGTTTTTTCTGAATGGCAAGAATCTATTGCTGAGTTAGCAGAAAGGGATAACGTTTATATAAAAATAGGTGGACTGGCTATGCCAATAAATGGTTGGGGATGGCATAAGAGAGAATTGCCAGCAACTTCCGATGAGCTATTTGAGCTTCACGGAAGATATTATTTACATGCTATTAAATGTTTCGGTGCAAAACGCTGCATGTTTGAAAGTAATTTCCCCGTAGATAGAAGATCTATCTCCTATGCCATTCTCTGGAATGGCTTTAAAAAAGTGGTAAGAGATTTTTCTTTAGAAGAAAAGGAACACCTTTTCTTTAAAACAGCAGCTGAGTTTTATTCTCTTTAGACTAGTAAAGGATTACCAACTTCCTTATTTCCTTGACCTTCTGCAGGGGATTGATCAAAGTTTTGAATTCTTGCAGCTTCTTCTCTAACTAATTCTGGCGATCCTAATAGTTGTCTATTAAGTCCTATTCTCTTAAACCAGTAATGCAAACCTAATTCATCAGTAAATCCCATACCGCCATGAACTTCCGTGGAGGTCTTGGAAATTTGTTTTCCTACTTCTGAAACATGAGCCTTAGTGTGACAAGCCATTAATCTAGCTTGGGAAGGGTCATGATCATAGCAGTGCGCTGCATACCATATCATTGAATGACAGGGTTCCAGTTCTGCAGCCATTTCAGCACACATATGTTTAACTGCTTGAAACGATCCTATTACTCTTCCAAATTGTTTTCTTTCTAAGGAGTAAGCAACGGCTTTATCCAACATTATTTGTGCAGCACCTACACTGTCCGCTGAAAGCATCAGCCTGCCAGCATCTAAGACTTTATTGATTACTTCTTGATTCTTCTCAGACCCTGGAAGAAGTTCGGCTACCACTTTGTCTAAATTCAGTTCTATTGAAGGACGTGTTTTATCAACCGTTACTAATTCAGTTACTGAGATGCCTTTGTCTTTAGCATCAATTATGTATAGTTCTCCTGCTTTATTAGCAAGAATATAAGCATCTGCATTTTTAGCGTCAATTACAAAAAGACATCGTCCTGAGATAGTGTTATCAGAGAAAGTAATTGCTGCATCTTCTCGAGCGCCTACATATTCTGAAATACCAATTCCAATAATAGCCTCGCCACCTGCTATTTTTGGTAACCAGGTTTCCTTTTGGGATTCGCTACCTCCTAGAGATAGTGCAATGGGTGCCATGACATAAGCACCAGCAAATGGAACGGGTGCCGTACCTGAACCCAGGGCTCCTGAAACAACAGAAGCAAAAAGCATATCAAGCTCTAGCCCTCCGTATTGCTCAGGAACCATAAGACCACTGATTCCTAATTCTACGAGTCCTCTATGTATATTTTCTGCCTTAGCTGAATCACCACCAGCCACTTCTTTAATCGTATCTAGAGAAGCATTGTCTTCTAGATATTTCTTAATATTATCTTGTAGGCTTTGTTGCTCTTCTGATAATCCAAAATACATCTTATACTCCTTGTACTTTCGGTTCCTTAGGCATACCTAAGGCCCTTTCACTAATAATATTTTTTTGTATCTGATTAGTTCCTCCACCAATTATCAACCCAAGAAAATACATATAAGACATCTGCCAGGAGCCGCTGTCCCTTAAATGAGGGCTGTCTTCATATAGGGTTCCTATTTCACCCATGGCATCAATAGCCAAGCCTTCAAGTTCATGCCTTAGTTCAGTTCCTATAAGCTTAGTAATAAATCTTGCCATTGTGGTGTCTTGACCTTTGTTAATTGAACTAGAAAGGAGCCTTAGGGCATTGGCTTGTTGAGCCAATACTTTTCCTTGAACTCTCAGCAATCTATCCCTGAACACAGGTTTATCTATAACTCTTTCTCCATCAATAGTTTCAGATTTCATTAAATCAATAAGCGCATAAAGTCTATTCTGCATTACATCTGGATCAGCTAATGAACCTCTTTCATGAGTTAAAGTTGCGTTTGCTACTTTCCATCCTTCACCGCGCTTACCAACAATGTTAGCTGCAGGTATACGTACATCTGTGAAAAACACTTCATTGAAATCAGCATCACCGGTCATTTGCTTAATTGGTCTAATTTCAATACCAGGTGTGTCCATTGGAATTAGAAGGTAACTGATTCCTTGGTGCTTCGGAGCATCAGGTTCTGTTCTAACCAGACAAAAGCACATCTGAGCAAATTTAGCTGTACTGGTCCAAATCTTCTGACCATTAATAACCCACTCATCCCCATCCAACTCTCCTTTGGTCTGCAGGCTTGCTAGGTCACTACCAGAGTTAGGTTCAGAATAACCTTGGCACCAAATAATCTCTCCTCTAAGAGTGGGTTTTACGTAGGCTTGCTTTTGTTCTTCTGTACCTAGCTCCAGCAGAGTAGGGACCAACATTTGTATTCCTTGGCCGCCCAAAGGTTTAGGAATAGAAGATTTTGCAAACTCTTCCGCTATTATTCTGGTTTTTAGAATGTCTATATCACCTCCAAATCCACCATATTCTTTAGGAGTGGATCTTGCGAAATAGCCGTTATCAATTAGTGTTTGTTGCCATTCAACCCGTGCAGTGCTTCTTAAAGACTCCCCTATCAGATTAACCCCTTCATTGTCTTTAACGAAAGATCTAACTTCTTCTCTAAATTCGTTGTACTCAGGTCCGTATTCTAGATCCATAAATGACTCCTAACTTGCTTGCAAACAGGGCGCTTAGAATAATTCTTGTGTTAAATAGAAACAAGAGAAAGATTAAAAAAGATAAGGAATAATTGCTTTGCGTTCAGATGGGTATTCAGGAAATTCTTTTTTGTACCACTTATGGTTAGATAAGGCCCTAGGTAACAAATTAGCTACTGTCCAAAAGAAAAAAACCAAACCTGCAAAACTCCAAGTCATTATTGCCCAACCGAGCCACTCAATCATTTCACCTAGATAATTAGGAGAAGATATTTTGTTAAATAAAAACCCTTTGGGAATTGAGTATTCATCCTGATTATTTTTTCTTAGAGCAATTAAAATATTATCTGAAGTAATGTTGATGTACATACCAATGAAGAAAATTATTAAACCAGCTATAAAGGGCTTGCTGGTTAACCAAGAAATTGAATACTCTCCATGAACAAAAATCCAATTCCCTTGAAGGTAAACATTTATAGCATTGAAGCCTAAAGCAAAAAGAATTATTAAAAGCGGCATAGGTTTACCGGAAATCTTTGCTTTCAAGGGCCAAATTAAACTTCTGTTAATGTAATGACTTAACCAAATGGAGAGAAATATTATTTGAACCCAACTTTGATCGCTGTAAAGAATAAAGAAAACGATCATTAAAAAAACTGGTGGAGATTCAAACAAAATCCATCCCAACCTAGAAGGAACTTGTACTCCCCATCCATCTCTTAAATATCTGCCGTAAGGAGCTGTTTTAAATAGAAGGTAAAAGCCTGCAGCAACACACAAGACAAGCCAGGCAACCAGAAGGTTATAGTAGCTATCCATTAGCTACCTTTAGATTTTTTCTTTCTTGAGTATTTTGTTTTGTCTTTGAAGACTTTTGCCTTATTGAATTTACCAGCATGCTTCGCAACTGGATTTATTCTAGGACGTTTTTCTTTTTTAACCATCAAAGCCAAGTAGTATTGCTAAAGAGATTGCAATAATCGTTCCTGTTAAAACAACATACACTGATGTTATTAAACGATCTATCCACATACTCTGCAACAATACATTTTGACTTATTGAATCAAAACCTTTCACGGCCATAGGTTGACCTGAAGGTCTGTTCTTTCTATATAAATCACACATACTGTATAAATATACAGTATTTATTCAAAAAGACAATTTTTTTAACTTTACTTTCTTTCTCACCTTCATAATATGAAGTCTAGAGAGGGTTTCAGGGAGGACTATGAAATTTATAAAAAAATATATTCTATTTGGTTTTGTAACTTTATTTATAATCAGCTGCTCAGATGATTCACTGAATCTTCAAGATTCAGGTACTAAAGAAAATTTAATAGAGTCAGCTAACACCGAGGGCTATAACGAAGAAAGAAATCTTTATTTTGGAGATACCCACGTCCATACAAAATATTCTTTTGATGCCTATATATTCGGAACAACAGCTACCCCTGATGATGCTTATAACTTTGCTCAAGGAGGAGCCATCAAACATCCTTTAGGGTTTGATATGCAATTAAGCGAACCGCTAGATTTTTATGCGGTGACAGACCATGGTTTTTTCTTGGGACTTTTTGAGAAACTTGCAGACACTTCGCATCCTGCTTCGTCACTACCTGGTGCAGGTCCTTATCACGATATCAATGCTCCAGGCAATACTGGCATAGACTCTATCTCCAGAAGAAGAAACGCTTTTGCTAATTTCTTTTGGCTAAGTACTTTTGGAAATCAGTTCAGCCAATGGAGGGCTAAAAGAGTTAAAAATAATATAGCTCTATCTATGCCAATGTTTGATTACGACGTTCATAAGACAGCTTGGAAAGACATAGCGGAGTCAGCTGAAAGAAACAATAAACCAGGAAAATTTACTACTTTTATTGGTTATGAATTTACCACCAATTCAGGTCTTATTGAGGGAGGAAATTTACATAGAAATGTTTTATTTGAAACCTCTGAGTATCCCAAAAGACCTTGGACAAGAATTGACTCTATAAACCCAGAAGATCTTTGGTCTTGGATGGACCAGTTAAGAGAGCTGGGCTTAGATTCAATAGCCATACCTCACAACTCAAATGGATCTAATGGCAGAATGTTTGAAACCAAAGCTTGGGATGGTTCTCTAGTCGATAAAGAATATGCTGACTTTAGGATGCGCAATGAGCCTATTGTTGAAAATACTCAGGTCAAAGGTACTTCAGATACTCACCCTTTATTGTCCCCAGACGACGAATGGGCTGACTTCGAAATTTTTCCTTACCGGATTGGAAGAGGCAAAACTTACAGTGATCCCAATGGTGGTTATGTTAGGCAAGCCTACAAAAGAGGCTTGGGCTTACAGTGGGAGGACCGAGGAAATCCATACAAATTCGGCGTTATAGGTTCAAGTGACACACATACAGCAGCAGGGGCTTTTGTTGAATCAGATTTTTATGCCAAAGTTGGAGTGCTGGATGGCCTTCCTGCTTTAAGAGGTACAGTCCCAATTTCTGGACAAGAATACATGGAGTTAAGTCAGGGTGAAGATAACTCTAATAATTTTATTGAGAAAGAGCAGGGTAGGTATGTAGACACTTATTATTCTCTTTGGAGCGCTTCTGGTCTAGC
>Ga0208750_1000572_pt1 | contig 11009 bp, 9 predicted proteins | sample Knorr_S15_td_O2m_FD_185602 | JGI IMG/M metagenome (GOLD analysis project Ga0208750, IMG submission 185602) | Marine microbial communities from Southern Atlantic Ocean transect - Knorr_S15_td_O2min_ad_340m_LV (SPAdes) (version 2) | ecosystem: Environmental > Aquatic > Marine > Oceanic | place...
GGTTTTGAGTATCTAGTTGGTTTTGAAAATAATATTTGATCTTTTAGTAAAATAAGAGATTTACCTTTTTTTAGTTGGGAGATATGAATCCAACCACTATTTTTTTTAAAGTCAATTATTCTTCTAAAATTTTCCTTCTTATCAATAACTTTAATAGGTAGATTCTTTTTTTTATAAATATATTTAATTTGATAATTGAAACCAGGGCCAATTCTAACATTAACTTTATTATTTTTGAGAATTAAATAATAATCATTTTCATTGGCAGAAACTATATTTATAAAAAAAAAAGTAATAAATAAAATGTAAAAACTTATTTTCATTTATTGCAAATACATACTTTGTCTTTTTTTATTTTAACTTTTCTAAAATTTAAATCTAATAAATTTAATATTAAAATATATCCATTTAAGCTTTTTTTAATATTTAGTATTTTTTTTAGTATTTCATTTGCTTGAAGAGTTCCAACAATTCCCGCAACCGTACCTAAAATTCCTTCTGCTTCACAATTCAATAAATCATCTGAAGGTTCAGTTCCTTGAAAAAAACATCTTAAACAAGGTAATTTTTTATTTTTAAAATCAAAACTAAAAATATGGCCATCAAATTTACTAATTGCACCTGTAACAAGAAATTTCTTATATTTTAAACAAAAATCATTTAATAAAAATTTTGTTTTAAAATTATCTGATCCATCAACAATATAATCATATTTGTTAATAATTTTTTTAAAATTTATATTATTTAATTTAAGATTGTAACTTTGAATTTTTGTATGAGGGTTAATGCGTCTTAATATTTTATTTGCAATTAAAACCTTAGATTTACCTACATCTGATTTTTCATAAAGACTTTGTCTATGCAAATTAGAAAGACTAACTTTGTCATAATCAACAATACCTAATGCGCCTATACCAGCTCGTGTAAGAAACTCTACTGCAGGACAACCAAGTCCACCTATGCCAACTACCAAAACTCTTGCTGATAAAATTTTTTTTTGGCCTAAAATTCCAATATCTTTTAAGACAATCTGTCTAGAAAATCTTTCAATTAAATTTTTTTTTAATTGTTTTTTCATTTACCTGTTGAGCCAAATCCACCTTTCCCTCTAATAGAATCTGGCAAATTTTCAACTTCTTCAAAATCAATTTTATGTACTGGTGCTAAAACCATTTGTGCTATCCGATCATTATTTTTAATAATAAACTCTTCTTTTCCATGATTAAAAAGTATTATTTTAAGTTCACCTCTATAATCACTATCAATTGTTCCGGGCGTATTTAAAACAGAGATATTATTTTTTGCAGCCAACCCCGATCTTGGTCTGATTTGGATTTCATAATCTTCTGACATTGCAATTGAAATACCAGTTGGCACTAAACAAGATTTTTTAGACGCTAATTTTATTGGTTCTTTTATAAATGCCATTAAATCCATTCCAGATGAACCAAGGGTTTTATAAGATGGTATTTGAACCGCAGGATCTAATTTTTTAACTAATACTTTTACCATTAAATCTTAGTTTAATTGGCTAACAACTCTATCAATAATTTCGTTTGCGATTTGAGATTTTTTTTTCATATAGAGTTTTTCATCATTAATTTTTTCATTTTTATATAATATTGTAACTTCATTAAAATCTGAGTCAAAACCAATTAATTTATTAGAAACATCATTCACGATAATCCAATCACAGTTTTTTTCTATTAATTTTTTTTTTGAATTTTCTTCTATGTTATTAGTTTCAGCAGCAAAACCTATAACAAGCTTTGGTCTTAAGGAGTTATGATTAGAAACATAATTTAAAATATCAATATTTTTTTCTAAATTTAAATTTACATAATTTTTTTTCTTTATTTTTTCTTTATTTTTTTCTTTAATTTTAAAATCAGCAACAGCTGCAGAAAAAATTGCAACATCGACTGGTAAATTATTTTGTGTTGATTTAAACATTTCCTCTGCTGTTTCAACTTGTATTAAATTTATATCATTATTAATTTTCAAATTTGTTGGTCCTGATATTAATGTAGTCTCAAACCCTTTTTTTGATAACGCTTTTGCCAACTCGAAACCTTGTTTGCCACTTGATTTATTGGTTATGAATCTTACAGGATCAATATATTCATAAGTAGGACCTGCAGTGACCAAGGCTTTAAATTTTTTATTTTTCTTAAAATTAAGTAAATATATCTCAAGTTGTCTAATAATTTCATTAGGCTCTGTCATTTTACCTTCACCAAATTCACCACATGCCATGTCGCCTATCTCTGGACCAATTATTTTATAACCATATTTTTTTAATTTATTAAGATTTTCTTTAGTTGAAGGATGCTCCCACATTCTAACATTCATCGCTGGAGCTAAAAAAATATCTTTATCTGAAGCAAGCATTACAGTTGAGGCTAAATCATCAGAAGATCCCACACTTAATTTTGAAATAGTATTTGCAGTTGCTGGTGCAACCAATATTAAATCAGACCATCTTGAAAGCGATATATGATCCATTTCTGTTTCATTTTCAGCATTAAATAAATCATCGTAAACTTTTTCTTGTGAAAGTGATGTAACTGATAAAGGTGTAACAAATTCTTTAGCACTTTTTGTAAGAATAGTTTTTATAGCAGCTCCTCTTTTTTTTAATAATCTTATAACTTCAAGACTTTTATATGCTGAAATTCCTCCACAAATTATTAGTAATATTTTTTTGTTATCAAAATTATTCATAAAGGGAATTAAAATACTAATAGGCCCAAAATTACAAGCAATAATAAACCAATGACTGTCTGATTTCTTATAGTTATCATTTCTGATTTTTTTTCACTTAAAGCCAAGTAAGAATTTGAATTTTGTGGTATTTGACCACTCGCAAAGTAAGTTAAAGCTTGATTTGCTTTGTCCATAATTTCTGGCAATTCTGGTAGTCGCTTAATGACCTCAGAAGTATTTTCAATAGTTTCATTTAAATAATTTATGGGATCTTTTGTTTCTTTTAACCAATTTTCTAAAACTGGTTTTGAAGTTTCCCAAATATTAGTTTCAGAATTTAATTGTCTTGCTACACCTTCTACAACTACCATTGTTTTTTGAAGTAATAGTAATTGTGGTTGTGTTTGCATATTGAATTTTTCTGTAATTTCAAAAAGTTGTTTAAGTAAGTTACCACCAGAAATGTCTTTAACAGATTGCCCAAAAATTGGCTCACCAATTGATCTTAGAGCTTGAGCAAACTCATCAATTGAAACATTTTTTGGAACTAAACCAGCTATTAAATGAACTTCAGCCACTTTTTTATAATCTCTTTTTACAAAGCCAAATAAAATTTCTGCTAAGTATCTTTTATTTAATTTATCTAATCTTCCCATTATTCCAAAATCAACTGGTATAATTTCTCCACTTTCATTTATAAATAAATTACCTTGATGCATGTCAGCATGAAAAAAACCATCTCTAATAGCATGTCTCAAAAAGTGCTGAATTACATTTGATGCAAGTGTTTTAGTATCAATTTTTCTTTTTTCTAATTCTTCTTTTTCTCTAATAGAAATTCCATCAATCCATTCCAAAGTTAGAATATTTTCGCTTGTAAAATTCCAAAAGATTTTTGGAACATTAAAACCAACATCATTTTTTGTATTTTCTAAAAATTCATTTGCGGCTGCAGCTTCAAACCTTAAATCTAGTTCAAGATTTGTAATTTCTTTTAGAAGAAATACAACTTCAACCAGTTTTAACCTTTTAGTTTTTTTTACTGTTCCTTCAATTATAAAGGCTAACAGCATCAAAGCATCAATCTCTTCATTAAATTTTTTTTTAATATTTGGTCTTAATATTTTAATAGCAATATCCTTTATTGTTTCATTATCATTTAATTGAGCTTTATGTACTTGAGCTATTGATGCTGCAGCAACTGGTTCGCTTATATTAATTAAAGAGTTGTAATTATTTTCACCAAGCTCTTTTTTCATAATTTTTTTTGCTTCGTCTGAAGAAAATGGGGGAAGTTTATCTTGGAGGTTTTCTAATTTTTTTGCTATTTCAATACCAATGATATCTGGTCTTGTAGATAAAAATTGTCCAAGTTTAATAAAAGTTGTCCCCATTTCTTGAATTGAATTACACAATTTTTGTTCTTCATTTAAATTATTGTTTTCTTTTTTTGGATTAGAGAAAGAAAAAGACAATAAATAGAAAAAAAACTTAATTATTTTTGGAGGTTCATGAAGTTTTGAAATTATTTCCATAGCGTCAGATTGAGCTAATTTTCTAGCTATTTTAAATAATGTTATGATTTTATTAATCATTAAATTTTCCAGCCTGAATGTATTGCAACAATACCACCACTTAAATTTCTATATGAGCATTTAGCAAAATTATTTTTTAGCATTAATTCAATTAATTCGTCTTGGTTGATAAAATTCTCTATACTTTTAATTAAATATTCATAAGGCTCTTTTTCACCAACAACTATTTTTCCTATATGTGGAATTATTTTACTGTAATTTTTATAAAACATATTTAATTGAGAATTTTGAACTTTTGAAAATTCTAAACACAAAAATCTTCCACCTGGTTTTAAAACTCTATAAGCTTCTTTTAAAGATTTGTTAATATTTTTAGTGTTTCTGAGACCAAAGCTAATTGTGTAATAATCAAAATAATTGCTAGGAGCTGAAACTTTTTCAGCATAACCTTTTTTCCAGATTAGGTTTTTGTGTTTTTTTAATCTTTTTATTCCTTTTTTTAACATTTCAGAGTTGGGGTCGACACATAACACTTTTCCTGTAAAGTTAGTATTTTCCAAAAAGAGTTTTCCTAAATCACCTGTCCCACATGCCATATCGATTAATTTTTTTCTCTCTGAAGGTGACATCCAATGTATAAGATTTTTTTTCCACAATCTGTGAATTCCTAAAGACATAAAATCATTCATTAGGTCATATTTGTCATAGACCTTAGTAAAAACATTTTGAACTAACCCTTTTTTATTTTGAAGATATTGCTGCATATTAATTAAATTATTTATATGTAATAATATAATAGGAAATGCCAGAATTACCAGAAATTGAAATTGTAAAACAATCATTAGATAAGAACATAAAATTTGAAAAAATTAAAAAAGTAGTTGTAAGAAATAGAAGTTTAAGATTTAAAATTCCTAAAAATTTTGAAATTGTTTTAAAAAACAAAATAATTAACAAAATATCAAGAAAATCAAAATACTTAATACTTCATTTAGAAGATATTTATTGTGTGATTCACTTAGGGATGTCAGGAACTATTCACTTAATAAATAAAAAAAATTTCAAAAAAAATACTAACACAAGTTTTTATAGTTCTCCAAATTTACCATTAAAGCACAATCATATTGAGTTTTTTTTAGAAAAATATCAATTGATTTACAATGATCCTAGAAGGTTTGGTTTTTTTAAAATATTTGAAAAAAAAAGCTTATCAGATTTTTTTAATAATGTTGGACCAGAACCCTTAAATAATAAATTTAATATAAATTATATATCTAATTATTTTATAAATAAAAAAAAGAATATAAAAAGCTTTCTTTTAGATCAAAAATTTGTTTCTGGTATTGGTAATATTTATGCGAGTGAAATTCTTTTTTGTTGTAAGATTAATCCTTTGAAAAAAGCAAAGAGTCTTACAAAACTGGATATAAAAAAAATTAGGTACTTTTCAAAATCAATATTAAATCAAGCAATAAAAAAAGGAGGGTCAAGCATTAGGAATTTTAAAAATACAGAAGGAAGAAATGGAAGCTATCAAAATGAATTTAAAGTTTATCAAAGGGAGAATTTAAATTGTTTAAATAAAGGTTGCTTTGGAAAAATTAAGAAAAAAGTTATTTCAAAAAGGTCAACTTTTTTTTGTAATAGATGTCAAAAATAAATAATTATTTTATTGACCACTCTATGTTCTCCAGTTATATAACTGGCCCTATGGCAAATACAAAATCAGCTATTAAAAGAATTAGAAGAATATCAAGACAAACAGTCGTTAATAAGGCTAGAAAAAGTAAATTTAAGAATGCAATTAAAAAAATGAATTTATTACTAGATTCAAAAAAAAAGAAAGAAGCTTTAGCTTATTTACCAAAATTAAATTCAGAATTAATGAAAGTTGCTAAGACAGGAATTATAAAAAAGCAAAACGCGTCAAGAAATATTTCAAGAATTACAAGAAAAATCAGCGCACTTTAGTATCTACTAAGAGTTGATTCAAAAAATTTAACCACTTACAGTTGCTTTTTAAAAATAATTTTCAATTTAAGATATCTATACTAAATATAAATTTTTTTATTTTATAAACACAATATGTAGAATTTTTTTTATAAAAATTAATTTTTTTTTAATTAACTTTTATTAAAAATTAAATTTTTTAAATTCAATTTTAAATTTAATTAATACACTTATAGAGTTTACTTTAATTCACTCATAGATTTTAATTTAATTCACCCATAGATTTAATTTTTTTTTATAAATTTAAAAAAATTTATTGCATAATTTATTTTTTAGTCTTAATTGGTTTTTATCTACCCAAATGAATAATAATATTTTAAATCAAGAAACTCAAAATTTTTCTGAAAGAAAATTAGATTGGCCTGTTATTCAATCTGAAATGAAAAATAAATTTGGTAAAGATATTTTTGAAAGTTGGATAAAAAAAATTGAATTTGTAAATGAATTTAACGACTATGTTTTAATTTCTGTATCTACTAGATTTATAAGAGATTGGATTACTTCAAGATATCTTGACCAAATTTTACAAATAATTAAATCCTATAAAAAAAACATTAATAGAATAGAGTTTACTATTCATAAAATAAAAGATAGCAAAATTTATCAAGCACAAAATGGTCAAGATCAATCTTCTGAAACTAATGCCAATGTATCTTTTATAAAAGATTCTTACTTACAATATAATAGAATTGATCCCAACAAAAAATTTGATAATTTTATATTAGGGTTTAGCAATAAGCTTGCTTTTGAAGCTTCAAAAAAAGTATCACAAGATATTTCTCATTATAATCCGTTATATATTTATGGTGGAGTGGGTATGGGTAAAACACATTTATTAAATGCAATTGGTTTAAATTTAAAAGAAAGAAGTAAAGCAATGTTTATTTCAGCTGAACGCTTTATGTATCAATTTGTAAGATCACTTAAATTAAACGAAATGGTTAAATTCAAGGAATATTTTAGAAATACTGATGTTTTACTTATAGACGATATTCAATTTATGAATGGTAAAGAAGCAATGCAAGAAGAATTCTTTCACACATTTAATGCATTATTAGATAAAGGGTCTCAAATAATAATTTCAGCAGATAGACCTCCAAATAAACTATCTAGAATTCAAGAAAGAATAAAATCAAGATTTTCTGGTGGATTAGTAGTTGATATTCAAAAAGCAGAATATGATCTTAGGTATAAAATTGTTAAAACAAAGTCTGAAGAACTAAGAATCTTTTATTCGGATCAAATTAAAATACCCGATGAAATACAAAAGTTTATTAGTTCAGAAATTACTACAAATATACGAGAGTTAACAGGGGCGCTAAATAGAATTGTTTCTTACTCAAGAATTTATAATAAAGTACCAAATTTATCTGAAGTTAAAATAATTTTGAGAGACTTATTAAACTTGTCCGAAAACAAAGTGACTATTGATTTAATTCAATCTATTGTGTGCAAGTTTTTTAAAATTAGTAAAAACGAGATGCTTTCTTCACGAAGATCTAGATACCTTGTGAGACCAAGACAAACAGCTATTTATTTAACAAAAATTCTTACATCAAAATCGTTGCCAGAAATTGGTAGAGAATTTTCAGGAAGAGATCATACGACAATAATTCATTCTGTAAAAACTATAGAAAAATTAAAAAAAGTTGACAATGAATTAAGTAACAATATTGAAAATTTAAAAAATCAAATATTATATAATAAAGAAAATGAAATTTAGCGTAAATCAGGAAGATCTACAAAAATTGTTAAATTATTGTCAAGGCGTAATAGAAAAAAGAAGCACATTACCTATCCTTTCAAATATATTGATAAACGTTAATGATTCAAAATTAACAATCATTGCAACAGACCTTGATTTAATATTTATCCAAGAGATAAAACATATAGAAATTCAGGAAGAGGGCAAAACCACAACAACATCTTCAATTTTGTATGATATTATAAGAAAATTTTCATCTGGAAAAAAAATTAATTTTTCTTTTAGTGGTGAAAATAAACTTCAATTAGAATCAGACAACTCTGTTTTTCATTTAAATTGTATTAGCGCTTCCGAATTTCCTATTACAGATGAAAATTTTAACCAAAATCAATTTTCTATTAAATCAAAAATTTTACTAAAGTTATTAAATAAATGTAAATTTTCTGTATCAAATGACGAAACAAGACATTACTTAAGTGGGATTTTTTTTCATCAAACTCAAATCGAAGATAAAAATTTTCTTACAGCAGTAGCAACTGATAGTCACAGAATGTCTATATCCAAAGTAAAATTAAATGAAAAAATTAACTTTGAACCTGTGATTTTGCCTAAAAAAACAATTTTTCAATTATGTTCTTTATTGGAAGATTTTGACGGAGATGTAAAAATTTCAAATATTAAATCTAAAATAAAATTTGAATTAAATAGTAGTGTTTTAATTTCAAAATTAATTGACGGAAAATTTCCAAACTATGTTCAAGTTATTCCAAAAAATAATAAAAAAAAATTAGAAATTGATCTTAAGTTATTTTTAAATTCAGTAGACAGAGTCGCTTCAGTTTCGCTTGATAAAAAAGATGGGGTAAAATTTAATTTAAAAAAAGATAAATTAAATTTGTCTGTAAATAATGCAAACAGCGGAGATGGAAAAGAGAGCTTGAATGTAAAATTTGACCATGAATTAGATATAAGTTTTAATTCAAGATATTTAATAGATGCTGCATCTCAGCTTGATGGAGACAAAATAGAAATGTTTCTCAATGATACAGGCTCACCGGCATTAATAAAAGATCCTGCTGACTTCGATAGTATATTTGTTGTAATGCCTATGAAAGGTTAATTCATTTTATCTAATTCAGAATAAATATTATTTTGCAATAAGTTTATAAATTTTTCTTTATCCAAACCTGGGCTAATTGGTTTTAAAATAGAAACTGTTATAGTTTTATTATTTGATAATTGCTTATTTTTTGGCCATACATAACCTGAATTAAGTGCAACAGGTTGGCATTTAATTTTAAGTGTTTCATAAATCCTACCAGTGCCTTTTTTAAATTTTGGTCTATCTTCTGACAATACTCTTGTTCCTTGGGGAAATATTAATAAGGGTCTTTTTGAATTATTAACAATTTTTAAAATTTTATCAAAAAATCCCAAATTTTCTTTAGTAGTCTTGTTTCTATTAATTGATATTGAGCCAATTTTTTTTAAATAAAGTCCAAAAATAGGAATTTTTAAAAGTTCTTTCTTTAATATAAAAATTGGTGAATTAAATATTGTTTGTAAAAAAAAAGTTTCAAACATCGATTGATGAGAACAAGCTATAAAAAATTTTTCATCATCAACTATGTTTTCTCTACCTATGATATTTATTTTTACTGATAAAAAAATTCTTAGGCAATATTTTGCCCAATAGCCCATAATTTTACCTCCCATTAGTGTAACTGTTGGTGGCATAATTAATGAAGGAAGAAATATTATAGATATAAAAATAATCCCCAAGAAAAAAACAACTGTGAATAAAATGTTTCTAATCATTTAATTCAAAAGCTAAATTATATCACTAAGCTTTTGTCTATTTTTTATAATATGTATTTTAGAATTTTTAATAAGAATTTCCATTGGTAGTGGTCTTACATTGTAATTTGAAGCTAAAGATATGCCATAGGCTCCTACATCACAAATTATAATAACATCACCTTCTTTAAGGGTTTGAAACTTATTTGTACTCAGAAATTTATCAGTACTTTCACATATAGGACCAACAAATTCAAAAATTTTATTTTCTTCTTTTTTATTTTTAATTGAAGGAATTATTTGATGCTTTGTTCCATATAGAGCTGGCCTCATAAAATCATTCATAGCAGCATCTAATATTACAAAATTTTTATTTTTATTTTTTTTTACATAAATAATTTTTGAAATTAAAATTCCCGTATTGCCTATAATTGATCTGCCTGGTTCAAATATAATTTTACAGCTATTTTTTTTTAAAAATTTATTTATTAAAGAGTTATAAATTTTAAAATTAAGTTTTTTATTATTTTTTTCATAGGAAATACCCATTCCACCTCCAAGATCAATAAATTCAAATTTATGATTTGATTGTTTTATTAATCTATCAATCACTTTCAACATTTTTTCATAAGGTTTATGATTAAATATTTGACTACCTATATGAACACTTAAACACTTAAGTTTAAGAAATTTAGATAATTTTGTATATTTCACTAGTTTAAGAAATTCTTTTTCACTTACACCAAATTTATCTTCTTTCTTACCTGTCGAAATTTGTTGCAATGTTTTTGCATTTATATTTGGATTTAATCTTATTCCTATGTCTATTTTCTTTTTTTTGAGTTTTCCTATTTTTTCAACAACTAAAAGTTCGCTTCTAGACTCCACATTAATCAATAAAATATTTTTATTTATCGCATATTCTAATTCTGAATATGTTTTACCAACTCCTGAAAAGACAATTTTTTTAATATTAATTCCAGCTTTTAATACCTTCATCATCTCACCCATAGAAACTACATCCGCTCCACAATCTAAGTTTTTGATTTCTCTTAATATTTTTATATTTGAGTTAGATTTAACCGAAAAGCAAATTAAAGGATTAATTTTTTTAAAATGATTTTTAAAATTAATAATATTATTTTTTAATTTTAAATAAGAATAGCAATACAGTGGAGTATTAAATTTTTTAGCTAGCATTTCAGTTGAAATATTTTCAACGTAAAATTTTTTTTCTTTATACTGCATTAAATTAT
>Ga0208750_1000580_pt1 | contig 10976 bp, 8 predicted proteins | sample Knorr_S15_td_O2m_FD_185602 | JGI IMG/M metagenome (GOLD analysis project Ga0208750, IMG submission 185602) | Marine microbial communities from Southern Atlantic Ocean transect - Knorr_S15_td_O2min_ad_340m_LV (SPAdes) (version 2) | ecosystem: Environmental > Aquatic > Marine > Oceanic | place...
TCTGTATCATATTGTGCTGGCACTTGGCCGGTGGCAACTGCACGGGGGGCGTTGTCGCCTCCTATTCTGAAGCCCTGACTGAATAAGGCATACACCATTTTATCCTCATCAATGGTGTAGGTGGCACTAAACTTATACAGAGTATCTTTATCTTTACCCTTGCTGCGTATTTCTCCATTCGACGCTATCCCGCCACCAGCAAATGGAGGTAACCCTTCTGGAAACACATCCCTGTTGTAGGTATCGCGTTTAAATTCAGACCAGCGCATACCAGCACCCAGTGTCAGTTTGTCGGTCACATCGTAGCTGAATTCACCAAACACCGCGGTTTGTTCCACTGTATCTTTATAGGTGTCGGCGTAGCTAATGGTGGTATTGATTGGGCAATCTACAAAATCGGCATAGTAGTAAGCGTAGTAACAGGCCCAATAATTCGCATAGTAAGCGGCATCGGTGGACATGTAGTCAGGATGCTCTGTACCGTAATACCATGTGTCATAAGTGTCTTCCCAATAATATCCGACCATCCACTGGAGTTTGCTGTCGCCCTTGGAAGCCAAGCGAATTTCAGCTGCATCGCGTTCTTGATATTGATCGTTAAAAGTATTGGCACGGGTGTAGTCAGTGTCATAGAGGCCGTAACCATAATAGGCATCTTTCCATTGTGTGTAAGCATGGTTGTCCCACATATAAACAATGTCACGTTCAAAATGTGTAACGGTGGCTGCGAGATCAGCAAAACCCAAATCGCCTTTTAAAGTAAGGGCAGAAGAATGCCAATCATCATCTCGCATTTCTTCCACAAAGCGAGTAATTTTATGTTCCCCAAGAGCAGGATCGGTTTCCCAGGCACCATCGAGTTCGCTATCTTCAGCCACATAACTCAACAGCGCGGACCATTTATCAGATATGCTCCACAATGCGGAAATACGTCCACCGGTTACATCGTAGGTATTAAAATCATCTTCCACCAAATCGGCATTGTCGTAACTTCCACTAAAGCTGCTCCCATAAACATTATCGACATAGCCACCATCGCTTGAGGTGTAACCCACAAAACGCATACTCAAGGCATCGCTTATGGGTATGTTGACGTATCCATTGACATCAAAGCTGCTGTCACCGCCTTTAATGCTGCCTAAAGAAGTCTCAACCGAGCCATAGTAGCCAGTGTTATCAGGTTTGTTGGTGATCATTCGAAGTGTGCCGGTTTGAGAAGTAGAGCCAAACAGGGTGCCTTGAGGCCCCGGCAATGCTTCTACACGTTCCATGTCAATGACCCGTACGCTCACCTGCTGTGAACTTGTGGTCATCGCTTGTTCATCGAGATAAAGGGCAACGGTGCTGTCAACATACCAAGTATAGGCATCCTGTGTTATTCCACGCATGACCAAGTCATTTCGCCCAGGTACTTCGGCCGTCAACACGACACTGGGCAAGGCCTTGATGTAGTCCGCCATACTCTTGATGCCCATTTTCTCAATATCTTCATTCGTTAAGGCCATGATGGATTGGCCCACGTCTTGTATATTAACTTCACGCTTGGTTGCAGTAACTATGATCTCTTCAAGTCCTGTTGATTCCTGAGCCAGTGCAACAGGTGTTGTCAATCCACTGCTAACCAATGCAGCAGCAAGACCATAAGGCCACACAGCTACCAAGTTTTTATTTTTTGAATCCGATTTATTATTCATCGATCCCCCCATATTTAAAATACATGTTCTTTCCGTGAATAAAGCCATTTGCTGACAGTAAAAACTTTTAGTTATGTAAACAGCAAACTGCTTGATTAGTGTTGCATGCAGTAGATTTTGTTGTCAAGCTCAATTAATAGGAGATAAACTTTAATTATTAATCACTCGTGTTAAGGGAGCTGTCAATGAGTTGGACCAAAAGAAGAGTTCTAATTACTTTTATAGGCATAGTTTTAATTGCCACAATCTCACTCGCATCCAGATATGAGTTTTCCAGATCTAACGAATACCTGCCAGCAGTTTTACTCAAGCCCAATGGGGAACCTGTTTCCTTGCCCATCAAAGAAAAACCAATTGTGGTGATGACCGGTTGGGGTACACCCATCGGTTTTAACAAGGCCTACGATGATTATATTTTCTGGCGAACCTCAGGGGGTGTGCGAATTACTGAGCCCAATCAAGCATGCAGTCAGTGGCATTCAGGAACTTTCCCTTACCAGATTGAAATGGCCAGGGTCCCTTTTGCAGTTGGTCGAAAGGTAGAAGGTTTTGAAAGATTTTGGGACAGCAGAGGCGCTTACAAAATCAGCGAAGATGGCCAAACCTATTATCCAATTATCACCAATAAGGCGGACGAATTTCCTTACATGGGCGGAGATGCCAAACCGATAAAGGCTGCCGATCTTGAAGGTGTAGATATTCTTCCATTGAAAGATTATGTCAGTGGCATCGCTCGAAAGTACGGACCGGATCCAAGAAGTGGGATTGATTATCTAGAAGGTACTTATTTAATCAATCAGCCTAATGGGGTCAATGATTTCTATGAAATTGACAAAGCCTATCGGCCTCGAATATACGGCATGATGGGATGGGATCCGGATAAACCAGCTTATTTTCCTGATTATAAAAAAGATCGTGACAAAATACTGAAAGGTTATATTAAGGAGTATTTTGGCAATCAAATCAGGGTCACTGAAGGTTTTTATTCCCCCGTTCCTGGATTGAGCAAGCATCTCAAAGACACGATGCCAAGAATTGCTAGAAACGGCTACCGCAAGGTCGTGCTGACAAAGCCGATAACAGACCACAATCTGTATGCAAACAATTACTGGGATCTCCGTCTTTCTTACCAATCACTCTGCAGGGCTGGATTTGATAAGGACGATATTGAACTCAGTCACATCAGGATGTATGGCAGAACACCGGAATACAATTATATTTTGCATAAGAATTTGCGTCGTCATTTGGATGTTATTGATCCTGAAGATGAAGTGGCAGTCATTTATGCAACTTTTGGAGCACCTTGGCCTGGCGCGAATCCAGTAGGCCCTATGTCCAATTCAACGCCTTTTATCAATGAATTTTTTCATGAAAATGCCTATTTGAACTTTCTCAGTATCAAGCGCTACATCGAAGAGCACGAAAAAGATTACAACATCTCTTTCAAGAGAACCGGCGGTAATGGCAGCGTTGATGCTAGAACCAACAATCTGTTTGCTTATACCCAATACAGCTCGGATAAACTTGGTTATCCTGAGGATCCACTGCGGTATTGGCAGGTTAGAGAATCGATTGAAGACGCAATCCTTAACCAGGATAAAAAAGAAGTCGTGGTCATGCTGTCACATTGGGGGTATACGTTCTGGATTCTGATCACCAACATGCGTGAAACTTGGGATATTCCCTTAAACTCAATAGAGGAAATTCAAAACGGTGAATATCGGATGACCTGGTGTGAAAAATATCAAGGCCCTGGAGATTATGAGCAAGTTGCAGCAGTTAATAATCAATGCCCTGATGGATTTACCAGATTGCAACTCACCGAAGCCTTTGAAGATCAAATGGAGGATTTAGCATTCAATTATGCCAACCGCATACGGGGTGGTTTGGAACGATTTGGTGTTTTCCCAAATCTTGACATCAACATAGCCGCTAGCGGTGATATCACAATTTTAGAAGGTGGAAATGTTGCAGTTGTTGATGGACCTTTAGCGGGTGCCAAATTAGATGTCCCAAGGGACCCACAACCTGGAAAGCCTGCCAGCTATAAATGGGAGAACCGATGGCGTCCGGAATCCGATCCAAACCCTAATACAGGTCCTGATGCGGTAAGAGCCATCAATGAATATGCACAAATCAGCGACTACTTGGATGGACCCAAAGATGATTTTACAGCGGTGATTGGGACTCAAGCAAAACGAACTCCAGAAGAATTGATGCCAGAGCATCCGAAAGCAGTTTCTCCAACAATATTTTTTGGTCCATACAAAACTCTTTTTAATGCGCCCGCCACACTAACCTTGCCTTATGACAATGCAAGCGTTAAGGATCCGAAGAAAATCAGGCCCTATGTTTTTAATGAAGTAACTGAAAAATTCGAAGTTGTGCCGAAGGTGATGAGTAACTTGGAGCCTCTCCTCAGTGAGGAAGATAACAGTTTGACTTTTCAGGTCCAGATATTGGGACAATATGTTTTAGTGGAAGAAAGTTAGATTAAATAGCCAAGCCGACTTTTTCTCTGTTTTGCCAATTCAATCTGTTTTTGCCTTTCTACAAAGCGTTCTTTTCTTTCTTCTGAGTGTAAGTTATAGCAATGTGGGCAGCTTACGCCCTCAATATAATGTTCACTCGCCTTATCGTTTTCATCAATTGGCATACGACAGGCATGACACATGTCAAAATTACCTTCAATCAATCCGTGTTGCAGTGATACCCTATCATCAAACACGAAACATTCCCCTTGCCAGAAACTTTGTTCAGGGGTAATTTCTCGTAGGTACTTTTGAATCCCGCCTTGCAATTGCAACACCTCTTTAAAACCCTCTTGCAATAAATAAGAAGAAGCTTTTTCACATCGGATGCCGCCGGTACAAAACATCGCAATTTTTTTTGTTTTCTTGTTTATCATTGGTTCGAGTTCCTGATCTACCCACTCTGGAAATTCACGGAAAGATTTGGTATTGGGTTGAATAGAATTGGTGAACGTTCCAACTGAATGTTCATAGTAGTTCCGGACATCAATTACAACTGTTTCAGGATCCGAAATAACGTCGTTCCACAATTCTGGGGGTATATAAGTACCGGTAACTTTGGCTGGCTTGGTTTCAGCTTTTCCCATGGAGACGATTTCTTTTTTAATTTTGATTTTCATCCGTTTAAAAGTTTTTCCAGTTGCAGTGGAATATTTAGGAGTAAGGTCAACCAATCGTTGATCGTCCCAGAGAAATTCCAGAACGGTTTGAACACCCTGTGTCGTTCCTGAGATGGTCCCATTAATACCCTCTGGAGCTAGAAGAATTGTGCCAACGGTTCCTGCTTTGCTGCAGACTTTTTTCAATGCAGGTTTTAGATTCTTAAAATCATTCCAGTCTAAAAATTTATAAAATGCAGCTACTACGGTTTCTGTTGTATTTGACATTTTTTTATTATGGTCCAGCCAAACCAGTTAGCCAAGTTGATGGCTAGTAACTGCGATCAATGGCAAAACGGGCAAGCTTTATTAGAGCATCTTTGTATTGACTATCTGGCAGGTTCTCCAGTGCATTGATTGCCTTTTCCGAAGTGGCTTTGGCTTTTTCTGTAGCCAGCGCCAAAGCCCCGCAAGATTTGATGCATTCTATAATTTGTTTACTGTTACGGGAGTCTTTGTTTTCAATTGCTTCTCGAATCATTAACTGTTCTTGAGAGTTGCATCGTTCCAGAGCATAGATCAGAGGCAAGGTTGGTTTACCTTCAGCGAGGTCGTCCCCTATATTTTTGCCCATAATCTCAACGGAAGAACTGTAGTCAAAAACATCGTCAATGAGTTGAAAAGCGATTCCCAAATGTCGGCCATATTCAGTCAGGCTTGATTCCACGATTTGCGATTGGTCTGCCAACACCGCACCAATGCTGACACCTGCCTCAAACAATTTAGCTGTCTTGCGATAGATTACATCCATGTATTCTGTTTCAGTGATATCGGGGTTACCACAGTGAATCAATTGTAGAACTTCGCCTTCTGCAATGGTGTTGGTCGTATTTGCCATGATTTCCATGACACGCATTTGACCAATTTGCACCATCATTTGAAAGGCTCTGGAATAGAGAAAGTCTCCAACCAAAATTGTGGATTCATTACCAAAATTACGGTGAGCAGTTTTTATCCCCCTCCTAGTATCGGAGGCATCGACAACATCGTCATGTAATAGTGTGGCTGTATGAATGAACTCAATCATCGCCGCAGCTAAAATTCGCGAACGATTGTTTTGATCTATTCCACATGCTCTTGAGGAAAGCAGTACCATCAATGGACGCAATCTTTTACCTCCACTGTTGATGATGTAATGAGAAATACTGTTGATGAGTCCGACGTCAGTATCCAGTTGCACTCGGATTTCTTGATTCATTTCTTGCCAATCCATCTCAAGAAGAGATCGGACCTCTTCAATGAGTGATTTTTCCTCATTCATTTTATCTAAGCTTTGAATCATACTGAGTTTGTCTTCATATACTCGGCTTTCAAGTCACCGGACACTATATCAGAGCCTCCAAATATATTGAATTAGAATACTTAAATCTATAGAATTGCCACCCAGTTGGAAACATCAATAGGCTAGGAAAAAACATGTACGCTGTATTTAAAACAGGCGGTAAACAATATCGTGCAACTCAAGGACAAAAAGTTAAACTTGAGAAGATCAATGCTAATTCTGGAGATAAAGTCCTGTTTACAGAAGTACTTATGGTGGGTGAAGGCAGTGATGTAGAAATTGGAACACCTTTTTTGACCAATGCATCAGTTGAAGCAAAAGTTCTTGAAGAGAGAAAAGATAAGAAAATTGAGGTCATAAAATTCAAACGCAGAAAGAATTACAAGCGAACGTTTGGGCACCGACAATGTTATACTTTGGTGGAAATAACTGGGATCAAAGTTAAAAAAGAAACAAAACCCAAAACCAAGAAAGCAGCACCCAAAACCAAGAAAGCAGCACCCAAAACCAAGAAAGCAGCACCCAAAACCAAGAAAGTAACTACGGCAACAAAGAAAAAATCAAGTTCTAATAAGAAAAAAATTGAGGCAAAAGACTAATGGCACATAAGAAGGCAGGCGGTAGTTCAAGGAATGGGAGAGACTCAGAATCAAAACGGTTGGGACTTAAGAAATACGGCGGTGAATTTGTAAAAGCAGGAAACATTATTGTTCGACAGAGAGGCACCAAGTTCCATCCTGGAGAAAATGTGGGAATGGGTAGAGACCATACTTTGTTTGCTAAAATTGATGGACACCTTAAATTTGTGAAGAAAGGGTCAAGAATGCGACAGTTTGCTAATGTAATACCTCTTTCTGAATGAGCGTGGTAATACTCTGAATTGATCTTACCCCGCTGATGCGGGGTTTTTTTTAGACAAAGGAAGTTAAAGTTGTGAAATTTGTAGATCAAGCGAAAATTTCAACACAAGCTGGTCGAGGTGGCAATGGTTGTGCCAGTTTTCGCCGGGAAAAATACATACCAAAAGGTGGACCTGATGGTGGTAGCGGTGGCGATGGTGGTAGCATTATTTTAGTCGCTACAACGGCTTTGAATACGCTGGTTGATTTCAGAGTGAATAACCAGTTTAGGGCTACACACGGGAAGTCTGGGCAATCAAAGAATCGTACAGGAGGCAATGGCGATGATTTGACCATTAAAGTTCCTTGTGGCACTCAAGTCTTTAATGAAGAAACCCATGAGTTAATAGGTGACTTGGTTAAGGAAGGCGATCTTTGTTTGGTTGCCAAGGGTGGTTTAGGCGGAAAGGGCAATACACGGTTTAAAAGCAGTCGCAATCGCACACCGAGACAATTTACCGTAGGCACTGAAGGTGAGAGAAGATTACTGTATTTGGAATTGACGGTGCTTGCAGATGTTGGATTACTTGGTTATCCCAATGCAGGAAAATCAACCTTTATTCGTTCGGTTTCAGCAGCTAAACCTAAAGTTGCAGACTATCCATTCACCACTCTGCATCCAAATTTAGGAGTGGTCAGGATTGATACAGAAAAAAGTTTTGTGGTTGCAGATATACCTGGAATCATTGCAGGAGCTTCCAAGGGATCTGGTTTGGGAATTGAATTTTTAAAACATCTATCACGGACAAAACTTCTACTTCATATTGTTGATTTGGCAGAAACAGAGGATTCACAGACTATAGCCAATAGCATTGAGGCCATCCAAAAGGAGTTGAACACTTTTGATTCAGAGTTAGCAAAAAAAGAACGTTGGCTGGTATTCAATAAAATTGATCTAATTGCTGAGGAACAACAACAATCTAGAATTGATAGGATCATTTCAAAATTAGACTGGCAGGGTTCTGTATATGCTCTCAGTGCCATAACAGGCAAAGGCACTGAAGTTTTAAGCTACAATATCATGCAAAGACTGGAAGAAATATTTGTCGGAAATAAATAAATTAACCGATAGCTTTGATTCTTTTGTTGAGTTTGCTTTTTAGATTGGCGGCTTTGTTTTTATGAATTAAGCCTTTTGTCGCAAGGGAATCAATTAGAGGTTGGGCAGCGCTATAAAGCGCTGTAGCCTCTTTGCTATTGCCAGCATCAGCTGCTGTAATCACTTTTTTGACTGCAGTACGCATCCTGGTTTTCTGAGTAACATTGTTTTGTCGATGTCTCTCATTTTGCCGAACTCTTTTCCGTGCTGAGCTATTGTTTGCCATAATGTTATTACCAATCCTTTTCTGATTATTTAAAAAGGCGATGTATTTTTTATATTTTAAGAGCAGTTGTCAATAGTAAATCAATATTTTGAATGATTTAGTGGTCAACAGAAACATCAGTTAATATTAAATTCTATGCAGCAAACAAGCGATATAAACGAAACCAAGACCATGTTCCGTTCAACCGGGATAGTGGGATTGATGACGCTGTTGTCTAGGGTCTTAGGTTTGGTTCGTGACATTTTTTTCGCCCGTCTTTTTGGAGCTTTTCCAATTATGGATGCTTTTTTTGTCGCATTTAAGATACCCAATTCATTTCGTCGATTTTTTGCCGAAGGCGCATTTTCAAGAGCTTTTATTCCAGTGCTTTCTGATTACAAAGAAAACCAAAATAAAGCAGATGTACAAGAGTTGATTGATCGCACCTCCGGTACACTTGGTGTGATTTTGTTTGTTATTACCCTTGTTGGGATTATTGCTGCACCTGTGATCATTCTTATCTTTGCCCCTGGTTTCTTTGATGATCAAACCAGTGGTAACGAAAATCGTTATGACTTGGCAGTTGCAATGTTACGATTTACTTTCCCTTACCTTTTGTTTATTTCACTAACAGCATTTGCAGGGGCAATATTAAATACCAACAAGCAGTTTTGGGCCACTGCTTTTGCTCCGGTTATTCTAAATATCGTCTTGATCATTGCAGCCGGCTGGATTGCCCCATCAGCAAACAATCCTGGTTTAGTTTTGGCAATCGCTGTGTTCATTGCAGGTTTTTTACAGCTGCTTTTTTTATTGCCATTTGTGCAACGTATCGGCCAATTACCTAAACCTAAATGGGGTTGGCAAGACTCAGGTGTTAGAAAAATAATTAAACTGATGATTCCATCTATTATTGGCAGTTCAGCTGCACAAGTGAACTTACTTTTTAACACTTTGATAGCTTCCTTTTTAGCAGCAGGAAGCATCAGTTGGATTTATTACTCGGATCGTTTGCTAGAATTCCCGGTCGGGGTTTTTGGAGTGGCACTGTCAACGGTAGTTTTACCCAATCTTTCAAGTAAAAGCGCGGTGCAAAACCAAGCTCAATTTAGATCCATCGTTCAATGGGGTATTCGCATTGTATTGATGGTTTCTATTCCTGCAGCAACTGGATTATTCATTCTCTCAGGTCCTTTAATTGCCTCCATATTTTTAGGTGGCAACTTTAATAATCATGACCTTTATATGACCCAATACAGTTTGATGGCATACGCATTTGGACTGATTGGCTTGTCGTTGGTATTGATTCTGGCTCCTGCCTATTACGCCAAACAAAATACCAGAACTCCTGTTAAATTTGGTCTGATTGCAATGGTTACCAATGCCTCATTATCCATTTTGTTTGTCACTACTTTGGTTTTTATCAGCAGCCCTTATCCGCACATGGGGTTGTCTCTGGCTTTCTCTTGTTCAACTTTGCTCAATGCCATCCTTTTGTTCAGAGGCTTGATCCGTGAACAACAAATCAAGATTGACCGGGATGAAGTTGGTTTTTTTATACGGGTGCTTGTCGCTAGTATGATCATGGCAGGCATGCTTTTATTTTTTAACCCAGAACTCCCAATTTGGCTTGAAAAAAGCTTACTTGGAAGGGCAATCCATTTAATGAAACTGATACCATCTGCGATTTTGGTCTATCTTTTCACACTCTTTTGTCTCGGAATTAGGCTTAGAGACATTCGTATTCAAACCAATTCTGAACCTTTATAATGATTTCACAATCAAGCCGGCCAGAGGAATGACAAATTACAAGGAAACATTGAATTTACCGGATACTGGCTTTCCTATGAAAGCCAGTTTACCGAATAGAGAACCATCGCTGTTGAAGCAATGGTCTGAGAACAATCTTTATTCAAAAATCAGACAACAACAAGCAGGCAAGAAAAAATTTTTACTCCTTGATGGACCGCCTTATGCCAATGGTAAAATTCACATTGGTCACGCTGTAAATAAAGTTTTGAAGGATGTTGTCATTAAATCGAAAACGCTTTCAGGCTTTGATGCACCATACTTGCCTGGTTGGGACTGTCACGGATTGCCGATAGAGCATCAGGTTGAGAAAAAAAAGGGAAAAGTTGGATCAAAGCTTGATACTGATCAGTATAGAAATGCTTGTCGAGATTATGCTCTGCAGCAAGTTTCAGAACAAAGGGATGATTTCATCCGTCTTGGGATATTGGGCCAATGGGAAGAACCATACCTTACCCTTGATCGGCATTATGAAGCTGAACAAATTCGGGCTTTTGCAACGATAGTCAAAAACGATCATTTGATCTATGGACACAAACCAGTTCATTGGTGTTTGGATTGTAAATCTGCTCTTGCTGAGGCTGAAGTTGAATACGAAGATAAAGAATCTTGTTCAGTGGATGTCCGATTTAGGATTATTGATAACTATGAATTTTTGACTAGAACTGGATTGAATTTAGACCAAACGGATCTACCAATCTATCTTCCTATTTGGACCACAACCCTATGGACACTGCCTGCGAACCAAGCGGTTGTTTTGGGCGAGGATCTGACTTATCTTTTGGTTGCAACTGAAAC
>Ga0208750_1000593_pt1 | contig 10855 bp, 11 predicted proteins | sample Knorr_S15_td_O2m_FD_185602 | JGI IMG/M metagenome (GOLD analysis project Ga0208750, IMG submission 185602) | Marine microbial communities from Southern Atlantic Ocean transect - Knorr_S15_td_O2min_ad_340m_LV (SPAdes) (version 2) | ecosystem: Environmental > Aquatic > Marine > Oceanic | place...
GGCATGTCTGCTGTAGACAGTTGTTTGAAATTATTAAAAGCTGGTGACCATGTAATCTGTTCTGATGATGTATACGGCGGTGTATCCAGGCATTTCAACCAGATTTTGGTTAATTATGATTTGCATTTTACCTATGTGGATACGTCTTTTCCTGAGAATATTGAAGCTGCAATCCGGCCAGAAACAAAAATGATATGGGCAGAAACCCCTACCAATCCCCTGTTGAAAGTTACTGATCTGGAAGCGGTGGCAAAAATTGCTAAAAACCACGACTTGATTTTTGGTATAGATTCTACGTTTGCAACACCAGTATTCCTCCGTCCTCTGGAATATGGAGCTGATCTGGTAATGCACAGTACCACAAAATATCTGAGTGGACATAACCAATTGATTGGCGGAATAGTTATTACCAACAGAGAAGATTGTTTTGACCAGCTCAAATTCGTCCAGAAAACGATTGGTGCTGTACCAAGCCCTTTTGACTGCTGGCTCACCTTATTGGGTATTAAGACGCTGGATTTACGTATGAAAAAGCATGCGGAGAATGCCCAGGGAGTTGCTGAATTTTTAGAAAATCATCCAAAAGTATCTAAAGTGAGCTACCCAGGACTCCCATCCCATTCCATGTATCATGTTGCCAAAGAACAAATGAGCGGTTTCAGTGGCATGATCTCTTTTGAATTGACAGGTGGCATACCAGCCGGCAGGACCTTAATGAATTCCGTTCAGCTCGCACAACTGGCCGAAAGTCTAGGTTCGGTGGAAACTATGATCACCCATCCGGCAACCATGACCCATGCTGAAGTGCCGAAAGATGAACGCCTTGCAAGAGGTCTTACAGACGGTCTGGTTCGTATATCTGTGGGTATTGAAAATATGGATGATATCATCCATGATCTTGAATTGGCGTTAGAGAAAACATAGTGCAAGATCATTGGATTAATTCTTAACCTTCGAATTGTGCATTGCTGGATTTTCTAATACTATTTTTTTGTACATTATTTATAATAGGCTTTAAAAAAATATCATGGCGTATCTACCTATTAACTTTTTATCCTTCCTTTCTATTGTGTAGTTTTTTTCATGGATTCAACTAAAAAAATTAATTCGCTCCGCAAAAAAATTGATAAACTGGACGATCAAATGATTGATCTGGTTGTTCAACGCTTTTCAATTGCTAAAGAAATTGGTGATATAAAAAAGACTAATGGGATTGAGGTCATTGACCTTCACCGCGAGTCTCAAATTATCAATCGTTTTGCCGAAAAGCTGGCTGGAACCTTAGAAAAAAACGATATCACTGCAATTTTTGACCCAATTTATAGCATTTCAAAAAGATTGCAAAAAAAATAAAAATAGTACTAGTAACCAAAACTTCGATTTTATAAAATCCTTTGTAATGAATTACGTGAATGAACAAAAATTTACCAGGTGGTATTTTTATTTTAATAATGGAGGGGTTTTGTAGTCTAAGATAGACTTGAAAATGTTGACTGCATTAAGCCCTGGTTATTATAAACCGGGGTTTTTTTTTGCTTAATATGGATAATTAAAAACTAACAACAGTCAAGAAATCAAAGGATTATTATGACAAGTATCGGTATACAGGGTGGAAAAGGCAGTTTTTCTGAACAGGCCGCACACGAGTTTTCCCATAATCACGGACTGGAAGGTGCGGAAATCATTTATCAGATCTCTTCGGAATCAGTATTAACTGGCGTTGAAACCGGTGAAACAGATTACGGCATCCTTGCAATGGAAAATGCCCAAGGAGGAGTTGTAATTGAAAGTGTAGAAGCCTTGGCAAAATACCGCTGCGATATTATTGAAATGTTCCACATCCCCGTAGATCAAAACCTTTTGGGGTTGGCTGGAACACATGTGGGTGATTTAACTGAAATCCATTCTCACCAGCAAGCCTTACGCCAGTGTAAGGACTACTTGGGTGAACATTTCTGGACGCGACCTCTCATTGAAGAAGACGATACAGCAGAAGCAGCGCGACGGCTCGCCGAAGGAAAACTTTCATCCACAGCTGGTGTAATCGCCAATAAGGCTTGCGCTGATCTTTATGGATTGGAAATTCTTCAGGAAAGCATCCATGACCTGAAACATAATCTTACACTATTCCTGGGTGTGAAAAAACTGGAGAATTCATGAACAGCGTCGGCATTATTGGCTTTGGCCGTTTCGGGAAAGTATTGGCCAATATTTTACAGAAAGGATTTTACATCAAAGCATATGATCTAAATCCAAATGACGGATTTCATGGCGTAGAATTCACTGATCTCAAATCTGTATTAAAAGAAAAGGTCGTTTTTATTTCGGTTCCTATTCGGCACTTTGAATCGGTGATCCTTGAAATTTCCTCGAAATTGAATGATGGAACCACCATTATTGATGTATGCTCTGTGAAAAAACATCCTGTGGATATCATGGAAGCTAACCTTCCTGATAATGTTGGGATCATTGCGACCCACCCAATGTTTGGACCCGATTCTTTCAGGTCAAATAATCGGCTGAAAATGATGATGAATAATACGAGAGATGTTCATGGTCAATTTAATTTCTGGCGGCGATTTTTTAAGGATCAGGGCATCCAAGTGATGGAAATGTCACCGGATCAGCATGATCATATGGCTGCCCAAACCCAGGGTGTAACCCATTTCCTTGGACGTATGCTGAAAGAGTTTGGCATTAAAAAGACCGCCATTGATACGCAAGGCTTTCGAGACCTATTGGACTTGGTGGATCAAACCTGTAACGACACCTGGGAGCTCTATGCGGATCTTCAACTATACAACCCTTATACAAAAAAAATGATTAAAAATTTGAAAGAATCAACTGACACATTGGATAACCGATTAAAGGAATTACAATCATGACACATTGGCAAACTGACAGCTGGCGGAATTTTACTGCAAAGCATATTCCCGATTATCCCGATGGAGATCATTTAGCTGAAGTGGAAAAAACACTCCAGGGATTTCCTCCATTAGTTTTTGCAGGAGAAGTCCGGTCGCTAAAACGATCCCTTGCTGATGTTGCGGAAGGGAATGGGTTTCTACTTCAAGGCGGAGACTGTGCTGAAAGTTTTTCTGAATTTCATGCAGATAATATCCGCGATACATTTCGGGTGATCCTGCAAATGGCTGTGATCTTAACATCCGGGGTGAATTTACCTGTGGTAAAATTGGGTAGAATGGCTGGACAATTCGCCAAGCCCCGATCCAGCGCAACCGAAACAATTGATGGTATTGAACTCCTCAGTTACACAGGCGACATTATTAACGATATCCGTTTTGATGCGGACAAACGCCAACCCAACCCGGATCGCATGCTCAAAGCCTATTCACAGGCCGCTTCTACACTGAATCTGCTCCGCGCTTTTGCGGATGGTGGTTACGCTGATCTTCGCCATGTGAATTCATGGAATATGGGCTTTGTGAAAAGTGGCCCTCAGGGAGAGCGATATCGTCATCTTGCTCATCAGATCCAAGAAAGTCTTTATTTCATGGAAGCGCTGGGCATCAACTCCACCAACACGCCCCAACTCCGGCAGGTTCATTATTATACCAGTCATGAAGCATTGCTACTCCCTTATGAAGAAGCTCTCACCCGTGTGGATTCCACATCCGGGGATGTATATAACACGTCGGCTCATTTTGTTTGGATCGGAGATCGCACACGATTTAAAGACAGCTCCCATGTGGAATATTGCCGCGGAATTAAAAACCCCATAGGTATTAAATGCGGCCCAACTTTGGATACGGATGAATTGGTCGAACTTCTGGATATTTTAAATCCCAACGATGAAGCAGGACGGATTACGCTCATTACTAGATTTGGGAATGAAAAAGTGGAAACTTATTTACCAAAATTTATCAGGAAAATTCAGGAAGAAGGCCGGACCGTGGTTTGGTCATGTGACCCAATGCACGGGAATACGATCAAAAGCAGCAATGGAATTAAAACGCGGACTTTCGATCAAATTATAAATGAAGTAAAGCAGAATATTCAAATACACAAAGCAGAAGGTTCCCGGGCCGGCGGGATCCATTTAGAAATGACCGGACAAAATGTAACGGAGTGCACCGGCGGGTTGGATGAAATTTCTGAAGCGGATCTGTCCGACAGATATCGTACCCACTGTGATCCACGCCTGAATGCGAACCAGGCCATTGAAATGGCTTTTTTAATCGCGGATGAACTGAAACAGAATGGCCATTAAAGGAGAAATCATCTTCCCGGGAGATAAATCCATTTCCCATCGTGCACTTATGTTTGCTGCTTTAGCGAATGGAGAATCACGGATATCCAACCTGTCAACAGGTGTCGATGTGAAGTCAACACGGAATTGCCTTGAAGCATGTGGTATTGAAATAGGTAATGAGGGAAATGAAGTGGTTGTAAATGGCGGAAAATTCTCTGATCCCACTAGACCTTTAGACTGTGGTAATTCCGGAACCACAACACGCTTGTTACTTGGACTTTTAGCAGGGCAAGGAATTAACGCCACATTTGTTGGTGATGAATCACTTTCGTCTCGTCCCATGAATCGCATTTTGGATCCGCTTTTCCAAATGGGATTAAAATGTGAAAGTCATGATGGAAAATTGCCTATCACGATTCAAAATAGTGATTTGAATGGAATCCAGTATGAATCCCCGGTAGCCAGTGCACAAGTAAAGTCTGCTATTTTATTAGCCGGACTTGGAGCAAGTGGAAAAACTTCAGTTAAGGAGCCTATTCTTTCTCGGGATCATACAGAAAAAATGATTAATGGCTTGGGCGTTGATATATCAATCAAAGGTTTAACGGCCACCGTTTCAAATCTATCTACTCCATTTTCATCTTTTCAGTTCTCTGTTCCTGGGGATCCTTCCACTGCCGCATTTTTTGCCGCATCAGCAGCTTTGGTCCCTAATTCTGAAATTGTTTTAAATCGAGTTTTGGCAAACCCAACGCGAATCGGATTTTTTGCAGCACTGGAAAAAATGGGTGTTGGTATTGAATGGCTGGATCAATGGGACGAAGCGGGTGAACGGATCCGTAATATAAAAATATTCCACCAGGCATTAAATAGCACGCCCATCACTATAGATAATATTCCCGGATTGATCGATGAAATACCTGTTATTGCAATTCTCGCAACGCAAGTTGAAGGAAAAATGGAAATCCGCGGTGCAGAAGAATTACGAATTAAAGAATGCGACCGGATCCACGCCATTTGTAAAAACCTGAAAACAATGGGCGCCGATATCCAAGAACTTGATGATGGATTTATTATCAATGGTCCTACGCCATTGTATGGTGCCAAGATTGAAACATTCCATGATCATCGAATCGCCATGGCTTTCGCCATAGCAGGACTTGTCGCTCATGGTAAAATGGTTTTGGATCACCCCGAATGCGCTTCAATCTCTTACCCGGAATTTTATGATGAATTGGAGCGAATGATACAATGAAACGGTTTGCAGTCATTGGATATCCCATCACCCACAGTTTGAGTCCGATCTTTCATAAGGAGATTTATCGTCAATTAGAAATTAATGCGTCATTTGAAAAATTTCATGTAAAACCAGATGACCTTCATTCGTTTATGAATTCAAACAAATTAGATGGATTTAATGTAACCATTCCATATAAACAGGCCATCATTCCATTTTTAGATGATTTGGATGAATCAGCGCAAACCATCAGTGCGGTGAATTGTGTTTACAATCGAAAAGGATACAATACTGATTGGATCGGTTTTACACAGGCTATGGAAATGAATGACATTCAATTGAAGGATAAACATTGTTCCATTTTGGGGGCCGGAGGTGCAGCACGAGCTGTGGCTTATAGTTTAATAAAAGCAGGTGTAAAATCCATTTTCATCCAAAACCGGACGCAAGAACATGCAGATAAATTAATAAAATGGATTAATTCCATATATCCTGATAATTCATCCTATGAAACTGCCGAGGTGATCATCAATTGCACACCTCTGGGAATGTGGCCGGATACGGAATCCATGCCAAACATTAAGATTGATTCTGAACAAGTTTTGGCAGATACCATCTACAATCCATTAGAAACCGCATGGTTAAATACAGGAAAAGCGCTAGGCGCTAAAACCATCGGCGGATTGGATATGTTCATTGCCCAGGGATTAGCATCAGCGAACATTTGGTTCGGCGAAAAGATTTCTGAAATAATTAAATTGGAACCGATTAAAAAGGTATTACAAACAGAATTATGTTAGCACGACTCAAATTCCTTACAGCTGGTGAATCCCATGGTCAAGGGCTCCTTGGTATCCTGGATGGAATGCTTGCTGGATTGGAAATATCCGAAGATTATATCGGCGTTCAACTGGCGCGCAGACAGATGGGTTACGGCCGAGGTGGCAGAATGAAAATTGAAAAAGATCATGCCGAGATCTGGTGCGGTGTTCGCCACGGGAAAACTCTGGGTGCGCCCGTTGGATTAATTATCCGAAATAAGGATTGGGATAATTGGACTAGAAAAATGTCCGTGGATCCTGTGGATGGACAGATTCGAAAAGTGACGCTTCCCCGACCAGGTCACGCCGATCTTGCAGGGGTTCAAAAATACGAATTTGACGATATTAGGAATGTACTCGAACGATCCAGCGCACGGGAAACTACCATGCGCGTTGGTTTAGGTTCAGTTTGCAGAAAACTCCTGGAAGAAGTCGGTATCGAAGTGGGCAGCCGTGTCATACAGATCCACGATATAAAAGACAAATCCGTATCAAAATTTTATCCAAATCAATTAAGCAAAATGGCCGATGCTTCTCCTGTCCGGTGTTTAGATAAAGAAGTCGAATCGGCCATGGTCAAAACCATCGATAATGCAAAAGCATCTGGGGATTCTGTAGGCGGAATCTTTGAAGTGATCGCCAACGGACTGCCATACGGACTTGGCGCTCATACACAATGGGATCGAAAACTTCATACCCGCATCTCTGCCATGTTGATGAGTGTAAATGCTTTTAAGGGCATTGAGATTGGCGAGGGATTCGGCGGGGCAGAAAAGTTTGGCAGTGAAGTCCATGATGAGATTGGTCATGATGGAGAAAAATTCATACGTTATTCCAATAATGCCGGAGGCATCGAAGGCGGCATGAGCAATGCACAGCCCATCGTTATTCGAATGGCCATGAAACCCATCCCTACCTTGATCAAACCGCTTCATTCTGTAGATATTCACTCAAAAGAAAAAAAAGATGCTCACAAAGAACGGACAGATTCCTGTGCCGTTCCTGCCGCTTCCATCATTGCAGAAAGTATGCTGTGTTTTGTTTTAGCTGATGCCCTATTAGAGAAATTCGGTGGCGATTCGGTTGATCAACTCAAAGCACATATGGATGCTTCCGCTAAATACTAATGAACATTTATTTAATTGGTATGATGGGAACGGGCAAATCAACGATAGGGGAATTATTGACTAAAAAACTTGACTATTCTTTCGTGGATTTGGATGAGAAAATCGAGAAATGTGCAGGAAAGTCCATCACTGAAATATTTGAAAATGATGGTGAAGCAAATTTTAGAAATTTAGAATCGGAACAATTGAGATTCTATTCTAATTCCGTAATCGCCTGCGGTGGCGGCATTATTATAAGGGAAGAAAATCGCACATTCATGAAGGAAAATGGAAAAGCTGTCTTACTCACAGCATCCATACCTGAGCTTTCTAAACGATTGATAGAGTCTGATAGCAGACCGCTTTTAGCAGGAGAGAATAAAGAAGAATTGTTAAAAAATATTTGGTTGGAAAGACGACTACATTATTTGAACACAGCAGATTACACCATTGAAACAGGCCACAAAACCCACGAAGAAATCGCTGGTGAAATTTTAAGACATCTGAACTGATGAAAACAATTCAAGTCCAATTAGGAGATCGATCCTATCCCATTAATGTAAAGCCCGGATTAACGAAAGATATTCCATCCATTTTATCTGATAATAACCATGGTCAAAAATGGGTGATTATATCCCAGCACAGGCTTATGGAATTATTCGGATTTGATCTCATGGCTAACCTGAAAGATAGTGAGTTTGATATGGAATTCATCACGATCCCTGCGGGGGAAGCTGCGAAAAGTCTGAATGACTTCAACCGTGTGGTCAGCAAAATGATCGAACTGAATTGCGATCGATCAACAACAATTCTTGCCCTGGGGGGTGGTACCGTAGGTGATGTGGCTGGATTTGTGGCATCTTCTTTTATGCGAGGCATAGAATATTATCAAATCCCAACAACCTTGCTCGCCATGGTGGATTCATCCATCGGTGGCAAAACAGGGATCAATATTGCAGAAGGAAAAAACCTGATTGGGTCGATCTATCAACCCCAAGGTGTATTAGTGGATTCCACCCTTTTAGATTCTCTGCCAAGGGAAGAAGTGATTTCCGGATTGGGAGAAGTGATCAAATACGGTGCCATTCGGGATACTAATTTCTTGAAACAGATATCCGATTGGTTGAATGATATTGATTCATTCCCCTTTGATAAAGCGGTTGAGCGATCCGGTGAGATTAAAGCCGATATCGTTTCTTTGGATGAACGGGAAAGCGGATATCGACGACTCTTGAATTTCGGCCATACGGTTGGACATGCACTGGAAGCGCATCTTGGTTATGGAAAAATTCGTCACGGTGAAGCAGTTGCTCTGGGAATGAAATGCGCTGGGTGGATCTCTGAAAAAATGGATCTGTTGAGTAATAATGAATTCAATCAATTAGTTGAACCGATTTTAAAATTACCACTGCCTTCTTTTGGTAAATTAAATGCAAATCACCTTATGCCCTATATCCAGGTTGACAAAAAGTCTGAAAAAGGTGTTCTAAATTTTGTAGTGTTGGATGGACTGGGTAATGGCATTACATCTACCCATGTTACCGAAAAATTAATTCAACAATCATTAAAGGTGCTGAATTGAATATCCTTGTCATTAATGGTCCCAACCTAAACTTGCTTGGCATCCGTGAACCGGATGTTTACGGAAGTGAAACATTATCCGATATTGAGAATTGGTTAAATGAACAGCCAGAATCAAATGGCCATATCATCTTTTGGTTTCAATCCAATCACGAAGGCGATCTCATTGATCGCATACATGAAGCTATGGGGAATTCAGATGGGATCATCATTAACCCCGGGGCTTTTACCCATTATTCCTATGCCCTGAGGGATGCAATCTCTTCAGTAAATATCCCTACGGTGGAAGTGCATTTAACCGATATTGAAAGTAGAGAAGATTTTCGTAAATTATCCGTAATAACGGATGTTTGCATCAAACGGGTTGCCGGATTTGGTAAAAAAAGTTATTTAATTGGTTTACAAGCCATTCTTGACCAATAAATAATACCTAAAAGGAATTGAGGCCTTTAGGTATTTCATACTATTGCAAATCCATTTAAGGTATCAAAAGACACCTATTTTCAAATTACCCGCAGGTTGTTTCAACCATTGCTGCACAAACCAAATACGGATCCATATTTGCGGCAGGACGCCGGTCTTCAAGGTAGCCTTTCCCTGCATGGGCTGTGCCCATAGGTATACGGACAGATGCACCCCGGTCACTTACACCATACCTGAAATCATGGATACTACACGTTTCATGCAACCCCGTGAGCCGCTCTTCATTATGTGCACCGTATACATCAATGTGTCGTTTGTGTGCTTTCTCTAATTTTTTACATGCGTCTTCAATGACTTTTATTCCGCCATCTTCTCTCATGGATTTCGTGCTGAAATTGGCATGAGCACCTGCACCATTCCAGTCTCCTTTTACCGGTTTTGGATGCAGGGTGGCATTTACACCATAATCTTCACCAAGACGATAGAGGAGCCACCGGGCAATCCATAATTCGTCTGAAACAGCCAAGGGTCCTAATGGCCCCACCTGAAATTCCCACTGGCCAGGCATTACTTCGGCATTTATACCAGAAATCATAATCCCGGCTTCCATACAGGCTTCCATATGGTCCTCAACAATATCCCGTCCGAAAACTTCATCAGCACCAACTCCACAGTAAAAAGGTCCCTGAGGTGCAGGGTAGCCGCCCTCCGGCCAACCCAGTGGGTTACGGCCCAGGAAGAAAGTATATTCTTGTTCAATTCCAAACCATGGATCATGATCTTTATATTTTTCTGCTACTTTTCTCAATGGTGCACGTGTGTTAGTAACGTGCGGTGTGCCATCAGCATTGTTAACCTCGGACATCACCAGTATATGATCACCACCCCGAATTGGATCAGGGACAAAATACACAGGAATGAGTGCACAATCACTGTCGCTTCCTTCTGCCTGCATGGTGCTTGATCCATCAAAACCCCATTGTGGAATATCAGCAACTGTTTTCACGGATCCATCAATAATTTTTGTTTTTGAACGCAGTTTAGATGTTGGCTTATGACCATCTAACCAAATATACTCAGCTTTTAATTTACTCACTGTTTTTTCTCCTTATTCTTTATGTTGTTTGTTTTCAAGTGATCGTGTATGTGTTATTGTTTATAGGGTAGGAAGATAAAATCACTTGTGTTTCAGTTCTTGACACTCCTGGCCAACTTTGAATCTTGCGTAACAATTCTTCCAACGCCTGGGAATTTTTCGCTACTACGATTATGGTATGGGAACCTTTACCTGTGGTACTAAAGCACTGTACAACCTCAGGTGTATTCATCGCTGAATGAATCACATCCTTGTAGTGTTCAGATGATTCTGATATGACAGTAATTATTGCAGAAACATCCAATCCAAGTAATTTCGGGTCCAGAGCTGCATGAAAACCCTGTATAACACCATTCTCAGAAAGTTTCTTGATCCTTT
>Ga0208750_1000594_pt1 | contig 10853 bp, 13 predicted proteins | sample Knorr_S15_td_O2m_FD_185602 | JGI IMG/M metagenome (GOLD analysis project Ga0208750, IMG submission 185602) | Marine microbial communities from Southern Atlantic Ocean transect - Knorr_S15_td_O2min_ad_340m_LV (SPAdes) (version 2) | ecosystem: Environmental > Aquatic > Marine > Oceanic | place...
CTGGCCAGTGCGGCCAAGAGTCGACGATCGTCTTCGACCTGTTCGGCGGCTTCGGCGCCGGCTTCACCCACGAGGGCTGACGGATGCGGTTCCGCACGGTTGCAGTCCTGCTGGCCATCGCCGTGTCTGTCGGTGCCTGCGGGAGTGATGCTGGGCCGGAACGACCGACCATCGACCCGTCCTGGACGGTGCTCTCGACCACGCAGCCGCCGTCGACCACGCAGCCGCCGTCGACCACGCAGCCGCCGTCGACCACGCAGCCGTCCGGTGGATCCGGGGATCCCGAATCGACGACCACCGAGGTCACCGTTCCGACGACCACCGAGGTTGCCGTTCCGACGACCGTTTCCGAGGCCTTCTGCCTTGACCTGGCTGGGCACCTGCAGCGGGAGGGCAGCCGTCTGGCCGATCTCCGGTCGGGTCTCGGTCCGGATGATCCCCAGGTGTACGTGGAGGCGGCCTCGGCGATGTCGCTCCTCGCCGGCTGGTTGCTCGAGCGGGCACCCGTGGGCGTCGTCGGCTCGGCGGAGCGCCTTGCGACACTCTGGCGAGAGGCGACGATGCCGCACATGAACCAGTCGGAGGGCGAGTCTGATGCACGCGCGGCGATGGCGGCGATCAACGCCTCGTTGGTCGAGCGCCACGAAGCCATGGCCGAAGCGGCCGAGGCGGTGAGCGTGTTCCTGCTCGACGAGTGCCCGTACGAAGTTGCCCTGATGCTGGCCGGCCTCGACCCCCGGTCGGCGGTCCGCCCCTCCACGACACCACCCCCTTCGACGCTCCCCAAGGAGATCCGCGACTTCATCCGGAAGCTCCTGACCGGGAGCTGACATGGGCCCCGCGGATCGTTGGTTGTCGGTCGTGCTCGCCCTCCTGATCGTCGGGGCGTGCGCCGCGACAGAGTCTCCCCGTGGGGCGACGTCCGGGACGTCGACCACGACGTCGACCACGACGTCGACCACGACGTCGACCACGACGTCGACCACGACCACGACGTCGACCACGACCACGACGTCGACCACGACGGTGCCACCCATTCCGCCGACGACGGCAGCGCCCCGGACCACGACCACGGTGCTGCGGTCGGGGGTTCCCGAGGGCTTCTGTGCGGGGCTTGCCGTGGAGTCTGCCTCGATCACCCGGGTCCTCGAGGAACTCGACGCGTCTGGTGCCTCCGAGACGGCCCACCGCCTGGCCCACCTGCGCGCGACGAGCACCCTCCTGGGTTGGATCGACGAGCGTGTGCCGGCCGACCTGCGTGACGACTCCGGGCTGCTTGACGAGGTCTACACGAGCGTCGACGGAGCCCTCGCCGACCTGGACCCCGGGACGGTGACGGAAGCTCGGCTCCGCAACGCCCTGTTCGGTGCACTCCTGGACTCGTCGGCGGACGGCAGCGCACTCGACGGGGCTGCAGGCAGGGTGGTGGACTGGGTGGACGACTCGTGTGGGGCCTTCCCGATGGTCGCCTTCGTCTCCGACCTGTTCACCGCGGCCCGTCGGGCGGATGGCGACGAACTGGTCTTCGAGTTTCCGGGTGATCGCTGATCGGGAACTGGAAGGGTCGCGACCATGGGCTGTCGGTAGCCTGCGTTGCGTGAACGTCGCCGTCGTCGGAGCAACCGGTCAGGTCGGTGGGGTCCTCCGCACCCTCCTGGCGGAACGCGACTTCCCCCTCGGTGACCTGCGCTTCTTCGCATCTTCGCGGTCTGCGGGAAGCCTCCTTCCGTGGGGCGGCGGCGAGATCGTTGTGGAGGACGTCGAGTCCACCGACTGGTCGGGAATCGACCTCGTCCTCATGAGCGCCGGCAGGGCCGCATCGTTGGCCTACGCGCCTGCAATTGCCGAGGCCGGCACCGTCGTGATCGACAACTCGTCAGCGTGGCGCATGGACCCCGATGTCCCGCTGGTGGTGTCCGAGGTCAACGCTGATGCTCTCGACCACCTGCCGAAGGGCATCGTCGCCAACCCCAACTGCACGACGATGGCTGCCATGCCGGTGCTCGCCCCGTTGCATGCCGAGGCCGGCCTCGAGTCGCTCACGATCGCCACCTACCAGGCGGTCTCCGGTGCGGGGCTGGCCGGTGTCGAGGAACTGGCTGCACAGGTGGGAGCGGTGTTCGACGGCGCCACTGCACTCACCCACGACGGCCGTGCAGTTGACTTTCCCGAGCCGGACTTGTTCGCCCGTCCCATCGCCTTCAATGTGCTGCCCCACGCCGGGTCGTTCGTCGACGACGGTCGGGGTGAGACCGACGAGGAGCAGAAGCTCCGCAACGAGAGCCGCAAGATCCTCGGAATCCCCGACCTCAGGGTCTCGGGGACCTGTGTCCGGGTTCCGGTGTTCACGGGGCATTCGCTGTCGGTGCATGCCGACTTCTCCCGTGGGCTGTCGCCGGAGCGCGCCATCGAACTCCTGGCTGTTGCCCCGGGGGTGACCCTCGCCGATGTCCCGACGCCGCTCGACGCGGCCGGCGTCGACCCCACGATCGTGGGCCGCATTCGGTCCGACGAGACCCTGGAACATGGCCTGGCGTTCTTCGTGTCCAGCGACAACCTGCGCAAGGGTGCCGCCCTCAACGCCATCCAGATCGCCGAGGAACTCGTTCGCAGGCGGTCGTGAGGAGCGGTATTCCGCCTTCCTAGGGTGGGTCTTCGACGTAGCGCCGCATGGCATCGTCGAGGGAGAGGTCCAACTGGTTGGCGAGGCTCGACAACCAGGCCAGCACGTCGCCCAACTCGTGCAGCTGCCGGTCGGGTGACAGCTTGCGCACCGCCTGGGCCAGCTCGCCGACCTCCTCGCACAGCCAGGCCACGGTGGTCGGGATCCCGCGCTCCCGGTCGGCCTCGCCATAGAGCTGCTCCATGAGGTCCTGGACTTCCTGCAGTTCCATGGACCCGGAACGTACTGCATGGACGGTCGGCCGGCGTTCGCGCGAAGAGCGCGAGGAGATCCGGGTATCCCCACGCACCGCGCGTGGATGCCCCAGAATCTGTCGTGCTCACTGACGCTCAGGCGACCAACGTGCTGCGGGTCCTCGACGCCCTCGACGAGCTCGAGGCGGCTGCGCTCAAGCTCCTGGCCGCCGAGTTGGCTTGTGGCCCCGTGGTCGACGGCCTGATGGCCGATCCGCTCACCGAGGGCTCCCGGCTGGACCTGCTGTACGTGGCCGACACGGTGGCAGCGGACGTCCTGACCGCAGTCGGCCGGCGCGACCGGCTCTGCCGGCTCCTGGACGGCGCCCCGCCGAGTTCGGCGCGTGAAGCCCTCTCCCGCCACCTGGCACGGGGCTCCGTTTAGGTCAGTCCGGGTCGACGGGCCGGGCCAGGTCTTCGACCACTTCGGCGCCGGGCAGCACCAGCAGGCCCTCCGGCGGCAGCCGCAGCTTGCGGTCCCTGGATCCGCCGCCGATGACCACCTCGTCCCGGCCCATGACGGCCGCGTCGATCCAGATCGGGACGGGTTCCGGAAGGCCGAACGGCGTGACTCCGCCGATCTCCATGCCGGTGAGCGAGCGGGTCTGGTCGGCATTCGCGAACGACGCCTTGCGGGTCCCGAGCCGACGGCGGACGATGCCGTTTACGTCGAGTCGGTGGGTGGCGAGGACCAGGCAGAGGGCGAAGGGCTGCGGTTCGTCCGCCCGGGGCTTCCCGGCCACGAGGATGGCATTGGCCGAGTCGGCCGGGTTGATGCCGTAGGCCTCGCAGAAGACCGCCGTGTCGGCGAGATCGGGGTCGCATGGCATCACCTCGTGGACGATGCCGAGGGCGGCGGTCTGGTCGAGGACGGGGTCGTGGTGGGCGTTCAAGGGTGTTTCAGGTGTGGGCGGTGGGAGGTGGGGTCACTGCGGCGGCCGGCCCGGTCACTCCGTAGGTGACCGCTGTCAGCACGATCGCTGCGCCGAAGAACGTCGCCGTGGGCGGTACCTCGTCGAACCAGAGCCAGACCCAGGCCGTGGCGCACACCGTTTCGACGGGCGTGAAAAGGCTCACCTCCGCAGGGGGCGCGTACCGGGTCGCCGTCGACATGCAGAAGCGGGCGCCTGGCCCGAACAGGCTGCCCATCGCCAGGGTGGCGAGCAGCGCATTGCGGTCGAGGCTGGAGGGGGTCGCCGGCACGGCGGTGACAAGCATCGTGAACGTCGCGGTCAGTGCGACGAGCAGGATCCTCGAAAGGTCGGGCGAGCGGCGCCAGATCGAGAGGTTGGCGCCGAAGCAGCAGATGGCGAAGAGGGCAAGGAGGTTGCCGCTGAGGCCGTCTCCGGAGAGCGATCCACCGACGATCACGAGGATGCCGACGATCGTGAGGGCGATGGCCCGCCAGGTTCGTGGGGCGGCTTTTTCACCGAGGGCGATCCTGGCGATGACGGCTGCGAAGATCGGTGCGGCGGCGATGATCGCCACCACGTTGGCGACCTCGGTCTTCGTCACGGCCGTGACGAAGGCGGTCATACTGATGGAACCGAGGAGGCTCGATGCCAGGAGCGGTCCCCGGTGACTGTTGAACTGGTCGGGGAGGCTCCGTCCGAGGCTGCGGGCGGCGATCCCCCACGTGACCGGCGTCGACCAGAGGCTGCTCATGAAGGCGATGGTCCACCCGTCCGCATCCGCGATGCGGATGAACAGCGAGTCGGTCGAGACGAGGAACATCCCGGTCGCCGCCAGCAGCAGGCCGAGTTGGCGCCCCTCGCGGGGCAGGCGGAGTGCGGCCATTGCGGGACACTAGTGGTGGTGCAGGCTTGGCCCGTCGTCGTGCGAGGATGCGCAGATGGCGACCAGCGGCGACTCGTCCCGTCCCAACCTGCTCTTCGTCACGATCGACCAGTGGCGCGCTGACTCCTTCGGGGCGGCCGGCCACCCGGTGGTCCGGACCCCGAACCTGGATGCGCTCGCTGCCGACGGGGTGCGCTTTGCCAGCCACTACAGCCAGGCGTCGCCGTGCGGTCCGAGTCGGGCGTGTCTGTTGACCGGGACCTACCAGCACACCAACCGGGTGGTCTTCAACGGCACACCACTCGACGCCGGCTTCACCAACATCGCCCACGAGGTCCGGGTGGGCGGCTACGACCCGCTGTTGTTCGGCTACACCGACCAGACGGTTGACCCGCGGACCGTCGCCGACGACGACCCCCGGCTTCTGACCTACGAGGGCATCCTGCCCGGCTTCACCGTGGCCCTCCAGTTGCCGGACGACCGGGAGGCCTGGTACCTGTGGCTCGAGGAGCGGGGACACGACATCTCCGACCGGGGGCGCCTGAACCGCCCGCGGGACGACGTCGAGATTCCCCCGGGACGGGGTTCGATGTGGCCGCCGTCGGTGTTCGCCGCTGACGAGACCGAGACGGCGTTCGTCGTCGATCGGGTGATCGAGGTGCTCGACGGGCTGCCGGAGCCCTGGTTCGTGCACGTGTCTCTGTTGCGGCCGCATCCGCCGTTCCACGTGCCGGCCCCCTACAACGACTTCCACGATCCCGCCGAGGTTCCTGAGCCGTTGCCGGCACAGGACATCGACCATCCCTTCATCGAGGCGCTGGGTGCATGGGGGTTCACGACGGCTTCCAGCGACCCGCTCGAGGTCCGACAGTTGCGCGCCACCTACTACGGGATGATCGCCGAGGTCGACCACCAGGTCGGTCGCCTGTTGGGTGCTGTCGAAGCTGCCGGAAGCACCGACCGGACCGTCGTGGCGGTCACGTCCGACCATGGGGAACTGCTCGGCGACTACGGGCTGGTCAGCAAGTTGGGCCACCACGACCGCTCGTTCCATGTGCCGCTGATCGTGCGCTGGCCGGACCTGGGCGGGGTGTCGGGCACTGTCGTCGACGATTTCACGGAGCATGTCGACCTGATGCCGACGCTGCTCGACCTGGCGGGCCTCCCGGTCCCCGAGCAGTGCCAGGGTCGGTCGCTGCGGCCGTTCCTCGAAACGGGCTCGGCGCCCCACTGGAGGTCGGCGGCCCACTGGGAGTTCGACTTCCGGGTGTTCGCCGGGATCTTCGGCCTGCCGCTCGTCGACTGCAACCTCGCGGTCCTGCGGGATCGGGCCGGCAAGCTTGTGCTCTTCGGTGGACTCCCACCGTTGTACGTCGACCTCGAACGGGATCCCGACGAGGTGGCGCCGGTGGCCGAGCACCCGGCCATGCGAACCTACGCCGAGGACCTCCTCGACTGGCGTCCGGGTGTTGTCGACGGGCCGTTGGCCAACCTGTTGGCGACGCCGGGGGGCATGCTCACCCTGACCGATCCGGGGGCCTGAAGGGTCGTTGCCTGCCACGCGGGACGGCGGTGTGACCACTGTCTCTGAGGAGATCGGTGGTGATCCCGGCAGGCTGCATCGTCGGTCCGGTACCGACGGGTAACCACCGCTGACCAGCCCATTCGGGCCGATCGGGGTGTTGGCCACCGAATGAAGTGCATACCTGTGCGCCCCGGTTCTTCGTCCGTGGCGCCTCACCGAAAGAACTGCCCATGCGTGCTTTGAAGTCCACCAACACGACCGGTTCCGACGTGCGTTCGCTCGTCCGCCAGGCCGTCGGCACCGGCTTCGGCGTCAGTGGCGCCGTTGTCCGGACCATCTCGGCCCTGGCCGACACGGCCGCCAAGAGCCCCTCGGGTCGCCGCCCGCGACCGACCACCCTGCGCTGAGGCGCACCCCTGTCCTTCGGGTGGGGATTGAGAACGAGCGAACCCGCCCCTCGGGCGGGTTCCTTCGCGTCCGGGACCCGGTTCCACTGAACTGGTGGGTGTCTTCGCCGCAGTCTCCATGGAACCGTTCATGGGATGTGTGGTTCAATTGGGTGATGGACCGTGGGCAGGCGTCGGACCATGTCCGGGCCAATCGGGCTGTCTGGGATGGTTGGGCAGAGGGGTATGTGGAGCCCGGACGGAAGGGCTGGGTCGACGACAAGCCGCGGTGGGGGATCTACGGGGTGCCGGAAGGCGACGTCGGGTTGTTCGAATCCTTCGAAGGTGGTGATGTCGTCGAATTGGGTTGTGGAACGGCCTACGTGTCGGCATGGCTGGCCCGACGCGGAGGGCGACCGGTCGGGATCGACAACTCGGCGGCGCAACTGGCGACCGCAGCGGGGTTCCAGAACGAGTTCGACCTCCGCTTCCCGCTCGTCCACGGTGACGCCGAGCGGTTGCCCTTTGACGACGAGAGCTTCGACTTCGCGATCTCCGAGTACGGCGCCGCCATCTGGTGTGATCCGTACCGGTGGCTACCCGAAGCGGCGAGGGTGCTGCGCCCCGGCGGTCGCCTGGTCTACCTGGGTAACTCCGTCCTGTTGATGCTCTGCGTCTTCGGCGACGATGAGACCCCGGCCGGAAATCAGTTGTTGCGGCCCCAGTTCGGGATGCACCGCTTCGAGTGGACCCCTTCTCCGGACATCGAGTTCCACATCTCTCACGGTGAGCACATCCGGTTGTTGCGTACGTGCGGGTTCGAGGTCGAGGACCTCATCGAACTCCGGCCACCGGCCGACATGACCGAGACCCGCTACCCGTTCGTCGACCTCGGGTGGGCGCAACAGTGGCCCGTTGAGGAAGCCTGGATCGTACGCAAGGCCGGGTGAGCGACGCGGCTCCGATCCGCCACCGACGGCTTCCCCATGTCCGCCGAGACCCCATGGTCGGGTAGGCGGGATTTGAACCCACGACCTCCTCGTCCCGAACGAGGCGCGCTACCAAGCTGCGCCACTACCCGTGTGCGGGGAAAGGGTACCGGTTGGCGTCCGGCTCCCGTCAGGCCGTAGCGGCGGCCAGGACCTCGTCGACGGTGTTGCGCAGCGCCAGGGGATCGATCGGCTTGACCAGCCAGGCATCGGCCTCGGCCTGCCCTGCCAGCCACTCGTCGGCCGCCCGGTCGAGGAGTATCACGACACGCTGGTCGGGGATGCGCCCGGCGCGCTGTTCGAGGCGCAGGTCGAGGCAGGCTGCTATCCCACCCATGTTGCCGATCTGGAGGTCGAGCACGACGAGTGCAGGATCGTGCTCGGTAACGGCGGTGAGCACAGCGGCGCCGGCATGGACCCGGACCAGGTCGTGGTCACCGTCGAGGGCGGCTTCGACCTCGTTGTGGACCCGGTCGACGTCGGTGGCGAGGAGCACGATGGACACGGCCCGGAGCGTACCTTCGGGTCTCAGGGGACGGGGTGCCAGACTGCCGGGGACGGCGGGCCAGATCCACGGGAGAGTGGGCCGCGGACCGCAACCAGCCGCGATCGGTCTACGATCGCCGCCGTAGGGAGCCGACCGAGGAGGCGCTGGTGCTCGAGATTGTCGTCGAATCTGGTGAGGGATACGTGTTGTGTCGACCCGTCGGCGAACTCGATGCCTACACGGTCGCCCAGTTCCGCGAGGCCCTCATCGGCCTGGCCGAGCACCAGTACGTGCTCATCGACCTCTCCGAGGTGCCGTTCATGGACTCCGCAGGCCTCGGGGCGCTGATTGGCGGCATCCGCCGGGCCCGCGAGAACGACGGGGACGTGGCCGTCGCCTGCGACCGACCGGCCCTGACCCGCCTGTTGCACACCACTGGCTTCGATCGCATCGTGCCGGTCTGCGAGTCGGTCGAGGAGGCCGCTGCGACCTTCGGCGAGGTCGACTGAGGCCTGACGCTGGTTGGTCCCTGCTCGCCCCACTCGTCTCCCCGGACTGCCGATGATCCGTTCAGCGTGCCGACGCACCCGACTCCTGCTGGGCGTCGCGCTGTTGGCCGGCGCCGTGCTCGCCCCGCTGGTGGCGGTCGGCCCGGCTGGTGCCCACGAGGAGCACGAGTCGCACGAGGCACCGTTGGTCATCGACGTGGTCGAGGTCGACGGCCTGCTCGACCCGGTCCTGCTCGAGGTCATGACCGGTGCCCTCGAAGGCGTCGACCCGGCGGAGACCATCGCCCTCGTCTTTCAGGTCAACAGCCGGGGTTCGGTTGTTTCCGACGACGAGGTCGTGGCCCTGGCCGAGTTGATCATGGGCTCGCCGGTGCCGGTCTCGTTCTGGGTGGGTCCCTCGGGAAGCCGTGCCAGAGGGGCTGTGGCCCAGTTGGTCGGGTTGGCCGACGACGTGGGCATCGCCCCGGGGGCGCGCTTCGGTGACCTCGGCGACCCGGTGGCTCCCTTGGAGCGCTTCGGCAGGCCCTTCGGCCTGCCGTCCGACACGGACCTCGTCGCCGGCACCGTCGGCCATGACGAGGCGGTCGAACGTGGGCTCGCACGTTCCTCGCCCGTCCTCCTCGAGCACCTGCGGGGGATTCCCGGATTCGAGGGCGCCGCAGCCGAGGGTTCGGGAACCGTCCCGGTGGTTCGCACCCGCTTCCACAAGCCGGGTCTGGTCGACCAACTGTTCCACACGGCGGCCAGCGCTCCCGTGGCGTACCTGTTGTTCCTCGTCGGCGCCGGCCTGCTCGTCTTCGAGTTGTTCACGGCGGGGGTCGGCATCGCCGGGGTTATCGGCGCCGGTTCGTTCCTGCTGGGGTGCTACGGCCTCGCCGTGCTCCCGACCCGTTGGTGGGCGATCGCCCTGCTCGTGGTGGCCATGTTCGGTTATGCGGTCGACATCCAGACGGGAGTCCCGCGCGCCTGGACCGTGATCGCCACGGCCTCCCTGGTGGTCGGTTCCGTCGCGCTGTATGACGGCGTCGGGATGTCGTGGATCACCCTCGGGGTCGGCCTCGTCGGGATGATTGCGGCCATGTCCGCCGGTATGCCCGCCATGGTGCGCACCCGGTTCTCGACCCCGACCATTGGCCGCGACTGGATAGTCGGCGAGTCAGGTGCGGCCGTCGATGCGGTCGACCCCGAGGGCACGGTTTGTGTTCGGGAGGCCGTGTGGAAGGCGCGCACGAACCGGGCGACGCCCATCGAGGCCGGTGCCCCGATCCGGGTCGTAGCCGTCGAAGGACTGTGGCTCGAGGTCGCTCCCGAGGAGGGCGGCGCCCGCGACTACCGCTCCCGGGCCCCGAGGGACTGACCGACCGACGGCGGAACTTCGACCAAGGCCGTCTGTGGACACTGCGCGGCGAGGGGCGAGTGCCCCGATGACGCGCTGCAGTTCCGTGAGATCCACGGCATCTGGGACGGGACCGGCAAGGTCGAACGCCAGAGGACGATCGGGCTGTTCTCCTGAACTTGGGGTGACAGCTCAGCCAGGCTCCGGAAGCCGAGGCCCTCCGATCCGGAGGGCCTCACGCCGCCGGGTGATGCCGGTGCCATCGAGGCGGGCCAGCAGGGGAAGGGCGTGCTTGCGCGTGTTGCCCGCCGCCTCACGGAACATCGACACGGTGAACCCACCGGGGTGCTCGACGAGGAGCCGGGCAGCCAGCCGCGCAGCGGCCTCGATGCCCGAGGCGGCGAAGAAGATGCCGTCCTGCTCGACCACGTCGCCGCGCCTCACGAGTTCGCGCAACTCGGCGCGGTCCACGCCGTCAGGGGCTGGGGGGGCGAACGGTGCCGCCGCCAACTCGGCCACGAAGGGGTGGTCGGCCAGCGTGTCGACGGCGCCGACGGGCCTCAGGCGGCCGCCGTCCACGACGACGTCGTCGAGGAGCTCGACGGCGGCCCGCTCGTGTTCGTCGAGGCCCGCCAGATCCAACCCGAGCGGCCCGGCCTCCTCGAGCGCAGCGCGGAGTCCGGCAATCGCCGCCTGGAGGGCGCCCGGGTCGACGACCCAGTCGCCGAGGTCGGCGTCGCGGTGCTCGCCGGTCAACCGCTCGAGTTCGTCGACTCGGACCCAGCCGCGTTCACGGACCACCCGGTCGACGGATCGGTCCGGCCGTGCCCGGGACGCCCGCTCTCGGGGGTCGACGTCGAGCACCTGGCCCCCACCAACCGTCTCGGCCCGGCCGCTCTCCCGGAGCA
>Ga0208750_1000597_pt1 | contig 10820 bp, 8 predicted proteins | sample Knorr_S15_td_O2m_FD_185602 | JGI IMG/M metagenome (GOLD analysis project Ga0208750, IMG submission 185602) | Marine microbial communities from Southern Atlantic Ocean transect - Knorr_S15_td_O2min_ad_340m_LV (SPAdes) (version 2) | ecosystem: Environmental > Aquatic > Marine > Oceanic | place...
AATGATGTTGCTAGAGTACATGGATATATCTCGGATGATTTAGATAATATCATTGATATTATTATTAATGGAGTAGATAGAAATATTGGAGCTTTACGTATAGAAGCTGAACCAATGCCTAAAGAAGAAAATTATCCTTCCCCTACTGCTGATTCAAAGTGGAATGGTACAGCGAAAGAAAATAATAGAATTGTCCGTTGGATTTTTCATGAAACAGATTCAGGAATAACTTCTTTAGTATCTAGAGCGAAACTTAAAAGAGGAAAATGGATAAAAGGCAATCTAAAATATACTTACTTAGGAATTACCGAAATTCTTAAATGGAGAAAACGGAATGCTTGGGTTAAAATTGACAATGATAATCCTGTCATAATTAATTTCTCACTTTTTGTTTTTACATTATCTGAATATTTTGGAGGTGGTTACTGGGTAGCCCCAGGGGCTTCACCAATAAAAGACCATGCTTATTTATGTAAGGCGTGGAATCTTACTAGATTGCAAATGTTATTATTAATGGGGCCTTTGAGAAAGGGAAAGCATGTTGGTAAATGGGGAATAACTCTAGATAAATGTAGAACACTTGAAATAAAATCTGTTAATCAAAATAATGAACCGGTTGATATTGCACATGATCCTTCTTTGCCAATAAATGTTGATGGAGAACCATGCTTACAAACTCCAGCAAGAATTGAATTTCATCCTAAGCAGCTCTGGTTAAGAGGCTCAAAGGATGTGTCATGGGATGTTTCTTAATCTGCTATTTTTTTAGGTGGTCTTAATTGTCCTTCAGATGCAGCAATAGTCACTGCTATAGTGGCATCTCCCGTAACGTTAACAACAGTACGCAACATATCCAAAATACGATCGACACCTAGTATCAATGCAATCCCAGTACTGGGAACACCTATCGCCTCCAAAATGATCACTAGCATTATTATACCAGCACCCGGTACAGCCGCAGTTCCAATAGAAGCAAGGACTGCTGTTAGAACTATGGTTAACTGATCGCCAATATCGAGGTCTAAGCCTAAAGCCTGCGAGATAAACACTGCTGCCACAGCTTGATACAATGCAGTTCCATCCATGTTTATCGTTGCACCAAGAGGCAGTACAAAAGATGATACTTCCTCACTTACACCTAGTTCATCCTCGCAGCGTTCCATGGTAACTGGAAGCGTTGCGCCACTGGAACTGGTAGAAAATGCCAAAAGCTGGGCCGGACCAATACCAGTGTAAAACGTTTTTAACGGCATTTTAGAATATGATCTAAGGATTGCAGCATATGTTATGGCCATATGAATGCCGAGACCAATTATTACTGCTATCATGTAATAGCCCAAAGCACCCAATAGTTCGGCAACTTGACCGGGGTCCTCACCCGCTACTTTATTTATCGTTTGTGCAATAAGTGCAAAGACACCAATTGGTGCCATCAGCATAATAATATCGACAAGTTTGATAATCACATCATTCAATCCTTCAAAAACATCCAGAACCGGTTTGGCCTTCTTTTTTGGAATTTGAATTAGTCCAATACCAATAAGAAGCGCAATAAATACGACTTGCAGCATATTTCGATTGCTGGATGCTGATTGAAAAAAGTTGCTTGGAACCATATCAACAATAGGCTGTAATGGCCCCCTTTCTTTTACTTCTTGCGCCGAACCTGCTCGAGATGATGCATCCGCTTTATAGGTCTCCTGTAACTTAATTTGCATATCATCCGGCACGTTTTTCCCAGGTTGTAAAATGTTAACGATAACCAACCCGATCGTTACGGCAATTACAGTTGTTATCACGTAAATAGTGATTGTTTTTCCGCCGATACGCGATAACTTTCTCAGGTCGGATAATGAAGCCACACCAGTGATCAATGATGTTAAGACCAGTGGCACAGCGATAAATTTTAATAGACTAATAAATATCGTACCGAATGGCGCTACCCAAGCTGTTGTGAATCCACCCCAACCAACAATGGCACTTGCAATACCAAATATCAGGCCGAGGACCATTCCAATGATGATCTGCCAGTGTAATTGCATTTTAAACATTTTAGAATTTACCTCCTCATTTTGGACTAAACACAATGTGTACTATTTCGAATCATCAGATTTGATATCTTTATACTTATTGAAATATGAGTCTCCGATACGGGTAATAAAGCCGACAACTTTTCCTGTTTTTTTATCCAGTTTATCATTTTCACCTACGCGTTTAATTGCTGTATGAATCATGGTGTCAAACAGATCTTGGACATGGGCGAATAGTTCGCCGATACGAGTGGAAAGAGGTCTATTCATTTATAAACGATAGGGCAGTTTGAAGATCTGAAGTTGGTTGATTACAGGCAAAGTTTTTGCACACGTATGCTGTTGGTTTCCCATTAATACTGTTTTGTGTACTGGTCCAATTTGCCAATTGTTCTAATCTATTATCACTAACTGATGTATCTTTGAACAACAGCACTTTATGAGGCGCATAGCTAGCACGAATTGTATGTAGAAATTTTGTGGTATTTCTATTTCTACTATCACCAACAATTACAATTTCTTTCGAATTTTGTGTATCGAACATAAAACCAGTAAGCATCAGGGTATAACCTGTTGGTGCCCGGTTTACATCTTCTGAGAAAGCGCGAATCGTTTTTTCTGCCAGTTCTGCCCAATTGGTATTGCCAGTTATGCGGGTCAGCTTTACCATATTCATGACAGCTACGGAATTTCCAGATGGAATTGCACCATCATAGGCAGTTTTTGATCGTACAATCAATTTTTCTGATTGGTCAGATCCCAGGAAAAATCCACCGTTTTTATCATCCCAGAAATCCTCTACCATGATATTCATCAGATCCAAGGCTTGTGAAAGATATTTTGTAGCAAAAGTTGCTTCATATAGTTCCAGTAAACCCCAGGCCATAAATGCATAATCATCAAGATGAGCATCAAGGGCGGCTACGCCATTGCGATAGCGTTTTAATAAGCGTTCTCCTTTTGAAATTGAATGTAACACAAATTCAGCAGCCTTTTCAGCAGCATCTAGGTATACAGGTTCATCTAGTACAATGGCTGCTTTCGCAAGTGCAGCAATCATTAATCCATTCCAATCAGTAAGTATTTTATCATCTTTTAAAGGATGAATTCTTTTTTCACGAATATTGAATAACTTTTCTCTAGCAGACTCAAATTCGTTGCTTCCATTGGTATTATAATTTTTTAAGTGAGGAATATTCAACCTGGTTTCTTTACCGCTTGATTCATCTCTGTAATTTCCTGGTGTTGTAATTGAAAAAATATCATTGAACTCTTTACCGTAATCTTCCCCTAATACTTCTTTAATCTCTTGCTCAGTCCAGATATAGAATTTTCCTTCTTCCCCTTCACTATCAGCATCCTCAGCAGAAAAAAAACCACCTTCTGATGCAGTCATATCACGAAGAACATAGGTGAATATTTCCCTAGCTGTTTGCGCGAATATATCCTCTCCAGTAATATGATATGCTTCTGTATAAGCCATTGCTATCATGGCTTGGTCATAAAGCATCTTTTCAAAATGTGGTACGAGCCAATGACGATCTGTGGAATAGCGGTGGAATCCAAATCCGATGTGGTCATAAATACCGCCAAGCCGCATTTGCTTTAAGGTTTTTGTGGCCATATCAAGGGCAATTTTGTTATCAAAACTGTGGTGGTAACGCATGAGAAATATCAAATTATGGGGAGATGGAAACTTTGGTGCCCTAAAAAATCCGCCATATTCTTCATCGAAACCATTACGAAACTGATCATAGGCCCTGTTGATCAATTCCGTTGAAAAGTTGTTACCGGCTGGCTTTGAGTTAAGCTGATCAAGGTAGTTTTTGACCTTACCAACAGAAGTCATTATATCTTGCCGTTTAGAGTTCCAGGCATCAGCGATCATTGGTAAAATTTGGAATAGTCCGGATCTACCACCGCGCTCGTCTTTTGGAAAATAGGTACCAGCAAAAAATGGTTCTTTTGCCGGTGTCATTACGATTGTCAGAGGCCAGCCTCCGCCACCGGTCATAGCCTGACAAACCGACATATATACATGATCTATTTCTGGCAGTTCTTCACGGTCTACTTTGATCGAAATAAAACTGTCATTTAATAATTTTGCTACGCTATCATCTTCGAATGATTCGTGTTCCATAACATGACACCAATGACAAGTAGAATAGCCGATTGAAAGAAAAATAGGGCGGTCCAGTTCCTTTGCTTTTTTAAATGCTTCCTTACCCCAAGGATACCAATCAACTGGATTATCAGCATGTTGCAGGAGATAAGGACTTTGTTCATTGGCAAGGCGATTCATTTTTGATCCTTTGTTTTTATCATAATGACTATCTGCTTTTGTTTTCGATGTACAGCCCGAAAAAACGAGGAGTATGAGCAACAAACCTATTTGTTGGTATCCTACCATAGCCGAACTTGGAATTTGAACACGTACCCTGTAATTTCAAAAACTTAACCGTTTATGATATACTTAAAGCCATAATCTATAAATGATAAATACATGACTTATCTGAGTGTCATCTTAGTTTATCTTTTTGCGTTGATCGCTATTGGTATAGTCAAATCGCGTAAAATCCATACACAATCAGATTTTGCACTAGCTGGCAGGACGCTTACACCATGGATCTTGGTAGGAACAATGCTGGCTAGTTGGATCGGAACTGGATCCATATTAGGCAATGCAGGAAAAACCTACGAAACTGGTATGGCCGCGCTCATGCTGCCAATTGGCAGTATCTTAGGGATTATATTATTAACTCGAATTGCAGGAAAAGTTCGCAGCTATGAGAAATATACTGTGCCTGAGATCATTGGTGATCGTTATGGCCCTGTAGCGAGGAATCTGAGTGTCTTTGCTCTAGTAATGGCGTATATGGTAATTGTCAGTTATCAATACAACGCCGGTGGAGCAGTTCTTTATACTGTATTAGCTGATAACACAGGTACATCTATAATAAGTATTGAATTGGCTACCATTATTGCAGCTGTATTTATTATTGCCTATACGATGCTGGCAGGTCTTTTGAGCGTTGCCTATACTGACGCAGCTAATAGCATCATCATGACCTTAGCTCTTGTTATCTCTTTGCCCATATTATGGATTAAAGCTGGAAGTTGGAGCGGCATGGAAACTGCTTTTGCAGCAATGAATAAATCCCAACATATGCAGTTTGGTGGTGTTTATTCTACAATGGATATAATTAATTTTTGTTTACCACCTTTTCTCTTAGTGATCGGGGATGCCAATATGTACCAGCGTTTTTCTGCCAGTAAGGATGCACAAAGTGCACGCTATTCCACAACTATTCTGGTTTTTGCTGTGTTATTTATCGAATTGCTTATAATTGCGTCTTCCTGGGTGAGTTCCAGTATGATATTAGAAGCTGAAGTGGGCAAGCATGTTTTGATCTACGCAGCCCATCAATTTTTACCGACCTTTTTGGGTGCAATCATGTTGACCACTATAGTAGGGATCATCATTTCGACTGCTGATTCATTCTTGTTAGTGCCAGCTAATACACTAATTAGAGATATTTATCTTAATTATATCAATCCCCAGGCTTCAGAGAAAAATATTGTCCGTTTGAGTCGTTTGTTGGTTCTAGTACTAGGTATTATCGCTTACATCGTATCCATTGGTTTCTCGAGATCTGCTGGTTTCTTCGAACGTGCACTCTATGCCTACACTATTTACGGGGCTGCCATTACTCCTGCGCTGGTGGCGGCTTTATTCTGGCGAGGCGCTACAAAAGAAGGTGCAGTTGCTTCTATTATTTGTGGAACACTGATAACGCTTTTTTGGAAAGAACTTCCTGGCTTGTGGTTCTGGCTGCCCACCAAATGGTATATTTCTCTAGATGAAGTTCTTCCGGCAATCTCAGGTTCTCTACTGGCGTTAATAGGTGTCAGTTACCTCACTCAAAAGGCTGATCCCGGTAAGTAAATAAACCTATTTTATTCTCGTAATTCATCCATTAGATTCGATTAATGGAGGATTGCCAAATAAATAAAGTATTTCTGAAATTTTGTATCATAATTCTCTGCTCGTCCGTCAATTTGACTGGAAGCAACCAAATTCAACCAGACTAATAAACTGATCATTTTAAAATAAAATAGAGGTCAATATGGGTGATTATTTAGACAAGATATTTCAAATAGTTGAAGAGGATATTGTCCCTCTTGAACAGGACTTTTTAATGAATGGTTTTGGTCATGTTTTACCCCAATTAAATGAATGTCGGAAAAAAGTAAAAGAGCAGGGCCTTTGGACGCCCTATTTGTCAGAGGAGTATGGCGGGATGGGTCTCACTCTAGTAGAATTTGCGGCGGTAAGTGAATTGTTGGGAAAAACACCCTTGGGCCATTATTGCTTTAATTCTCAGGCACCTGATATTGGAAATATTGAATTATTGAAGGACCATGCCAGCGATCAGTTAAAATCTGAATTTCTGCTGCCCTTAATTTCTGGTGAGATTCGAAGTTGTTTTGGAATGACCGAGCCGCAGCGTCCTGGATCAAACCCGACCTGGATGGACACATTAGCTGTTAGGGATGGTGATGATTATGTTATTAATGGAAACAAGTGGTTCACCAGCGCAGCGGATGGGGCCAGTATTTGTATAGTGATGGCGGTAACTGATCCTGAAGCGGAAAATAAATATGAGCGGGCAAGTATGTTTGTTGTACCATTAGATAATCCTGGATTTAAAGTTATTCGCAACATACCAGTAATGGGCGATGTGGGTGAAGATTATATGAGCCACGGAGAGACTAGACTGACAGATTGTCGAATTCCAGCTTCGAATATTATTGGGAAAGAGGGAAAAGGGTTTATTTTAGCCCAGGAAAGATTGGGTCCCGGAAGAATTCATCATTGTATGCGCTGGATTGGCATTTGCGAGCGGGCTGTGGGGTTAATGTGCGGTAGATCTTCTAGTAGAGAACTCAGCCCCAATAAATTTCTAGCGGAAAAACAAACAATTCAGAACTGGATTTCTGAATCTGCTGCAGCAATATATGGTGCCAGGTTAATGGTTCTAGATTGTGCAAAAAAAATTGAAGCACACCAGACCAAGGGTGCGCGTAAAGAGATATCCATGATCAAGTTTCATGTTGCTGATATACTGATGAACGTACTGGATAAAGCAATACAAGCCCATGGTGCACTTGGTATGACAGAACATACACCACTATCATTCTGGTACCGTCATGAACGTGGATCACGGATCTACGATGGTGCGGATGAAGTGCATAAAAGTTTCGTAGCTAGAAGCATCCTCAAAGATTACCTTGACTAATTCTGATACTATTCCCGTAAGACCTGACGAAGCATTTGACGAATCCCGCCTCGAAGCATATTTAAAAGGGCAACTGGAGGGTAGTGATAATTCCCTTTCTGTCCGACAATTTGGAGGTGGCAAAGCAAATTTGACCTATCTCCTAGATTATGGTGAATGCGAATACGTTTTACGCAGACCTCCCCTGGGACCAGTGGCACCAACAGCACATGATATGGCCAGGGAATACAAAGTCCTTTCAGTATTGTATGAAAATTTTCCCTATGCGCCCCAAGCGCTGCATTTTTGCGATGACCAGGAAATTATTGGTGCGCCATTTTTTATCATGGATCGCAAAGTAGGGATTGTAATTCGCACAACATTACCGGATAATTTTGAAAAAATGGCAAATGGTCCAGAATTGATCAGTGCACAATTGATCAATGTTCTGGCTGAATTTCATCAAGTTGATTATGGTAAACTTGGACTTGGGAATTTAGGCAAACCAGAAGGGTTTGTGCAGCGCCAGGTAGAGGGTTGGAAAAAACGCTGGGATAAGGCAAGACATGAAGACCTACCTGCAGTCGAAAATATTTATAATTGGCTGAGTGAAAATATTCCTGAAACAAAAAACTATAGTATTATCCACAATGATTATAAACTGGATAATGTAATGTACAATACGAATGATCCGGGTAAACTGATCGCAGTATTTGATTGGGATATGTGTACCTTAGGTGACCCACTGTGTGACTTGGGATCTTTATTAAGCTATTGGTGTACTACTTCTGATCCAGTATTTTTCCAAAAAGCTGCATCCATGCCTATTGATGATCGTTTTTATTCGAGAGAACAGTTGGTCTTGCAATACGCTGAAATGACCGGTTTTGATATTTCTAATATCCGTTTTTATCATGTCCTGGGTCTTTACCGACTGATCGGTATCGCTGCCCAGATCTACATACGTTTTCTTCGTGGACAAACTCATGATAAGCGATTTGCCATTTTTGGGGATATGATAAACTTGGTTTCTGACTATGGCGTTGAACTTATTGCGGACGCTTGATCCTGGCTAAGCCAGGATAGGTCAAACTGCCAAGATATAATACACCGTTTTCTTCCTCAACGCTGGTTATAGGGGAAAATGATTCAAGATCTGGGTACTGCAGGTTATGGATCACATTACCCTTTCCATCGATACCCAGTACAAATCCATGCCTGACCGGTGCGGGTTGCATGAATAGAGGCAGTCGCATAATAATTTTTCTCCAAAAAGGTTTTCCTGCAAGCCCGTCTACGACTGCATTCCGAGTGGATGCTATTGCTATCCAATAAATGCCGTTACTTCCAGTTGAGATACCATCGGGGAACCCGGGAAGATTTATAATGATTTTTTCTCGAGTTCCAGCTTTTGGGCCTTTCAACCAGAGTTTACTCACCTCATAAGTGGCAGTTTCATTAAACAAAAGAAAATTACCATTGGGTTCTACCGCAACACCATTTGCGAAATAAAGACTGTCCAGAAGAGTAGTTAATTTGTCCATTGTTGGATCATAACTTAAGATTTTTCCATGGGGTCTATGCTCAAATAGATCTTCTCTGTAATTATTTATGCCAAATTTTTCAGAAGCATCTGAAAAATAGATTACGCCATTTGGACCAATGTCTACATCATCGGTAAATCGGAGTGGTGTGCCATTTATCTCAGTTGCCAAAATTCTGATATTACCATTCTTATCCGCCTGCAGTAACCCTTTATTTGCATCGGCTATGATCAAATTTCCGGCACTATCGAAATCTAAACCTAGTGGACGACCCTTGGTATTGGCAAATACACCTAGATTTTCACCACTGGCCGAATACCGGATGATACTACCGTCTTCATAAGCGCCATATATGCGACCCTCATCGTCGACATCTACATCCTCAGGGCCAATACCATTATCCTTCCCAATTATATCCACTGCTGCTAAATAATCATTTACCGCATATTGTCCTTCAAGCGCTGGGGCTGGATGAGGTTGCCAGGTAACTGGATCAATCGGTACTGGCCAAGCTATAAGATAAAAAACCATTAAAAAAATCAAACCACCGATATAACGAATAATCTTCATGATGTTACCCTTTCTAATTATCCGAATATTCAATTCCAGAAAATCCTGGAAGTGAGTCTAAAATATCGGGTCCCATTAGTTTTGACGGTGTGTAGTAACCACCAGAGAATTCTTTTTCCAAAATAGTTTTTGCGACTGCCATGGATCCAAAACCAGTTACATCGTATCCATTTGCTACTTGGAACTTCCCGGAGCATATCTGTCCAGCATCATTTTTAACCTCAGCCCAGACCCACATTTTGGATTGGGTCCTTTTTTCATCACTGTCACCGCCATTAACAATTTTCTTATCCAGTTTATTCTTAATAAAATTTTGTACGATTCCAAGTTTCATTATAAACAGCCATTTCCGTTGCCTTTTAATCTTATCAATGCCCTTTTGTGTTCGGGGTGTGTACACCGTGATGTTTGGGATGCCAGTTGAATAATAGGCTGTTGCTACATCGCCCCAGGGTATACTCATTGCCATTTTTGGTCCCTGTCCATAATCGATTTCTTTTACAGCATGCGCCAAGGGAACATGCTCAATAATACCATTATTTCTTATTCTTCCGCCATTTGCCAATCCTTCTATGGATGTCTTGGCTGTGCCAATGCTGGGCCGGCCATTTTCACTAAAAAAGCAGATATTCAGTTCAGTAGCATCGGGCAGTTTTTCTTTTAGCAGATATGATAAACAGTCTGTCGGTATAACATCGAATCCAGTCCCGGGACAAAGAATTATCCCTGCTTCTTCCGCATCCCTATTTTTGCTTTCGGCATACACGAATACATCAATTTCACCAGTTATATCAATATAATGTGTCTTGGACCTGAGGCAGCTGTCAATAAATGGCTTTGCAGTCTGAGAATACGGACCTGCAGCGTTAATTAAAACGGTTACATCAGCTAAATTTTCACCAATTACATCTGTATCATCGAGCGCAAAGACGGAATGGTCAAACCCGTGTTTATCAGCTAGCGCACTAATTTTTACTTGGTTTCTTCCAGCCAGGACAGGTTTAATCCCGGCACCGATTAGCTCTTTGATTATAAGCCGCGCTGTATAACCATTGGCACCGTAAAGCATTAATTTGTCAGACATTATTTCCCTTAGTGTTTTTATTATTTTATCATCCAATTTAATATGCGCTATATTGTAAATGTGATTTTATTATTTTCTGTCATTAGAATAATCATTTTTTGATTATCATTAATTAACCGTAACCTAATTATTTAATTTTGAGATATTAAAATGAAGAATAAATTTATATTAACTATCCTGATCCTTGTATATGTATCCCAAATAAATAGTCAAGATGAACCAATAATTGAACAGATAAAACCATTATATATCTTGCCGGATAATATGCCCTTACAAACAAAACTTCTCTGGGCAGAAAATGGTTTACTAAGAA
>Ga0208750_1000601_pt1 | contig 10799 bp, 9 predicted proteins | sample Knorr_S15_td_O2m_FD_185602 | JGI IMG/M metagenome (GOLD analysis project Ga0208750, IMG submission 185602) | Marine microbial communities from Southern Atlantic Ocean transect - Knorr_S15_td_O2min_ad_340m_LV (SPAdes) (version 2) | ecosystem: Environmental > Aquatic > Marine > Oceanic | place...
TCTGTTGATACATATCTAGATTCTGAGTTATGGAAAGGGGTTGTTGCTCATCCAAACTTAGTTAATTTCACAACAGAAGTTTACGGAGTAGCTCCAATTACGGTATCTAATGGAATTCCTGTTCTATAAATTACATCTAAAATTTTGATAAAAAGCCTGCAATTGCAGGCTTTTTTATAAAATAAAAAGAAATGAAACTAGTTAAAAGAATTTCAATTTACATTATGTGCTTTTTTTATGTAAGAATTGGAATTGATCATTTTGTTAATCCAGAGTATTATTTAAATATAGTTCCTCCATATCTAAAATTTCAATATGAATTAGTGCTTATTAGTGGGTTTTTTGAAATTTTATTTGGGATAGGATTATTAACTAAATATCGAAAATATTCTGCTATAGGGTTGATTCTTCTGTTAATTGCAGTTTTTCCAGCTAATATATTTTTAATAGAGAATGAGCAAGCACAGATTGCATTAAATATTGATAAAAATATAGCTATTATTAGAGCCCCATTTCAGCTACTTTTTATTACAATTGCCTATTGGCATAGTAGGTAGAATAATACGATAAATTTCAACAGATTTTACTTCCCTGAAAAAAAAACAGCAATTTAGTTGGTTAATTAACCATAAAAAATTATATTTGCGCTCATTTTAAAAGCAATAAAAAAACTATACTATGGCAAAGGAAAATTTTGATCGTTCGAAACCGCACCTAAATATAGGTACAATTGGACACGTAGATCACGGAAAAACTACACTTACTGCAGCTATTACTACTGTATTGGCAAATGCTGGTTTATCAGAGAAAAGAGAATTTGATTCAATTGATAATGCTCCTGAAGAAAAGGAAAGAGGTATTACAATTAACACAGCTCACGTTGAGTATGCGACAGAAAGTCGTCATTATGCACACGTTGATTGTCCTGGTCACGCCGACTATGTAAAGAATATGGTTACTGGTGCTGCCCAAATGGATGGAGCTATTCTTGTTGTTGCTGCAACAGATGGCCCAATGCCACAAACACGTGAGCACATCCTTTTAGGTCGTCAGGTTGGTATTCCTAGAATTGTTGTATTTATGAATAAAGTTGATATGGTTGATGACGAAGAGTTATTAGAACTAGTTGAAATGGAAATTCGTGAATTATTAACATTCTATGAATATGATGGAGATAATACTCCTGTTATAGCTGGGTCTGCATTAGGAGCTCTAAATGGTGAGCAAAAATGGGTTGATTCACTTATGGAATTAATGAAAAATGTTGATACATGGATTGAATTACCTAAGCGTGATGTTGAGAAGCCTTTCTTAATGCCTATTGAGGATGTTTTCTCAATTACAGGTAGAGGTACTGTAGCAACGGGTAGAATTGAAACAGGTGTTGCAAATACTAGTGATTCAGTTGATATCATTGGTATGGGAGCAGAGAAATTAACTTCTACTGTTACTGGTGTTGAAATGTTTAGAAAGATATTAGATAGAGGTGAAGCTGGTGATAATGTTGGTATTTTGTTAAGAGGTATTGAAAAAACTGATATTAGAAGAGGAATGGTGATTTGTAAGCAAGGATCTGTTACTCCACATAAGAAATTTAAGGCGGAAGTTTATATTTTAAAGAAAGAAGAAGGAGGAAGACATACTCCATTTCATAACAACTACAGGCCTCAGTTTTATGTCAGAACAACTGATGTTACAGGAACAATTGAATTACCATCTGGTGTTGAGATGGTTATGCCCGGAGATAATTTAACAATTAATGTTGAATTAATTGAGTCAATTGCAATGAGTGTTGGATTACGTTTTGCTATTCGTGAAGGTGGTAGAACAGTTGGTGCTGGACAGGTAACTGAGATAGTAGAATAATAAAATCCATAAATATTTAATGTTAAGGTATTTTGTTTTACTAACGAAATACCTTGACTTATGTTTACGGGTTTAGCTCAGTTGGTAGAGCACTGGTCTCCAAAACCAGGTGTCGGGAGTTCGAGTCTCTCAACCCGTGCAAGAAAAAATAATATGCTAGGAATTTTAAAATATTTTAAAGAATCATACGGAGAACTAAAAAATCACGTTAGTTGGCCAAGCTTTAATGAAGGTTTAGAACTAACAGTATTAGTTGGAGTATTTTCAATAATTTTTTCTTTGATTATATGGGCATTGGACAGTGTTTTTAGCAGAATTATTAAGGAATATTTTAATTTGATAAATTAACATCAATGGCAGAGAACAATTCAGAAAATAAGTGGTATGTTGTTAGAGCTGTTAGCGGCCAAGAAAACAAGATTAAAGCCTATATTGAAAATGAAATTTCTAGATTAGGCATGAATAGTTTTGTAGAAGAAATTCTTGTTCCACAAGAAAAAATTGTTCAAATCAGAAAAGGAAAGAAGGTTACAAAAGATAAAACATATTTTCCTGGTTATATCATGATTAAAGCTAATCTGTCTGGAGAAATTCCACATATAATCAAATCTATAACGAATGTTATAGGTTTTTTAGGAGAGACAAAAGGTGGAGAGCCTATTCCTATGAGACAGGCTGAGGTAAATAGAATGCTAGGAAGAGTAGATGAATTGTCTCTTCAAGATGAATCAGATATTATTATTCCATTTATTCATGGTGAAAATGTTAAAGTTATTGATGGGCCATTTAATGGATTTGATGCAACAATTGAAAAAATAAATGAAGAAAAAAGAAAACTTGAAGTAATGGTTAGAATTTTTGGGAGAAAAACTCCTTTGGAATTGAGCTATATGCAAGTTGAAAAGTTATAAAAATAAATGTTACAGAGACTTATGGTTTTATTGCTTCCAAACTTAAAATCATAAAAACTTAATTAATATTATGGCAAAAGAAATAGGTAAAGTTATCAAGTTACAAGTTAGAGGTGGTGTTGCTAATCCTTCTCCTCCTGTAGGTCCTGCCTTAGGAGCAGCTGGTGTCAACATCATGGAATTTTGTAAGCAATTTAATTCAAGAACTCAGGATAAGCCTGGAAAGGTATTACCTGTAGTTATTACTATTTATAAGGATAAATCTTTTGAGTTTGTAATAAAAACTCCACCTGCAGCAGTTCAATTAAAAGAAGCTGCAAAGGTAAAAAAGGGATCTGGAGAGCCTAATATTAATAAAGTTTCAAAAGTATCTTGGGATCAGATAAAGAAAATTGCTGAGGATAAAATGGTAGATTTAAATGCATTTACCGTTGAATCAGGGATGAAAATGATTGCTGGTACTGCAAGATCAATGGGAATAAATGTTAAAGGAGGGCAACCACCTAAATAATTTGAATTTAGAATGAGCAAATTAACAAAAAACAGAAAATCTGTAATTGAAAAAATTGATAATAGTAAACTATATTCATTAGAAGAGGCATGTACTCTTTTAAAGGATGTAACTACTACAAAATTTGATAGTTCAGTAGATTTAGCTATTAGATTAGGGGTTGATCCCAAAAAAGCTAATGAAATGATTAGAGGAGTTGTTTCCTTGCCTCATGGCACAGGTAAAGATGTGAAAGTTTTAGCTTTGGTTACACCAGACAAGGAAGATGAAGCAAAAAAAGCAGGCGCGGATTACGTAGGTTTAAATGAGTATCTAGAGAAAATAAAAAAGGGATGGACAGATGTAGATGTTATAGTTACAATGCCTAGTGTTATGGGTAAGTTAGGCCCATTGGGTCGTGTATTAGGTCCAAGAGGCTTAATGCCAAACCCAAAAACTGGAACTGTAACTATGGATATTGGTAAGGCTGTTTCTGATGTTAAATCAGGTAAAATAGATTTTAAGGTAGATAAAGCAGGAATTATTCATGCTGCTGTTGGAAAAGTTTCTTTTGCTGCTGATAAAATAGCTGGAAATGCCAATGAATTAATTCAAACAATAGTTAAGCTTAAGCCAAGTTCATCCAAGGGGACTTATTTGAAGAGTATTTATATGTCTTCAACTATGAGTCCAAGTTTAGCAATAGACCCAAAAATTTAGAATTGAATTATGACAAGAGAAGAAAAATCTAAAGCAATTACTGATATAACAAAGGTGTTATCTCAAAATGAGATTATTTATTTGACGGATATTTCTGGACTTAATTCTATAGAAACATCTAATTTAAGAAGACTGTGCTTTAAATCAGGAGTTAAACTTGAAGTAATGAAGAATACGCTTCTTGAACAAGCAATGACAGCTTCGGATAAAGATTTTGGTGATCTTTTAGAAACTCTTAAAGGAAATACTTCAGTAATGTTATCTGATGTTGGAAATGCTCCAGCAAAGGTTATTAAAGATTTTAGAAAGAAATCTGAAAAACCTATTTTAAAGGGTGCAATTATTGAAAGTGACGTATACTTAGGTGATGAACAATTAGAACTTTTATCCTCAATAAAATCAAAAGAAGAGATTATTGGAGAAATAGTTCTATTATTGCAGTCACCAGTAAGAAATGTTATTTCAGCATTAAAATCTAGTAGTAACAAATTATCAGGAATTATTCAGACTTTATCTAATAGAGAAGAAAAATCAACTGATAAGGAGGCTTCTGAGGAGGCTTCTGTTGAGGCTTCTGTTGAGGCAGCACCTGCTGAGGAGGCTTCTACTGAGGATGACTCTGAAGAAACAAATAAAGAAGAAAATTAAATATTAACAAAAATTACATAAAAATAGAAAAATGGCAGATTTAAAAACTTTCGCAGAAAAGCTAGTCAACTTATCAGTAAAAGAGGTAAGTGAATTAGCTGATATTTTAAAAGATGAATACGGAATAGAACCAGCTGCAACGGCTGTGGCAGCTCCTACTGGTGGAGCAGCTGCAGGTGATGCTGCTGCTGGAGATGAAGGCAAATCAGAATTTGATGTGATTCTTAAAGCAGCTGGAGGCTCAAAGCTTGCTGTAGTTAAACTAGTTAAAGAATTAACTGGTTTAGGCTTAAAAGATGCTAAGGAATTAGTAGATGGGGCACCTAAGACTATAAAGGAAGCTGTTGGCAAGGATGAAGCTGAAGGAATGAAAAAATCATTAGAGGAGGCTGGCGCTGAGGTTGAACTTAAATAAGTTCAACATATAAAAGTTCATAGGCATAGATGTTAAGATAAGTTCTTAACATCTATGCCTATTCGTGCTTAAAGATAAACGTAACATATTTTAAAATTTAAACTTATATAATAGATGTCATCAAAAAGAGCAGAAAGAGTTAATTTTTCATCAATAAAAAACTCGATTAATTATCCTGACTTCTTAGATATTCAGATTAAATCATTTAAAGACTTTTTTCAATTAGAAACTAAGTCTGAGGAAAGAGAAAATGAAGGTTTATATAACACCTTTATGGATAATTTTCCAATTTCTGATACTAGAAATCAATTTGTGTTAGAATTTATAGATTATTTTGTTGATCCTCCTAGATATAATCTTCAAGAATGTATTGAAAGAGGCTTAACTTATAGCGTTCCATTAAAGGCAAGATTAAAATTATATTGTACTGATCCGGAACATGAAGATTTTGAAACAATAGTTCAAGATGTATACTTGGGTACTATTCCTTATATGACACCAAGTGGGACATTTTGCATAAATGGTGCTGAAAGGGTTGTTGTTTCACAATTACATAGATCCCCTGGTGTATTTTTTGGACAATCATTTCATGCAAATGGAACTAAATTATACTCTGCTCGTGTAATACCATTTAAAGGATCATGGATTGAATTTGCTACAGACATAAACAGTGTCATGTATGCATATATTGATAGAAAGAAAAAATTACCGGTAACTACCTTATTTAGGGCAATAGGATATGAAAGAGATAAAGATATTCTTGAAATATTTGATTTAGCTGAAGAAATCAAGGTTTCTAAAAATAATTTAAAAAAGTATTACGGTAGAAAATTAGCTGCCCGTGTTTTAAATACTTGGCATGAGGACTTTGTAGATGAAGATACAGGAGAGGTTGTTTCAATTGAAAGAAATGAGGTTTTACTTGATAGAGACACTGAAATTGACAAAGAAAATGTTGAACAAATTATAGAAGCTGAAATTAAGACAGTTTTAATTCACAAAGAGAGTAATCAAAAAGGTGAATATGCAATTATTCATAATACTCTCCAAAAAGATCCTACAAATTCAGAAAAAGAAGCAGTTGAACACATTTACAGACAACTAAGAAATGCTGAGCCTCCAGATGAAGAAACAGCTAGAGGAATTATTGATAAGTTATTTTTTAGTGATCAAAGATATAAATTAGGCGAGGTTGGTCGATATAGAATGAATAAAAAATTAGGACTTGATCTTGGTATGGATAATCAAGTTTTAACTACTGAGGATATCATAACAATAATAAAGTATTTGATTGAATTAATAAATTCTAAGGCTGAGATAGATGATATAGATCATTTATCTAATAGAAGAGTAAGAACTGTAGGAGAACAATTATCTACTCAGTTTGGTGTTGGATTAGCAAGAATGGCAAGAACTATAAGGGAAAGAATGAATGTGAGAGATAATGAGGTCTTTACTCCAATAGATTTGATAAATGCAAAAACTCTTTCTTCTGTTATAAACACATTCTTTGGAACGAATCAATTGTCTCAGTTTATGGATCAAACTAATCCATTAGCAGAGATTACTCATAAGAGAAGATTATCTGCATTAGGACCAGGAGGTCTTTCAAGGGAACGAGCTGGTTTTGAAGTTAGAGACGTTCATTACACTCATTATGGAAGACTATGTCCAATTGAAACACCCGAAGGACCTAATATTGGATTAATCTCTTCACTTAGTGTATTTGCTAAGATCAATGGTATGGGATTCATTGAAACTCCTTACAGAAAGGTTAATAATAGAAAAGTTGACATAAAATCAGAACCTATTTATTTAAGTGCTGAAGAAGAAGAAGAGAAGTTGATTGCACAATCAAATGTTCAGATTGATAAAAAAGGTAATATTGTTGATGACATGATAATTGCCAGAATGGAAGGTGATTTCCCTGTAATCGAATCTAATAAAGTTGATTATACCGATGTAGCTCCAAATCAAATTGCTTCAATATCCGCTTCTTTAATACCTTTTTTAGAACATGATGATGCTAATAGAGCATTAATGGGATCAAATATGATGAGGCAAGCAGTTCCATTACTTTTGCCAGAATCACCAATAGTAGGTACCGGTCTTGAAAGACAAGTAGCATCCGACTCAAGGATTCTTATTAATGCAGAAGATGATGGGAAAGTTGACTATGTTGATGCTGATAAAATTATTATAACCTATAAAAGAAGTCAGGAGCAAATATTGACAAGTTTTGATTCAGGAACTATAACATATAATTTAACAAAATTTAAGAAAACAAATCAAGGAACCTGTGTTAATCTTAAACCGATTGTTTCTAAAGGCGATAAGGTGGTAAAAGGTCAAGTTTTATGTGAAGGTTATGCTACAAATGATGGCGAATTAGCTTTGGGTAGAAATATTAAAGTTGCATTTATGCCATGGAAAGGGTATAATTTTGAAGATGCAATTGTTATTTCAGAAAAAGTTGTAAGAGATGATGTTTTTACATCAATTCATATTGATGAATATTCAATTGAAGTAAGAGATACAAAATTAGGAAATGAAGAATTAACTCATGATATACCAAATGTATCTGAAGAAGCTACCAAAGATTTGGATGAAAATGGTATGATTAGGATAGGAGCTGAAATTAAGCCTGGAGATATATTAATTGGAAAAATTACTCCAAAAGGTGAAAGTGATCCTACTCCAGAGGAAAAACTCCTTAGAGCAATATTTGGAGATAAAGCAGGAGATGTTAAAGATGCTTCTTTAAAAGCGCCGCCTTCATTAAATGGTATAGTAATTGACAAGAAGCTTTTTGCAAGGGCAATAAAAGATAAAAGAAAAAGACTTCAAGATAAAGATGATATAAAAGAATTAGAGAGGATTTATGATGAAAAATTTGAAGACTTAAGAAAAGTTTTAGTTAAAAAATTATTTAATGTACTATCTGGAAAAACATCGCAAGGGATTTTCAATGATTTAGGAGAAGAAATCTTTCCAAAAGGAAAGAAATTTACATTAAAGATGTTGAATACTGCTGATGATTACGCTCATTTAGTTGCAGGAAAATGGTCAGCAGATGCTAAAACAAATAGTATTGTCTCTCAAATTATTCATAATTATAAGATTAAAGAAAATGATCTTCAAGGATCATTGAGAAGAGAAAAATTTACAATTTCTGTTGGGGATGAATTACCACCGGGAATTATAAAATTGGCTAAAGTATATATAGCCAAGAAGAGAAAATTAAAGGTTGGAGATAAAATGGCAGGGAGACATGGAAATAAAGGTATTGTAGCTAAAATTGTAAGAGAAGAAGATATGCCATTCTTAGAAGATGGAACCCCTGTAGATATTGTTTTAAATCCACTTGGAGTTCCTTCAAGAATGAATATAGGTCAGATTTATGAGACAGTTCTAGGATGGGCAGGGAAGAATCTTGATAAGAAGTATTCAACTCCAATTTTTGATGGTGCTTCATTAGATGAAATTAATGAAATCACCAGTAATGCTGGTGTACCTAAATTTGGTCACACTTATTTATATGATGGTGGAAGTGGGAAAAAATTTGATCAAGCAGCTACTGTTGGAGTTATATATATGTTAAAACTAGGGCATATGGTTGATGATAAGATGCATTCAAGATCAATTGGTCCATATTCTCTTATTACTCAACAACCACTAGGAGGTAAAGCGCAATTTGGTGGACAGAGATTTGGAGAGATGGAAGTATGGGCATTAGAAGCATATGGCGCATCAAGTACCTTAAGAGAAATATTAACAGTTAAGTCTGATGATGTTGTAGGAAGAGCTAAAACTTATGAATCTATAGTCAAGGGTGATTCTATGCCAAATCCTGGACTGCCAGAATCATTTAATGTATTAATGCATGAGCTTAAGGGACTAGCATTAGATATAAGATTAGAAGAATAATTTATTAACAATAATTATTATCCATTTATTATGGCAAGAAAACAAGTAAAAAAAGCTTTGAAATTTAATAAGATTTCTATAGGACTTGGATCACCTGAGTCAATTCTAGCTGCTTCAAGAGGAGAGGTTTTGAAACCAGAAACTATAAATTACAGGACACATAAGCCTGAAAGAGATGGTCTATTTTGTGAAAGAATTTTCGGACCTGTTAAGGATTTTGAATGTGCATGTGGAAAATATAAAAGAATAAGATATAAAGGAATAGTTTGTGATAGATGTGGTGTTGAGGTTACTGAGAAAAAGGTAAGAAGAGATCGAGTTGGTCATATAAACCTTGTTGTTCCTGTAGCCCATATCTGGTATTTTAGATCACTTCCTAATAAGATAGGTTATTTACTTGGATTGCCTTCGAAGAAATTAGACATGATTATATATTACGAGAGATATGTGGTTATTCAACCTGGTATTGCTGTAAATATTGAAGGAGAGCCTGTTAGTAAGATGGATTTTTTAACAGAGGAAGAGTATTTAAATATTTTAGAGACATTACCTTCAGAAAACATGTATTTAGATGATGAGGATCCAGAAAAATTTATTGCAAAAATGGGAGCAGAGTGTCTTATTGATCTACTTTCCAGAATTGATTTGCTTGAGCTTTCTTACGAATTAAGAGATAAGGCAAATAATGAAACTTCTAAACAAAGAAAAACTGAAGCATTAAAGAGACTTCAAGTAGTTGAATCATTTAAAGAAGGGAATTTAAATAGAGAGAATTTACCTGAGTGGATGATTGTAAAGGCTATTCCAGTAATTCCTCCAGAACTTAGGCCATTAGTTCCGCTTGATGGAGGTAGATTTGCCACCTCAGATTTAAATGATCTTTATAGAAGAGTAATTATAAGAAATAATAGATTAAAAAGATTAATTGAAATCAAAGCCCCTGAAGTTATTTTGAGAAATGAAAAGAGAATGCTTCAAGAATCAGTTGATTCTTTATTTGATAATACAAGGAAATCATCTGCTGTAAAAACTGAGTCAAATAGACCATTAAAATCACTTTCAGATTCATTGAAAGGAAAGCAAGGTAGATTCAGACAAAATTTATTAGGTAAACGTGTTGATTATTCTGCAAGGTCAGTTATTGTTGTTGGACCTGACTTAAAATTATTCGAATGCGGACTACCTAAGGATATGACTGCAGAGCTATATAAGCCTTTTATTATTAGAAAGTTAATGGAAAGAGGAATAGTAAAAACTGTAAAATCTGCAAGAAAAATTATTGATAGAAGAGATCCAGTTGTTTGGGATATTCTGGAAAATGTTTTAAAGGGTCACCCTGTATTATTAAATAGGGCACCTACATTACACAGATTGGGAATACAAGCATTTCAGCCAAAATTAATTGAAGGTAAAGCTATACAATTACATCCGCTAGTATGTACAGCATTTAATGCTGACTTTGATGGAGATCAGATGGCAGTGCACCTTCCGCTTGGGCCAGAAGCAATTCTTGAATCTCAACTCTTAATGTTAGCATCTCATAATATTTTGAACCCTGCTAATGGTTCTCCAATTACTGTTCCATCACAAGATATGGTTTTAGGTTTATACTATATGACAAAACTAAAAATATCAGATAAAGAAATTAATGTAACTGGCGAAGGTTTAACTTTTTATTCACCAGATGAGGTAATTATTGCATATAATGAAAGAAAAGTAGATTTAAATGCCTCTATAAAAGTAAAGACATTTGATTATAATGATGACAAAACAGAACTTGTTAATAAAATTATTGAAACAACCGTTGGTAGGGTTTTATTTA
>Ga0208750_1000603_pt1 | contig 10789 bp, 8 predicted proteins | sample Knorr_S15_td_O2m_FD_185602 | JGI IMG/M metagenome (GOLD analysis project Ga0208750, IMG submission 185602) | Marine microbial communities from Southern Atlantic Ocean transect - Knorr_S15_td_O2min_ad_340m_LV (SPAdes) (version 2) | ecosystem: Environmental > Aquatic > Marine > Oceanic | place...
GAGTATAGTTATTATTGGCAGCAAGAATGATAGGATTTGCAGTGCAATAGCCAATGATAGGAGTAAACAGATTCTTGACCTGCATGGAAAATTAGATATAAGGAAATCCCTAGCCATCATTTCCTTAGGAGAAATGACAGTAGGCAGTGATACTGGTATGGTCCATGCTTCTGAAGCACTTGGCGTACCAGTGGCAATGATCATGGGGCCAACAAATGCTCAAACGGGAGGCGGTACATCCTTAAATAGATCTGTAGTAATTGAAAAAGATATTTGGTGCAGACCTTGTAGTCAAAATGGGAAGCGTCCCTGCTATCGTTCGCAGCAATATTGTATGACCGAAATATCCACTTCAGATGTTCATCGTGCCGTTCAAAGGGTGCTTTCCTGTTGAAATATTTCTGGTTTATTCTATATGAATTCATATTGATACCAATAGTAGCCATTATTGGTTTTATTGGCATGTGTTTTAACAAAAAGTTAAGGGATGGTTTATCAGGCCGATTTCGTTCAAGGAAGGTATTAAAAAATTACCTTAATGAGTTGAGTGGAGATGAGACAATTTACTGGTTTCATGCTTCATCCCACGGTGAGTTTCTACAAACAAAACCGGTGCTGCTAGGATTAAAAGAGGTTGAACCCCATACGAAAATAATTGTCAGCTTTTTTTCACCATCGGGTTATAATCACGTAGATGATGAGTCTATTGATTGCAAAATCTACCTGCCCCTTGATTTTTACTGGACTATTAAATCAGTATTGCGTTTAGTTAGACCTGAAAAACTAATTTTTGCAGCTTATGATATTTGGCCCAATCTTATTTGGGCTGCTAAAGAACTTGGAATTCCTACAGTATTGTTTGCAGCAAGGTTTAAAAAAGGGACAGGAAAACTACTGCCAATGGTACGAAACTTTTATCATCATGTTTACAAGGATTTCCACTCAATATATACCATTACTAAAATTGATCATAATCATTTACAATTGATGCTTGGGAATTCAAGTAATACGACTGTGCGGGTACTCGGGAATCCCAGATATGATCACGTAAAATCCGCAGCGGATAAATTTACAACGGAGCATACCAAATCACTACTGAGTCGAAAAAAGAGAATCATATTTGCTAGTATACATGATGAAGACGAAAAAGTTATCTATGAAAGTGTGTTACGATTGTTAAACGATCATAAAAACTTATCAATTTTATGGGTGCCCCATGAACCAATTTCCTCTGTAATTAATACTTCAATACAACAATTTAATGAAGTAGGGTTAAAAGTTAATGTGTTTAGCAAACAAACGCCTTATGACAAGGATGATCCTCAAGTAATTGTAGTAGATGTTGTTGGTGTGTTATCGCACTTATATTGGGATGGGATTATAGCTTATGTAGGAGGCGGTTTCTCCAGTGGAATCCATAATGTTATGGAACCAGCAATAGCACGACTACCAATTTTATTTGGACCAAGATATGAAAATTTCCATGAGGCAGAAGAATTGATAAATTCTGGTGGTGGCTGGGCTATAGATAATGGTCAAGAATTATTTGATAAAATCAATATGTTGTTAAGTGATAATTCAAAGATAATACCAGCTAGCTTAGCAGCAACAGATGTTATTCATAAGAATATAGGTGCCGCAACGCGCGTAGTTAGAGGAATTATTCGTGACTAATATTTTAAATTTTCATATTCAGTTTCCAAAATTTTCACAGGATTATAAAACCAGTTTTTCAGCAGGATTACATGTGATTTTTGGTGAAAGTGGCGTTGGGAAATCAACATTTTTTCAAAAATTGTGTGGTATGGATACAGATGCAGGAAACTTTGATTTGAAAATTCATGAAAAACCAACGCGTACGATACCAGTTTTCCAAAATCCAGAGAATCAAATTGTAAGTTCGACCCTAGATGGAGAATTGGCTTTTTCAGCTGAATGTGTATTTTCAGATCCTAGTCAGGTTGCATATTTAGTTGATGGAATAAAAGATAAGTTGAATTTCATTGATGATGGAACAAGGCACCCGGTTACACTAAGTGGCGGTGAAAAGGAATTGCTAAACCTAGCGACTGCCTTAAGCGTAAAGCCTGGCTTAATTGTAATAGATGATGGGCTGTCATTTTTAAACAGTAAAGCAAAGAAAACTCAGGTACAGCGTTTAAGTAAATATATGAAAGATACTGGTAGTATTATTTTATGGTTCACATCGGATATTTCAGATTTAATATTTGGCGATACTGTTTGGGAACTAACACTCAATTCATTTACTGAAATAAATAAAAGTATACCAATACAAAAATATCAGCATAACAATCATCCTGCCGGCAAACTGCATCTGGTAGCCGATCATTTAACATATTTTTATGATCATAAAAGAATAATCCTTAATGATTTAAGTATTGAGATTTTAGAAACACGCTGTTTCGGAATCATTGGTGCTAATGGTTCAGGTAAAACCACAATTGCCGGAATCATCAGTGGTATACTTCCTGAATATTCGGGCGAATTTCAGTTAGATATTGATGGAGATTCACCCACCATAGGATATTTAAATCAATTTCCAGAAAAGATGTTAGGCACAGTTACCCTTGGTGAATTCCTGCTTGATTTGCAGCGTTTCGGGAAATTGAATCCACTGGTCGTTAGTCAAGCATTAAATATGATGAATGATTATCAAATTAATTGGAGGATAATTGAGCATCAACCGGCCGTTGACGTACAATGGACCGCTTTGCGTTTGGCGATGATAATTCTTTTAGGATGTAGTAATTATGAATTAATCATTCTTGATGAACCGACTTTTGGTTTAGGGTGGCGGCAAAAGCAAACGTTAGCTCGTTTTATCAATAAAATATTAAACAGAAAACATTGTATTATTATTTCCCATGATGAACAATTTATCCACAGTATATGTGATAAAGTCTTTGAATTAGATTCAAAAAGTTTAATTCAAAATTCTGGTTTAGTTCGTGAACAACGATAATCAACAAACACCTATAACAGATCCGTCACGGATCTTAACACTGGCAAATTTCATCAGTCTCGTTCGCGCATTGCTGGCGATCCCAATTATTTTTACACTAAGGGACCCAGAAAAACTTTACCTTACTTTCTGGCTAATTATAATAGCCGTTTTATCGGATGTATTAGATGGCTGGGTAGCAAGGAAATCACATGGTGTGACTCATTTTGGACAATGGCTTGACCCTATTGCAGATTTCATTGTTATACTAGCAGTAATATCCTTCATGGTCTATGAAGGCCGATTCCCAATCTGGTTCTTTACTTTTTACTTAGTTAGGTACGTGTCTATAGCGCTGCCTGCGATTTACTTATTGAACCACACGCATTTTGTACTGCACTCAAATTGGTGGGGCAAATGGGGTGCTGGAATTACAACTCTCGGTGTGTTCTTACATATTTTTCATATCCAGGGTGTACCTTATCTTCCATTATTGACTCTAGCGATAGCGTCATATTTGCTGATTATTAGCTGGATAAAGTACTTTAAAACATTCATTATAGAATATAAAACACTTCAACAGACTAGTTAAATGATAACTAAGTTATTCCAGGCGTTATCAAAAACGCGTAAAGGTATAGCTGGTGCGTTTAATACTTTATTAAATCAACGAGTTACACCAGAAACGCTGGAAATGCTGGAAGATACATTAATTACAGCAGATCTTGGAATTCATACAACTTCTGGCATTATTGAAGTCGTGAAAAAAAACGCAACAATAAATTTTATTAAAGCAGTACGCAAACATATGCTCTCAATTTTACCTGAAGAAATTCATGAATTACCAGATATTCCCTATGTGGTTCTGGTAGTAGGTGTTAATGGCACAGGCAAGACAACAACTGCAGCAAAATTAGCACATTATTACAAGTCAATGGGAAGAAGTGTTATATTAGTTGGCGCAGATACATATAGGGCAGCGGCTTTAGAGCAATTAAAGATTTGGTCAAATAGAATTGGTGTTCGTTTGGTAAGCAGCCAATCTGCTAAGGATCCATCAGCCGTTATTTACGACGGAATAATAGCTGCTAAAAAAGATGATTCTAATATTGTGGTTGTTGATACAGCAGGAAGGCTACATACACATAAAAACCTAATGACAGAATTAGAAAAAATGAAACGTACCATTGTGGAAAAATTTAAAGACTATTCTGTGAAAACAATGATTACTATTGATGCTAACCTAGGTCAGAACTCGCTTTTTCAAGCTAAGGAATTTTCAAATTATATCGATATTGATGCTGCAATCTTAACAAAAATGGATGGAACAGCTAAAGGCGGTATTGTCTTCTCATTGAACAGAGATTTAAATATCCCCGTAGAATTTTTGGGGATCGGCGAGGACATTGGAGACTTTGAAATATTTGATCAAGAACACTATGTAAATTCCGTTATAGGTATGAGCGATGATTGAAAAAAAACAGAAATTGCATCTTATTAGTCTAGGATGCGCAAAAAACTTGGTCGATTCTGAAATTCTGCTGGGTGGCCTTAAACATAGTCAATATGATGTAATTGATGAACCCGATGAAGCGGATACGATCATAGTAAACACTTGCGGTTTTCTTGATATCGCACGTGAGGAATCAGTGGATACAATACTTCAGGCCGCTGAACTAAAAAAATCTGGCATTGTCAAACAACTGGTTGTAATGGGCTGTCTCTCAGAAAGATATCCTTTAGAGTTAAAAGAAGAAATCCCTGAAGTAGATCGATTTTTTGGTACTAATGACCATAAGCAAATTGCATCATTTCTGACTGGGAAGGAATATGGTAGAGATGACCCTCTTTTTTATCGCTCACTTCTGACCCCATCACACTATAGTTATTTAAAAATTGCGGAGGGTTGCGATAATGGTTGTTCTTTTTGCAGCATACCTATAATGCGCGGGTTGCAGAAGAGTCGTATGTTACCAGAGATTCTGGATGAAACTAGTCGCTTGGTTGACAATGGAGTAAAAGAAATAATAATAATTGCGCAGGATACGACTACTTATGGTTGGGATCTATCAAAAAAGGTATACTTAAGCGATTTGATCTATGCGATGGATCAAATGGACAATGCTCCTGATTGGATTAGGATTCATTATGCACATCCAGCGCATCTTAGTCAGCGTATAATAGACGCGTTGGTAACATCGAATCGAGTTTGTCGGTACATTGATATGCCGATACAGCATGCTTCGGATACATTATTAAAATCGATGCGAAGAGGTCTCAATCAGGACGGTATTCGCGAAAGAATTCAGAAATTGAAGGCTGCAGATCCAGAGATAAGGATTCGGACAACTCTGATTGTTGGATACCCGGGTGAAAGCGAAGAGGATTTTAAGGAATTAACTGATTTTGTATTGGAAATGAAGTTTGATCATTTAGGGGTATTTACCTACTCGGAAGAAGAAGGTACAATTGCTGCGGATTTAGAAGATAATATTTCTAGAGAATTAAAGGATGAACGAAAAGCTGTAATAATGGACATTCAAAATAATATTAATTATGAAAAAAACAGAGCTATGGTAGGTCAAACACAAAAAGTAATAATTGATGAAGTTGGTGAGACTGTTGCGGTGGGAAGAACCGAGTATGATTCGCCTGAAATAGATAATATTGTCCGGGTAGATGGGAAGGTAAGTAAAGGTGATTTTTATAATGTTAAAATTAACAATTTTAATGAATATGAATTAATTGGTAGTGTGTGAAAAGATCAAAAAGAAAGAAAATAATTTCACTGACATAGTAGTAATGCCTTTTCGTAAATTGCCGCAAGTCCACATGCGCCATACACATACCAAATGGATAGTCCGGCTGGTAATATTAATATTATTTACTAGTATATTACCTGTACATACATCTGAACTATACGCTCAACGATCTACAAGTAAAAAGTCCACCAAGAAGAAATCATCAGGGAAAAAGAAAAGAAGCAGTAAAAAGAAAAGCTCAAAAAAAGCAAAAGGTAAAAAGAGTTCAGGTAGTAAAAAGGCCCAGGCTAAAAAATATGTAGATCGGGGTAAAAAACGGTACAAAGCAAAAAAATACCGTGGTGCGCTGGATGACTTTAAAAAGGCGCATAAGATCGCTCCATCAAAAACTACAAATTCATATATATCCAGAATAACTGGGATATTGAAAAAAGGCTCATCTAAGAAAAAAGCAGTAGTTAAAGCTAAAAAACCAACACTCAGCGCAATGAAGTTAGCTGGGGAGTTATATGATTTAAATAATGACCTTACTGATAGTCGCCGCAAGATGGGGCGAGCCATGAAATATTTGAAACCACGTCAGGAAAGGCATTTGTCTAAATTAGAATCACGGCCAGTCTATACCACAGCTGATTTTGAACAAGCTGCTGATAGCGCACCTGACGATCTTAGAATGCAAAGGCAATTGGGTCTACATTATGAGGTAAATGGTAATTGGAGTAAAGCAAAGGACGTATATCTGCGGCAAGTTGCTCGCCACTATGATAATCCAGATGCTCATTTTTTTCTTGGGTCACTGTATGAAAAATTGGGTGATTTTCAAAAAGCACAACAATCCTATGAAGAGGCATTAGATTTGGATGTCAATCACAAGGCCACTTTAGACGCAATGGCTGTACATCAAAAAGATTCACCAGCAGTGGAAATGAGTCGGCAGGTATTGGTTCGTACTGCTGCTAAGGCACCAGAGGGACCAGCACAGCAATTTACCCTAATACATGAAAAAATAAATGACGGATTATTTAATGATGCCATTGTAATGGCAGAAAAAGCTGCTGAGAAATATCCTGATCAAAATGGATTTATCTTTTTGCAGGCTATCGCTTATAATGATTTGGGTGAAATTGACCTCGCCAAGGCAGCATTCCAGCAATCCATTAGGATGGATCCAAAACATAAAGAATCGCATTTAGGATTAGGCAACCTATACTATAATATGGGTAAATATATTTATGCAGCGCTGGGCTTTGGTGACGTTGTTTATTTAGATCCTCAGGACCTGGATGCACGTTACATGCAAGGCCTGAGTTATTTTAATGCTCAGGAATGGGGATTGGCTGCATCTGTATGGGAAGATCTCTTGCATTATCAAAGCCAGCACCCAATTGTAAGGAATCTGTTACCCCAAGCATATTATATCTTAGCTATTGAATATAATCGCTTGGGAGAACCAAGCTTAGGCCGGACATCTTTTGAGAAAGCATTAAGTGTTAATTCGAATTCTTATGCCTGGTTACCTGGCGCATTCAGGGCATTGGGTAAATACTATCAAGAAAAAGGTATGCATAAGGAATCCTTGGTTGCATATCAAGAAGTTTTGGAACTACGACCCAATGATTCTAGCGCCTATACTGGTATGGGGGTTACCTATTGGAAGATGAATGAGCATCAACTAGCTAAGGCTGCGTGGAATCGAAGTTTACAAATAACCCCAGATGCTAATGATGCAAAAGGCTGGTTAATATTGTCTAAACGCCTGGGTTCTTAGAAACCGCCTCAATCTCGACTGTTACCCTTTATTCTTACGTTCTTATTTTCCTGATGTGAAATTTTCCTGTTTTAGCATTTTTCTGCTCACATTTACATTGCTTACAGCGGAATACCCTGGAGATGACGTTGTCTGGAAAGCCGTTCGAGCATTTTACAATTACGACACGGGTCGAGCGATAACAATTCTTAACAATGCTCGTGTGGATTTTCCAGAAAATCCTACCGTACACCTCACCTGGGCTGCAGCACGCTGGCTACACAGTCAAGCGCATGATCCATTGGATGTTACTTGGCACATGCTAAACGCGGATATCGAAACAATTATTCCCGTCTATAACGAATTAGTGGAACGATTTCCAGATGATCCAAATTATAAATTGTATCTCGGGTCATCTATAGGTTTGAAAGCAAGGGTATATTTGGGGCAAAAAGAGTGGTTAAAGACGTTGATATGGGGATACAGGGGCTTCACACAGATATTGGATGTTGCGGAAAAATACCCTGAGATCACTGATACACAGTTACCACTTGGAATCGTTGAATATTATGCAGGAATGTCAAATTTTCTTGTTCGATGGGCTGCAGGTATGTTTGATTTAAATCCTTCTACCATTGCTGGCGAAAAAAAGATTTTAAATGCTGCTGAAAATGGTGAATGGTCCTGGATCGAAGCCAAAGGAACGCTGGTATTTATGCATCTATGGATAGATCCCAAGCCAAAATTTGCACTACTATTCAGTCACGATTTAGTGACGTATTTTCCCAAACGTTATTATTACCGTGTACTTTATACAGAAAGCCTGCTTAATAATGGACTTTTAACTGATGGTTACCAGTCATTACTACAACTAGATACAATGTTTGCAGATCTGACAGATATACACAAGGATTGGTATCTAGCTTACCGGAAATACGAGTGGGCATTATATCATTATTTGAATGGAGATTATCCATTGGCCTTGAGTGCTTTGGATATAGCCATAAACAACTATGGCGCTGAATTAGATGTAGTGCTGGGCAACGCATTATTATTGAAAGGTAAGATCTACGATATATTAGGAGATCGAAAAACAGCTGTTAAGTTGTATCGGGATTGTATTCGCCTTGATAATTTTACTCATGCAATGGAAAATGCAGAACAATATCTCGTTACATCCTTCGTTAGGCAGGGGGTTGATTAATGGAAATTCGACCTGATGCGTTTTGTGAAAGCCTGACAAAATACGTACGTTTACGAACCAGAGAAGTAATGGTTGGATCTCTAGGCATTGGAGGAAATAATCCAATACGGATCCAATCAATGACAACAACCGATACAATGGATACGCGAGCAACAGTTGATCAGTCTTTACGGATGATCGAAGCAGGATCAGAACTAGTTCGTATTACTGCTCCTAGCAAGCGAGAAGCTGAGAACTTAAGGATTATAAAAGAAGAAATTCGAAATTGCGGTTATAAAACACCAATAGTTGCCGATATACATTTTACGCCTAACGCAGCACTTATTGCTGCTACTATAGTTGAAAAGGTGCGCATTAATCCTGGGAATTACGCTGATCGAAAAAAGTTTGATTATATCGAATATACAGATGCATCATACGAACAGGAACTCGATAGAATAAGGGAAAGATTTATCCCTCTTGTAAAGGTGTGCAAAGAAAATGGTGCCGCAATGCGTATTGGTACAAACCACGGATCATTATCAGATAGAATTTTGAGTCGATATGGAGATACACCACTTGGCATGGTTGAATCTGCTATGGAATTTATCCGTATTTGTGAAGAATTTGATTATCATGATCTGATACTATCAATGAAAGCCAGTAATACCCAGGTCATGGTACAGGCATATCGCTTGGCAGTTGCCATGATGAGACGAGAGGGAATGAATTATCCGTTACACCTTGGCGTTACAGAAGCGGGTGAAGGAGAAGACGGCCGAATTAAATCTGCTATTGGTATTGGCAGTTTATTGGAAGACGGTGTCGGCGATACAATCCGTGTGTCCTTGACCGAGGATCCTGAGTTGGAAATCCCAGTAGCTCAACAGCTAGTGCAAAGATACAGTACACGTAACAGTCATTCTGAAATAATGTCTATCAAAAATCCTCCTTTTCGACCCTATGATTATACCAGAAGATCCACAATTTCGGCAGGGAACATAGGTGGTAATAATGTACCGCGGGTAATAATTGATTTATCTGTTATCAATAAATTAATACCAGAAGATTTAACAGATGCGGGATACATTTATTCTGAAAGCCTTGATAAATGGACAATAAGTGAACAAGCAGCGGATTTCGTTTATATCGGGAAAGGACAACTGAGTTTTGAATTGCCTGGTACGCTTAATATGATCCAAGACGAAAATGCTTGGCAAAAAAAAGACCAGACTTTGCCATTATTTTCATTGGATCATTACTTAAAATATTCAGGTCCAGGTGGTGCAATTAATTTTGTTAGTATATCACTGTCAGATTGCTTCAGGCCAGAACTATATACATTAAAGAATAAACAGGCAATTGCGTTGGTAATTGACACTACAAATAAACATGGGATTGCTGAGCAGCGTCGAGCTTTCTTTGAAATAATTAATACTAATTGGGATGTACCCATTATCATTCGTAGAGATTATAATGCCAGCACAAAAGATGAATTTCAATTATTTACTGCGACGGATTTAGGATCATTGTTGATAGATGGATTTGGTGATGGTATCTGGTTAATAGCAGATAAACCTATCAATTTGATTACACAGACTTGTTTTGGAATATTACAAGCTACCCGGACGCGTATTTCAAAAACAGAATATATTTCATGTCCTTCTTGTGGCCGGACATTATTTGATTTGCAGGAAATAACCGGAAAAATTAGATCAAGGACTAGCCACCTTAAAGGTGTAAAAATAGGTGTTATGGGCTGTATCGTAAATGGACCGGGAGAAATGGCAGATGCTGATTATGGGTATGTTGGAACAGGTATAGGTCAAATTTCTCTTTACAAGGGTTACGAGGTAGTAGAAAAAAATATTCCTTCTGAAAAAGCTGTAGATGCTCTAATCAATTTGATAAAAGAAAATGGTGATTGGGTTGAATTAGAGGAATGAAAAATAACAAAATACTCAGTAAAACCAGTTTTCTAAATTGGTAGCTTTTATCGTATGTTCAAGGGTTGAAATCCAGACAAAGTATCATGAATAATAAAATCAAAATCTCTATTATAACCTGTACTTGTTTTATTTCATTATGTTTATTTCCAGTTACATTAGCACTCGCACAAGAAACTGAGGAAACAG
>Ga0208750_1000608_pt1 | contig 10730 bp, 10 predicted proteins | sample Knorr_S15_td_O2m_FD_185602 | JGI IMG/M metagenome (GOLD analysis project Ga0208750, IMG submission 185602) | Marine microbial communities from Southern Atlantic Ocean transect - Knorr_S15_td_O2min_ad_340m_LV (SPAdes) (version 2) | ecosystem: Environmental > Aquatic > Marine > Oceanic | place...
TTCTTCACAGAGACAGAGAACCTCCAAGTAAAATCCCCATATTGCTGTAAAATCACCCCACCAAAAGTATATAAGAGTTGACAACTGTTAATATAGGAGTACCATTCGCAATTACAGGGGATTGAATCGACAATCTCTTGTGCAGATTCCGTAACTCTGGATTAACTATTCAAAGTTTGATTGAATATTAATCATTTAAACTAGAATAGGAGATAAAAATGAAAAAAATACTAACATCAATCTTTCTGCTCCTAATTTTGACCACTCCATTGTTTGGTCAATCATCTGAAGAAAATAAATTTACATTCAGGTCATTACTTTTAATAAATAGTTTAGATTATAATCTAGATGAAAATAATGGTGTTGGTTTTGTAATTGGTAGTTTTGAACAAAATATAAATGAAAATAATATCGAAAAATCATCAAACAGTTTTATTGCAGTTGTTTATGCGTATGCGTTTGAATGTGTTTTTTGTGATACATTTTTAGTTGTAAGTACTTTAGGTAATGGTGATTCAGTATTTGAAACAAAAGATGGTTCAAAATACACCTATTCAGGTTGGGGTATTAATATTTTTGGAGGTTATCAATGGTATTTTGATAATAAAGTTAGTATTTCAGTAGGTTTAGGACCATCATATGGTAATGCTAGTAAAACAAGTGAAGATATAAAAAGTAGTTCGGTTTATGAGGAAGACGTAGAAGATTATACTGAAAAAAATAAATTTAGATTAATATCACCTGTTCCACTGCTTTTAGTCGGATATACCTTTTAAAACCAACCCCATCATCTCCTGTGAGTAACCCCCACTAATTCTTCACAGTCAGACACATCACCAAGTAAAATCCAATATTATTGAATAAATCTCATCATTTATTTTCCTCCAATTGATTGACTCAGTTTTTTTATGTTGACTTATTTTTCCGTATATTAGAATATGTGCCCAAAATAACAGATAGTTATTTTTTCTGGTATTCACTCAAACTTAGTGAATAATTAACTTCAATATCATTAGGAGGCAAAAATGTTAAAATACAATTTGGATTTTACTGTAATGAAAAAGCTTTTCAAAGTAATTATGGTCATGAGTATTACTTTATCAATGGCAAATTTTGGATTTAGTCAGGAAATTTCTGATGAAGAGTATTCAAAACTTAAAAAACACCCAATAATTGGTTTGTCTCCTAAGGCTAATATTAAAACTGCAGCAGGGTTTCTAAAAGGGGCAATGGGACTATATAAAAATGCGGTCATTCCTGAGAAATATATGTGGTTAATGAGCTTGGCAGCATCTTCTGCTATGAAATGTCAGTATTGCATACATGCTAACAAGTTCAACGCTGTAAAAGCAGGAGCAAATATGGAAGAAATAAAAACAGCAAATCAAGTTGCTGCACAAGTTGCTTATCTTAGCACTCACTTATATGCAAGCCAAATGGATTTAGAAAAATTTAAGAAAATGATCGGTTCTATGAAAATAGATAAGGAAGGAAATGTTACGATAATTAATGAATGAATAAGCTATATTTGCTTTTAAATATTTAGAAAAAATATGTGGTAATGATCGCAAGAAAAAACCACTACACGCACGAGGGGTATTATTAGGTCTCCATATAGGTGTCTATAGGCCGTATTATTGCCTATAATCTAGCAGCACTCAATAACAAGAGTATCTATGAAAAATAGGTTGTATTTTATTTTGGAAAGTATACTATATTGTATCCTATAAACTACTAACATTTAATCTAGATTTACAAATTACTAATGAAACACCCATTTGATAAAGTATTATTAACAAGTACTGTAAATGAGTTATCTTCGAAACAAAAATTTTGGTTTGCTTCTTCAATTGCTGGAATGGTTGGGGCTGATGGCCATGCTCATAGAGAAGAATTAGATTTTCTTAAAAAAGCTATAAATTTTCTAGATTCAGAAGATCAAATCCACGAAATAATTTCTATGGTGAAAGGCTTACAAAAAGGCTTCAGTCCACCATTGGGGAAATTAACATTAGAACCAAGGCTGGCTTTCTTTATACTCAAATATTTAGCGAAAATAATGGTATCAGATGATGATTTGTCTCCAAAAGAAATTAAGTATTTTCTAAAAATTGGAAGTTTGTTGGAATATAATACTTACTACGAAGAGGACAAATGGGGAAAGAGTCATGAGTGATGTTTACATTGCCTCTATGTTATCTACTTAAATCGGCATTAGTGAAAATTCAATCTAGCATTAACTGAACAATACAATTTACTAAAAATAACAAAGTCATTATGAAATGCAGTCTGCAATAGAATATGCTGCAATTCCCACTATAAACTTAACCCCATTATTTCTTGTAACTAACCCCCTCACTAATTCTTCACAGTCAGACACCCTCCAAGTAAAATCCCACATTTTTGTAAAATCTTCCAAATTGTGAAACATGCCCGGTTCTCACAAAACCTTGTCACCTGCTAGGTCCATCACGGACATGCTGTTTTTGGCAGGTATTTTACATGCAAAAATCCATTCAAATAGGTAAATTCTTCTTTGAATTGCCTTGAGGCGTTTAACTAATCCATGAGACACTTCCAAAACTATAAAATTCTTTGACACAAAGACATTTGTGGATACTTCTGAATATCAGTTTATCTAAAATAAAGATTTAATTATGCCAAAAATTGCTCTAATCGGTGCTGGAAGCACTATTTTCGCCAAACGTCTGATCGGTGACATTTTGCTCACTCCGGAGCTTGCCGGAGATACACAAATCGCTCTGCATGATATTGATGAGGATAGGCTGCGCACTTCAGAGATTGTCACAAGAAAGATCTCTGAAAATCTTGGATTGACCACTAAGGTGTTTGCATCAACAGATCGTAGAAAAGTACTGAAGGAATCTGATTATGTTATTTTCATGATGCAGATTGGGGGCTACAAGCCCTCAACGGTTATCGATTTCGAGATTCCCAAGAAATACGGACTACGTCAGACCATTGCTGATACACTGGGAGTTGGCGGAATAATGCGTGCCCTGAGAACCATCCCCGTGATCAGGGAAATACTTAAGGACATGGAGGAAGCATGTCCGCAAGCAATCCTACTTAACTATGTAAATCCAATGGTGATGCTCTGCACGTCAATTAGTCGAATAGCACCGGAACTGACTATGGTAGGACTCTGTCACAGTGTTCAGGGCACTGCAGAGCAACTGGCGAAGGATCTCAATGAAAAGGTCTCGGACATTGACTATTTTTGCGCAGGAATCAACCACATGTCTTTCTACCTACGTTTCGAAAAAAAACTCAATGGGTTAAACGAAGATCTGTATCCACGACTCAGAGAAATTGCTGAGAAAGGGGGTATGCCGGATGACAACCGGGTGAGATACGAGATGCTTAAACGACTGGGGTTTTTCGTCACTGAATCAAGTGAACACTTCTCGGAATACACTCCCTGGTTCATCAAAAGAGACCGTCCGGATCTGATCGATGAATTCAATATTCCGCTGGATGAATACATTACACGATGTGAAAAACAGATCTCCGAATGGGACGAACAGAAGGTCAAACTTGAAGACGAAAATCGGACTATGGAAGTTTGTCAGAGCCATGAATATGCAGCTTCGATCATCAACGGACTGGAGAATGATAAGGAGGTGACCATAAACGGCAATGTCGGCAATAATGATCTGATTGATAATCTACCAGGCAATATCAGTGTGGAGGTGCCTTGTCTCATCAATAGGAACGGCATCCAGCCCGTTAGGGTCGGAAGTCTCCCTCCGCAGCTAGCAGCATTGATGATGACAAACATTAACGTCCAGCAATTAACTGTCGAAGCAGCCCTTTCAGGAAAAAAGGAACATGTCTATCATGCCGCGATGCTTGATCCACATACTGCAGCTGAACTGTCGGTGGATGAGATTTGGCATCTTGTTGACGATCTTTTGGAAGCTCATGGAGGAATGATTCCAAAATTAAATTGAGAAAACATCTTTATCGGATTCAAATTCGTTTGCAATTGTAAAAAAAAATGTTATAGTGTGTCTTCGGTGGTGGGAATAACCTCATCACAGTATGTTGTTATGGAGATAAACCACATGTACTGGATTGTTTTCATAGCGATATTTTTTTGCTAGATCTTAATCTAAAGGAGTAAAAAATGAAATTATTCATTAGCATTATGGCAACTGCCTTGTTTTTTGTGACGACAGCAATGGCAGGTACAATTAACGTTACAAACAACAGTTCGAATTCAGATGTCCATAAGCTCTGGAAAGAGCGGATCATTCCGATGTTTGAAAAGGAAAATCCTGGCATCAAGGTTAAAATGACTATTTACGACCATGAAGCATACAAGACGGCGATCCGCAACTTTCTGCAGGCGGAGCCACCCGACGTTGTGAATTGGTTCTCAGGAAACAGGATGAAGTTCTTTGTAGTTCAGGGTCTCTTCGAGGACGTCAGCGATGTCTGGAACAAGCACGACCTTCATGCTAAATTGTCCTCGGCCCGCTCCACAGTTACTTTGGATGGCAAGCAGTGGGGAGTTCCAACGACCTACTACCAGTGGGGATTCTATTATCGCAAGGATATATTCGCAAAGTACGGACTTGGAGAACCAAGGAGTATGGGAGATCTGATGCACATTTCTGAAACACTCAAGAAGAATGGAATAACTCCATTCACCATCGGCACAAAGTATCTCTGGACTGCTGCCGGATGGTTTGATTTTCTGAATTTGCGTGTCAATGGTTACGACTTCCACATGGCCCTTATGGATGGAAATATCTCATATGAAGACAAACGTCTGGATAAGGTCTTTGATATTTGGGGAGACCTGGCGCGTAAGGGGTATTACATTAAAAACCATGCATCTTATTCATGGCAGGAGGGTCAGGCACCTATGATCAACGGTGATGCAGCTATGTACCTCATGGGTAACTTCGTCGTGCCAGATCTTGTCAAAGCCGGGCTAGATGGTAAAATCGGATACTTTCAATTCCCAGTTATTGATGGTAGTGTCCGCACTTATGAGGATGCTCCGACTGATTCGATGCACATCCCTTCCCGTGCAAAGAATAAGACAGATGCAAAAAAATTCCTTGCATTCTTTGCAAGAGCTGATATTCAAGGAATAATAGCGGCGCAGGCTGGTATGTTGCCTGCCAATAATCAGTCTCCAACACCAACTGATGAGTTCTTGAAAATTGGTTTCAAGGTGCTCAGTGAGTCTGCTGGTTTAGCTCAGTTTTATGATCGTGATACCACTCCTGAAATGGCAAAGGAAGGCATGAAAGGATTTCAGGAATTTATGGTAAAACCAGATCGTGAAAAACAAATCCGCAAGCGTATTGAAAAAGTGCGTAAGCGTATTTTCAAGAAGTAATCTCTTAATTGGGCAGGATTCCCCTGCCCACCTTTTCCATGCAAGCAAATTATTGGGATCGGAACCAGCTTAAGTTGGCTCCGGTCTTTTTTCTGGCTCCCGCAATGCTTTTTTTTGCGGTGTATGTTCTCCATCCGATTTTCTCTAGCCTCTGGATCAGTTTTTTCGAGTGGGATGGCGTTGGGGAGATGATTTGGGTCGGAATTGGTAATTACGTTGAAATGTGGGATGACGACAGAGTTCATACTGCAATCATGAACAACCTTTTATGGCTTGTTTTTTTTCTTCTGGCACCTCCTCTCAGTCTCGCTCTGGGGCTTTTTCTCAATCAGGACCTCTCTGAAATAAAATATGCAAAGTCGCTATTCTTTTTTCCGTTTGTCATCAGCCCAGTGGTAGTGGGGCTTATCTTTTCATGGTTTTACAATCCTAAATACGGCCTACTCGATTCCTTTCTTGAATTATTTGGACTCCAACCCCTGGCTTTGCTATCAGATGAGAATCTTGCTAATTTCGGTATCATCGCGGCCGCTATGTGGCCTCAGATTGCTTATTGCCTAATTTTATACCTAGCAGGACTAGCCGCCCTGAACAAAGAAATTATAGAGTCTGCAAGAATTGACGGAGCAAGCGGCTGGGCCATGTTCTGGAACATTATCCTTCCACAATTGAGGCCAGCTACATTCATTGCAGTAGTAGTTTCAGTGCTGGGCGCCTTACGTAGTTTTGACCTGGTCGCCATTATGACCCAGGGCGGTCCGTGGGGTAGTACAACCGTACTCGCCTATGAAATGGTAGAACAGGCAATTTTTAATTATAGAATGGGCTACGGAGCTGCTTTGGCAACCATTCTTTTTTTAATTCTTGATATTTATATCGCCTGGTTCCTGATAAGGGTCTGGTTAAACGAAAAGGGAAGACTTTGATATGTTCCCGGAATCCATACAAAAAGCACCTTTTTTTGCTCGCGGCAGTTACCGTATAATTCTTTATGTGGTCCTGATTGTCTGGCTGCTCCCTCTTATTGGTGTTTTATTGACTTCCTTCCGTTCCCTGGCAGACATCAACTCTGGAAACTATTGGGGCTGGCCGACTGAATTTGCTTTGGTGGAAAACTATACCCAAGTTTTTACGGTGACCCCAATGATTCAATATTTTATTAACAGCCTGGTGATCACAATACCCACGGTTGTGGGAACTTTGACATTGAGCTCTCTTGCCGGCTACTCTCTTGCCAAACATCGTTTCCGTGGCAATTTTCTAATCTTTGCCTTATTCATTGCCGGTAATTTTGTGCCTGCCCAAATTCTGATGATACCTGTTCGAAATTTGACTTTAAATCTTGGAGTTTACGATACAAAAATGGGTCTCATCCTCTTTCACACGGCATTTCAAACAGGTTTCTGTACCTTTTTCCTTCGTGGATTTATTAAGGAAATACCTCACGAACTGGTGGAAAGCGCAAGAATCGAAGGGGCTTCAGAGTTCAGAGTATACTGGAACATTATTTTGCCACTTTTGCTTCCTGCATTAGCAGCCCTAGCTGTCCTGGAGTTCACTTTTATCTGGAATGATTATTTCTGGGCACTTGTCCTGGTTCAGGGAGATGAAGCTCGCCCTATCACCCTGGGCATTCAGGCCCTCAGAGGAAGGTGGACGGCATCATGGCACCTCATTTCTGCTGGATCGATCGTGGCCGCACTCCCTCCGGTGATCATGTTTTTTATGCTACAGAAACATTTCATTTCCGGGCTGACAATGGGTGCAATCAAAGAATAATATTCAAATCTCACCACTTCTTATATGACAAACAAATATGATTGGCTACGAACTACTGGCTGAAGCACAGCGTGATCTAACCCCGGAAGAGGCCGCAGAAAGACTACGTGAACAGGCTGTTTTGCACTACAATCAAACCTCATGACTACCTGCCCAAATTTTCTTTATTCAGGACCTGATATTCCATGGATGAATCCGGAATGCGTAGGAATCAACACTCTGCCCCCACGGACTCATCTTTACGGATACCCAAGTGAAACAAAGGCTCTTAATGCAGAACCTCTAGATTCACCTTGGCATCTCGGCCTGGACGGTAACTGGAGCTTTCGGCTCTATCAAAAACCGACTGACTTGGAGCAAGGAAGTATTCAACCTGATTGGAAAGATTCCGGATGGGACTGTATCAAGGTTCCTGGTAATTGGACGATGCAGGGGCATGACTTTCCGCACTACACAAACGTACAGATGCCATTCCCTCACCAGCCACCCAAAGTTCCGGAAGAAAATCCGACGGGAGTTTACCGTACCCGTTTTGCACTTCCAGATTACTGGAAGGAACGTAGGACGGTGATCCACTTTGGCGGAGTAGAAAGCGCCTTCTTCCTGTTCTGTAACGGGAATCAAGTGGGATTCGGCAAGGATAGCCGTACTCCTGTGGAATTCGACCTGACCCCCTGGATTGTTGCAGGAGAAAACCAACTAACCGTGGTGGTGATACGCTGGTCAGACGGAAGTTTCTTGGAAGACCAGGACCACTGGTGGATGGCAGGCCTTCATCGGAGTGTTTACCTACGCTCTACGGCAATGACATATCTGGAAGACATGTTTCCGCGTGGAGAATTGAACCAGGGTCTGGACGCAGGAAGCCTTGAAGTGGAGGCAAGAGTGAGTTTTGCTAGAACTACGGAAGCAGGCTGGAAGGTGGGTATACAACTGATTGATCCTGGCGGCAACCGGGTATTTTCATCCATGCCTCTTGAGGAAATACCACTTGCAGAACAGACAAGAATCAACCTTGGCCACTTGCTTCGTTTTTCTGAAAAAGTCGAAAAACCTCAACTTTGGACCAGTGAAATTCCAAACCTCTACACTCTGCTGCTCTGTCTTTTCGACCCTTTAGGAAATGAGACAGAATGGACATCATCTAAAGTTGGCTTCCGCCGGGTTGAAATCAAAAACCGGGAACTGCTCATCAATGGCCGGCCCGTTCTGATACAGGGAGTGAACCGCCATGAACACGATCCTCTTAACGGAAAAACTGTCAGACGGAAATCGATGCTGGAGGACATCCGGCTGATGAAACAGCATAACTTCAACGCGGTGCGCTGCGCACATTACCCAAACGACCCACAATGGTACGAACTCTGTGATGAGTATGGGATTTATGTTGTAGATGAGGCTAACATAGAAACCCACCATTACTATGGGCGTCTCTGCAGGGATCCTCAATGGATAAGCGCGTTCCTGGATCGTACCAGACGCATGGTTGAGACCAACAAGAATCATCCCTGTATAATCATGTGGTCTCTTGGCAATGAGTCAGGATACGGACCCAACCATGCTGCCTGTGCGGGATGGATCCGGGAGCGTGACAGCAGTAGATTACTGCACTACGAGGGCGCACTACGTCCGGAATTCCAAGGGGACTGGCAGCCAGAAGCAGGTTTCAACAGGCTGGCCACTGACGTGGTTGCCCCCATGTATCCCGAAATCAATGATATAGTTGAATGGGTGCAGACTACGAAAGACGAAAGACCGCTGATCATGTGTGAGTATTCCCATGCAATGGGAAACAGCAACGGCAGCCTTTCAGACTACTGGGATGTAATCCGCGAGAATCATGGTCTTCAGGGTGGTTTCATCTGGGACTGGGTAGACCAGGGTCTAGATCCTGAGGGTAAAGGACAATGGAAATATGGTGGAGATTTTGGCGACGAACCGAATGATGCTAATTTCTGTATCAACGGACTGGTCTGGCCCGACCGGCAACCTCATCCTGCAATGCAGGAATTTAAAAAACTGGTCCAGCCTGTCCATGCAGAAGCAATTGACCTTCAAAAAGGAAAGATAGAACTCTTGAACCGCATGAATTTTACAGGGCTGGAAGACATTCGACTGCAATGGAAAATTGAAGTAGACGGTAAAACGATTCAGGAAGGAACACTTGAAGCTCTTGAGGCAGGTCCCGGTCAAACGATGCCGGTAAAGTTGAATCTATCAGAACCTATGGTGCTCCCTGGACAGGAAGTATATCTGAATCTATGGTATTTACTCAATACTTCCTGTAAATGGGCGGATGCAGGACACGAATTGGGATGGGACCAGTTCAGAATCAGAGAATTTGAAAATAACTCAGATCAAGGTGTTTTTTCATTTCAGGATCATCATTCGCCGGACGTATCAATATCCAAAACGGATATAAAGATCGAGTCAGATCAGGGCAGTCTTTTTTTTGACGCAAATTCTGGAAGATTGAAACATATCCGTTTTGGAGACCGGGATCTGTTGGCTTCTTCACCACAACTCAATGTCTGGCGTGCACCAACAGACAATGACGGAATAAAAGCCTGGAGTGGACAGGAAGAAAAGGATACGCTAAACTTAATTTCTGTAACGACTCTCGGTCGCTGGATAAAAGCAGGCCTGAACCAACTCAGAGTGACATACGAAAGATGCCGAGTTTCAGAGGGAGTTACACGGATGGATGATAGTACTATGAACAACCTAGAGCGTAAGGGCCTCGATGCTCTTGATCAAAATCTTGAGTTGGCACTGTTGCACCTTGAGGTTGAGCAGCACTACTCCTGTGGTCCTATCTCTGAGGCCTTCGTTCACCATACCATCTGGCATGTCTTTCCAGATTTAACACTATGGATGGAAAATAAGGTGATGGTTCATGAAGACCTAAACGACCTGCCGCGAATTGGAATATCCTTCCAACTTCAAGAAGGTTTTGAAGAGTTCGAATGGTTCGGTAACGGCCCTCATGAAAGCTACTGCGACAGATTGGCCGGAGTCCGAGTAGGACGTTTTCAGTCCAGTGTTAATGATCAGTACGTCCCTTACATCGTGCCTCAGGAACATGGAAACAAAACGGAACTCCGCTGGATGATGCTGAAGGACGGGAATCGTGCAGGGCTGCTCATTTCAAGCAACGGACTTTTCGAGGGTTCAGTCAGTCATTATCCTGATGAGGTCCTTTACTCTACTTCGCATGCATACGAACTCAAAGCTAACCCTTATACCTTCGTTTATCTTGATCATAGACAGAGGGGCCTTGGTACCGGAAGCTGTGGTCCAGATACTCTGGAACACTACCTTATTCCATCAGGAAGCTATCAATTCGATTACGTGCTTCGCTCCTTTGATCCAAGAAAAACTGATCCGGCTACGTTGCTTTCGATCAAGCAAATGGAATGAGGGTTCACAATGATGAAGAGCTATAGAAGACAGCAAGAAAAAACCACTACACGCACGCACGAGGCAAATGTTTAAAATCAGCCCGCCTAAGACGATCATTTGTTGGTATTTTTGTTGGTATTTTTCACCTCTAAAGAATATTCTTCAATGATAT
>Ga0208750_1000609_pt1 | contig 10729 bp, 9 predicted proteins | sample Knorr_S15_td_O2m_FD_185602 | JGI IMG/M metagenome (GOLD analysis project Ga0208750, IMG submission 185602) | Marine microbial communities from Southern Atlantic Ocean transect - Knorr_S15_td_O2min_ad_340m_LV (SPAdes) (version 2) | ecosystem: Environmental > Aquatic > Marine > Oceanic | place...
AAAAACATTCATAATGTTTAGTTTGCTTATTACCCCTTATGCTTTAATATCAATTTTTACTATACCCGTCTGGCTACAAATTTTACTCTCGATTATCATGGGTATTGGTTTAGCAGGTGTTGGTATGAATGTTATGCATGACGGGTTGCATGAATCATTCTCTAGTAAAAAATGGATCAATAGATTAATGGGTAGCAGTATATATTTATTAGCAGGCAATAGATATAATTGGCAAGTACAACATAATGTATTGCATCACACCTATACCAATATTCATGGTCACGATGAAGACCTAGAAGCTGGAAGAATTATACGATTTTCTAAACATTCTAGGTGGAGATGGTATCATAAATTTCAGCATTATTACTCTGTTCTATTATATGGATTGCTGACAATAAATTGGGCAATAATTGTAGATTTTCTTCAAATGAAAAGATATATGAAAAGAAAATTATCACATGGAAAATTTCCAAATCCATTTGTAAACTGGACTAAATTAATAATATCCAAAATTTTATATTTTTTATTTTGGATTTTTATTCCAACTCTTGTCTTTAAAATAGTCTGGTGGAAAGTTCTGATTTCCTTTATTGTAATGCATTATACCGCAGGCTTAATACTAAGCCTGGTATTTCAGTTAGCTCATATAATGGATGAAGCTGATATGCCTGTCCCAGATTCTAAAGGGAATATAAAAAATAGCTGGGCTATTCATCAATTAAAAACAACAGTTAATTTTGCTTGTAATAATAAATTGGTCAATTGGTTCACTGGTGGCTTAAACCACCAGGTTGAACATCACATATTTCCCAATATATCTCATATTCACTATAATAAAATAGCAGAAATTGTAAAGAAAACAGCAAAAGAGTTTAATCTTCCTTATAATGAGATTAAAACTACAAGAGATGCTATTATTGCTCATTTTAAATACTTACGTTTAATGGGGATTAAACCAGCCCTATAAGAATTAAAAAAATGAAAGAGCTTCTATCCAGTAGAATTAATAATTTGGCTGTATCACAGACACTTGCAATGGCTGCTAAGGCAAGAGAATTACAATCCCAAGGGAAAGATGTTATAGGACTTAGTTTAGGTGAGCCTGATTTTAATACTCCTGATTTTGTAAAAGAAGCAGCTATAAAAGCAATCCAGGATAACTATAATTCATATACCCCAGTTGATGGGTATGTTGAATTAAAAAAAGCCATTATTAATAAATTTAAAAGAGATAATAGATTAAACTACAATTTATCCCAAATAGTTGTCTCAACTGGTGCAAAACAATCTCTATCTAACATTGCTGCTTCACTTATTAATCCCGGAGATGAAGTAATTCTTCCATGTCCATATTGGGTTAGCTACAAAGATATTATTAAATTAAATGGAGGTGTTCCTGTTGAGGTAAAAACAAGTATATCATCTGATTTTAAAATCAGTGGTGAAGATTTAGAAAAAAATATAACAAGTAAAACTAAAATGCTTTGGTTTAGCTCACCTTGTAATCCAAGTGGGTCAGTATATAGTAAATCTGAACTTAAGGAAATTTCTGATGTACTACTAAAACACCCCGAAATTTATGTTGTATCTGATGAAATATATGAACACATCAATTTCTCTGGTGGGCATTCCAGTATTGCAGAATTTGATGGTATGTATGATAGAACAATTACTGTAAATGGAGTCTCTAAAGCCTTTGCAATGACCGGTTGGAGGATTGGCTATATTGGTGGTCCTAAGTGGGTTGCTAGAGCCTGTAATAAAATGCAGGGACAAGTTACTAGTGGAGCAAATTGCATTGCGCAAAGAGCAGTAATAACTGCTTTACAAGAAAATCCTTCAAAAATTCATTACATGGTTGATGAATTTAAAGAAAGAAGAGACCTTATTTTAGGTTTGCTAGATGAAATAAATGGATTTAAATGCAATAAACCTGAAGGGGCATTTTATGTGTTTCCAGATGTATCTCAATACTTTGGTAAAACAATTGATGGAACAACTATTAATAATGCTTCTGATATGTCTATGTTTTTACTAGAAAAGGCATTAGTTGCCACTGTAACGGGTGATGCTTTTGGCGATCCTAATTGTATTAGAATATCCTATGCTGCTTCTCAGGAACAACTAATTGAAGCTGTTTCAAGAATAAAAAATATTCTAAATTAATCTTACGTATTTCTCCAGAAATAAGGAGTAATAATAATTAGAACCGTATACAGCTCTAACCTTCCTAATAACATTAAGAAAGATGCCCACCATTTAGCTAAAAATGGTAAATTATAAAAATTAGAAGATGGTCCAAAATCTCCAATAGAAGGACCTACATTACCTAAACTAGATGCAGAAACCCCAAGTGAAGATTCAAAATCTAAACCAAGTATTGAGAAAACCAATGCTCCTGCAATAAAGGACAACATATATACAATAAAAAAGCCTAGTATATTAAACATAATTTCACTTGAAACAGATTTCTCATTATATCTTATTGGTAGAATTGCATGTGGATGTAATATCCTTTTAAATTGTAACAAGCCATTTTTAATTATTAATAAGTGTCTCATAACCTTAAATCCACCTGCTGTACTTCCAGTAGAACCTCCTACAAACATTAATCCAAAGAAAATTAGTAAAAGAATTGGACCCCAGGCGGTGTAATCTGCTGTTGTAAAACCAGTTGTTGTAATTATAGATACTACTTGAAAGAGTGCATGCCTAAAAACTTCTTCTATTCTAGTAAAACCATCAGTTAGTTCTGAAAGAAAATCAGTATTTAAATAAATTACTGATGCAACTATAAGAGTAAATACTGCAATAAAGAGGCTATAAATTTTAAATTCATCGTTTTTAATTATTTTTCTGAACTTTCCCTTAAATCCAAAATAACTAAGAACAAAATTAGTTCCAGCTATAAACATAAAGAATATTACAATGTATTGAATCAGAGGCTGATCATTCCAAAAACCAAGACTTTCGTTTTTTGTAGAAAAACCTCCAGATGCGATATTACTCATAGAATGATTAATAGCATCAAAAACAGACATGCCTGCGAAGGTTAAAAGAAGGGTTTCTACTATAGTAAATAATAAATAAATTAACCATAATCTCTTAGCTGTATCTGTAATTCTTGGATGTAATTTGTCAGTATTCATCCCTGGAGATTCAGCGCTGAAAATCTGCATACCACCAATTCCAAGTAAAGGTAATATTGCAATAGCAAAAACTATTATTCCCATGCCACCTAACCAATGTGTTATACTTCTCCAAAATAGAATTCCCTCCGGCATAGCCTCAACATCATTTAAAATTGTTGCTCCAGTGGTCGTAAAACCTGAAGTTGTTTCAAATACTATATTAGAAAATCCATCTATAGTACCTGTGAGCAAGTAAGGAAGTGTACCTGTAAAAATCATTGCCAACCACCCTAGAACAACAACGAGATATCCTTCTCTTTTATTTAGCTGTTTATCATGATTTCTGTTTAAAAACAATAGCAACCCTCCAATTAGAGTAACTATTATGCCAGAATAGATCATATCCATGGTAATCCCATCCTTATAGTAGTAGCTTACAATAGAAGATACAAACATAAATCCACCATTGAAAAGCAGTAAAAAACCTATAAAATATAATATGATTTTATGATTAATTTTCATTAGAAAAACTTTTCTACTTTCTTAATAGAATCCATAAGGCAACAAACCACTACTCTGTCGTTTTCAAGCAGTTTAAAATCTCCTAATACTATATGTCCTTCACCTTCTCTTATAACTCCACTTATAATTGCAGATCTTGGAAAATCCAATTCTTTAATTTCTTTGTCACATATCTTAGAGTCTTTTCTTACGACAAACTCTAACAATTCTGCATTCATAGTACTTAATTGTGAAATAGCTACTACTTCACCCCTTCTTACATATTTTGATATAGTATTGGCAGCTAGTAATTTTTTATTTATTAGTGTATCTATCCCACTTATTTGTGAAAGCTTGTAATAATCAATATTCTCAACTAATGCTATAGTTTTAGGAATTCCTTTAGATTTAGCCATTAAACATGACATTATATTAGTCTCAGAGTCCCCAGTAACTGAAATAAATGCATCCATTTGATCTATATCTTCATCTTCTAATAATTCAACATTAGTTCCGTCTCCTAATATTACTAGACAATCAGCTAATTCATCAGCTAATTCCTGAGCTTTTTCTTTATTTGATTCAACTAATTTTACATTAAGATCATTCTCACTTAGATCCTTTGCTACCTTTCTTCCAATTCTGCCTCCTCCAAGAATCATTATATTATTAATCTCATGATTATCTTTTCCAGATAATTTAATTAACTCTTCATCACCTCCAGGAGTTGTCATAAATACTATGTGATCTGCAGCCTTAAAGACTGTATCACCTCTAGGAATAATTGTTTCATTTTCCCTTTTTATTGCTATTGGAAAAAAGTGCATTTCAGGTAAAATACCTGCTGCTTCTACAACAGATTTACCAACCAAAGGAGCCGATTCATGCACTTTCAGTCCTAATGTCAATAAAGCCCCGTCTTCAAACTCAAACGCATCATTAAATACCGACTGACTAATTACTAGTTTGATTTCATCAGAAGCTAATGTTTCTGGACAAATTAATTCTTCTATTCCAAGCACACTAATATCAACTCCATTTTTCTCAATAAACTCTGTATTAGATATTCTAGCAATAGTCTTCTTAGCACCTAATTGTTTGGCAAGAAAACATGAAGTTAAATTAATTGATTGCATCTCTGTTACAGCTATAAACAAATCAGCAGAAGACACTTCTGCATCCTTTAAAATTGATACTGAAGAGCAATCTCCATGAATTATTTTAATGTCTAAATGTGAGTTCGGAAAAGATAAATTTTCCTTATTAGAATCAATTAATGTAATTTCTTGAGATTCGTATGATAATAACTTTGCTAAATGAGATCCGACCTCTCCAGACCCCGCAATTATTATATTCATTGTAGTAATAATTCTTGAGAACAAATATACTTCATTTTGGACAATTGTTGCTTTATTGTGCTTATTTTTGCATATTAATCAATCCGTCCTAATGAAGAATCAAGATGTATATGTAAATGTAAATTCATATAAAAATAGCACCTTATCAAAAAAATATCAGACAACGAAATTCCCTAGCGGAATTCATTTTAACAATATTTTAGATAAAATAGGGTTTATAAATATTGAAAACATACCCCAAACCTTTGGAGCTACTACAATATATGTGGCAAATAAGAAATAGCATGAAAAAACTCTTATTAACATTTATTTTTATTCTTTCTGTGAATATTGGCTATTCCCAGTTATTTACAAAGAAAAAGGTTCTAAATAATGAGAATTTTGACAAACCCACCATAAGTTGGGGCTATTTTCTAGGTCTGAATAACTATGACTTTAATTTTGATTATAAAGTTAATTTAGAAGATATTCAAACTCAGAAGAGTTTTGGATTCAATGTTGGACTGATTGGTAACCTAAGAATTAATGATTATCTAGATATTAGACTTGAACCCGGGCTTGTTATGTCTAAAAGGAGTCTTATCTACGATCCTGCAAATTTCAGTGAAACAGAATTTAATCAGACGCAACATCAAAGAGATCTTAAATCAACCTATATACATTTTCCCTTGCTACTTAAAATATCAACTAAAAGGGTTAATAATATCAAGCCTTATATAACTGGAGGCATTTCAACTGCTATAAATCTATCAAGTAAAGAAAAGAGTTTGGATGATAATTTGCTTGGTCAATTTAGAACAAAGAAGAATGTGTTCTTTTATGAATTAGGATTTGGAATTGATTTTTACCTAGAATGGTTCAAGTTCAGTCCTTCCATTAGGGGAATTTTTGCAATAAGTGATGAATTAGTTGTTGATGAGGATCCTCTTAGCCCTTGGACTAGTAATATAGAATTTATGAAAACAAGCGGTATTGTTGTAAACTTTACCTTTCAATAGACCTATTTTTTAATTCAGCCAAAATTATTGCTACTGAATTCGCCACATTTATGCTCTCAATATCATAATTAGAATTATAACGAGGAATCGTTACCCTATCTTTTACCATACTTTTAATTTCATCACTTATTCCAAGTGATTCATTCCCAAAAATCACTATCTGATTCTTTTGAAATTCAAATTCATTCATTGGGTGACCATCAAGATCAGCTGCTACTGCATTTAAGTTTTTATCACTAAATAACTCCTTAAAATCTAAATAGCTAATATTAACCCTAGAAATTGATCCCATTGAAGCTTGGATAACTTTAGGATTATAGCAATCAACTGTTTCTGTGTTACAAATCAAATCTTTAATACCAAACCAATCACAAAGTCTGATTATTGTACCCAAATTACCTGGATCACTAATATTATCCAGAGCAACAATTTGAGATGTAAAATCTATTTTATTAGGCTTTGGAATCCTAAAAATGCCTACAACTTTATTTGGAGTTTTTAAATTGCTAATCTGTAATAAATTAGTTTTTGAAATCTTAGTATATAGTTTGTCTAAGGACTCATATTTTGATGAAGTAGAATAAACTTTTACTAATTCTAGTGAAGAATCTATTAATTCATCAACTATTTTTTCTCCTTCTACTATAAACTGATCAGACTTTATTCTATTCCTTTTTATCTTTAAAGAACGAACAAATTTAATTTCATTTTTTGTAATCATTTTACTAACAAAATAAGTAACTTCGTAAAGATAAAATTTATACTTTTTAAAACCTAAATCAAACCAAATTACAATGAGTCACAATATAAAACCCGGGGTTGCCACAGGAAATCAAGTTCAAGAAATTTTTAAACTCGCTAAAAGCAAAAACTTTGCGCTTCCCGCTGTAAATGTTATTGGATCAAGCAGTGTTAATGCAGTTCTTGAAACTGCAAAGGAATTAAATGCACCTGTAATTATCGAGTTCTCCAATGGTGGATCTTGTTTTAATGCTGGTAAAGGGCTAGATAATACCGATCAAAAAGCTGCTGTTTCTGGAGGTATTGCTGCAGCAAAACATATACATACTATGGCTCTTTCTTATGGAGTTCCAGTAATATTACATACAGATCATTGTGCAAAGAAATTACTGCCATGGATTGATGGTCTTATGGATGCAAATGAAGATCACTTTAAAAAACATGGAATTCCACTTTATAGCTCTCATATGCTTGATCTATCTGAAGAACCTATTGAGGAAAACATAAGTATCTGTAAAGAATATTTAGCTAGAATGTCAAAAGTTGGGATTACTCTTGAAATTGAACTTGGCATTACCGGTGGTGAGGAAGATGGTGTAGATAATACTGATGTTGATAATTCAAAACTATATACCCAGCCTGAAGAAGTTGCCTACGCATATGAAGAGTTAAGTAGCATTAGCAATAGGTTTACAATAGCTGCAGCATTTGGAAATGTTCATGGGGTATATAAACCTGGAAATGTAAAATTAACTCCAAAGATTCTTAAAAATTCTCAAGAATATGTTTCCAAAAAGTTTAATCTGCCTGAAAATCATATTGATTTTGTTTTTCATGGGGGATCAGGGTCCTCTGTAGAAGAAATAAGAGAAGCTATTGGTTATGGGGTAATTAAAATGAATATTGATACTGATATGCAATATGCATATATGGAAGGAATAAGGGATTATTTTAAAAATAATTCAGAGTATCTTCTATCGCAAATTGGTAATCCAGATGGAGATGATCTCCCTAATAAAAAGTATTATGATCCTAGAAGATGGGTAAGAGAAGGTGAGAAAACTTTCGTAGAAAGGCTTAAAAAAGCATTTAAGGACCTTAATAATATTGATACTTTATAAATTTATGTAGATTTGCTTATTATCTTTTAAATAGTTTCTAATGGCTTGGTTCAAAAGAAAAAGTAAAGGAATTCAAACACCTACTGAATCCAAAAGAGATATTCCAAAAGGTTTATGGTATAAATCCCCTACTGGAAAGATAGTTGATACGGAAGAATTACAAGAAAATTTTTATGTAAGTCCTGAAGATGACTACCATGTAAGAATAGGTAGTAAAGAATACTTTGAAATTCTATTTGATGATGATTTTAAAGAAATTAATTCAAATCTAAGATCTAAGGACCCTTTAAAATTTGTTGATAATAAAAAATATTCTGACAGGTTAAAAGAAGCTAAAAACAGAACCAATCTAATGGATGCTATCAGAACAGCAGTAGGAAAATCTATGGGAGAAAAAATTGTAATAGCTTGTATGGATTTTACTTTTATTGGTGGTTCTATGGGAAGTGTTGTAGGTGAAAAAATAGCTAGAGCAATTGATTATTCCCTGAAAAAAAAGATTCCTCTTATTATAATCTCTAAATCTGGTGGAGCTAGGATGATGGAAGCTGCTCTATCGCTTATGCAGCTGGCTAAAACCTCTGCAAAACTTGCACAACTTGCCAAAGCAAAGGTTCCTTATATTTCTCTTTGCACAGATCCAACTACTGGTGGGACAACGGCTTCTTTTGCAATGCTAGGTGATATTAATATCAGTGAACCTGGTGCTTTAATTGGATTTGCTGGGCCTAGGGTGGTTAAAGATACTACTGGGAAAGACCTTCCTGAAGGGTTTCAGAAAGCAGAATTTGTTTTAGATCATGGATTCCTTGATTTTATAACTCATAGGAAAGACTTGAAAAAGAAAATTAATCTTTACCTTGATCTTATTCTCAATAGAACTATAAGAGAATAAAAATATCCCTAATTAAATCTCAGTTTCCTTATTTTTATTATATTTGCGCCTCTGTTAATAACAGATATAATTTATACATAATAATTATTAATAAAATGTTTGCATGTATTTAACTAAGAAAATAAAAGAAGATATATTTAAAAAGCACGGCAAAAAAGTCGAAAACACTGGAAGTACTGAAGGACAGATTGCACTGTTCACCTTCAGAATAAATCATTTAACTGAACATCTTAAGAAAAATAAAAAAGATTTCAACACGGAAAGATCTCTTGTTAAGCTAGTAGGAAAAAGAAGAGCCTTGTTGGATTATCTAACTAAAAAAGATATTTTAAGATATCGAGCAATTGTAAAAGAGTTAGGCTTAAGAAAATAATTGATTATAATTAATAGATCAAATCATAGTATAATAATTATTCATTGGTTTAAGATAATATCAACACAAATTTTATTTAACCAAAAAAAATAATTATGAAACCAAAAATTTATAAAGAGCTGATTGACCTTGGCGATGGTAGAGAAATTTCTATTGAAACAGGTAAATTAGCAAAACAAGCTCATGGATCAGTAGTGGTTCAAATGGGCAAAACAATGCTACTTTGTACAGTAGTTTCGAACTATAAACCAAGTCCAGTGGACTTTTTGCCTCTTACGGTTGACTACAGAGAAAAATTTGCTGCTGCAGGAAAATATCCAGGTGGATTTTTCAAAAGAGAAGCAAGACCTAGTGATGGAGAAGTGCTAACGATGCGGCTTGTTGACAGGGTGCTTAGACCACTGTTTCCAAAAGATTATCACTATGAAACACAAGTTATGATTCAACTTATGTCTCATGATGAAGATGTAATGCCAGATGCGCTAGCAGGTTTAGCTGCTTCTGCTGCAATTCAACTTAGTGATTTTCCATTTGAATGTCCTATTTCTGAGGCTAGAGTTGCTAGGGTCAATGGAGAATTTGTCATTAATCCATCAAGAGCGCAACTTCAAGAATCTGATATAGATATGATGGTTGGAGCTTCAGCTGATTCAGTAATGATGGTTGAAGGTGAAATGGATGAATGTTCTGAGGAAGAAATGGCTGATGCAATTAAATTTGCACACGAGTCTATAAAGCTTCAAGTTGCTGCGCAAGTTAAATTAGCTAAAGCTGTTGGAAAAAAAGAAGTTAGAGAATATGAAGGTGCAGTTGAGGATCAGGAATTGGCTAAGCAGGTTCACGAATTTATTTATGACAAGTGCTATGCAATTGCAAAAAAGGGTTCTTCAAAATCAGAAAGAAGTCTGGCTTTTGGTGAAGTTAAAGAGGAGTTACTGAGCAGTTTTTCTGAAGAAGAAATTGAAGAAAAAGCTGATTTAATATCAAAATATTTTTATAAGTCTGAAAAAGAGGCTATAAGAAACTTAACCCTTGATGAAGGATTAAGATTAGATGGTAGAAAAACAACAGATATTCGTCCTATTTGGTGTGAAGTAAACTACCTTCCATCAACTCACGGATCATCTATCTTTACAAGAGGAGAAACACAAGCATTAGCTACAGTTACTTTGGGCACATCTAGAGAAGCAAATCAAATAGATATGCCTTCTTATCAAGGTGAAGAAACATTCTACCTACACTACAACTTTCCACCTTTTTGCACAGGTGAAGCTAGACCCATTAGAGGAACTTCTAGAAGAGAAGTTGGTCATGGTAATTTAGCTCAACGTGGTTTAAAAGGAATGATTCCAGAGGATTGTCCTTACACTGTTAGGGTGGTTAGTGAAGTTCTAGAAAGTAATGGATCTTCATCAATGGCTACAGTATGTTCTGGGACAATGGCACTTATGGATGCAGGTGTACAACTAAAGAAACCTGTTTCTGGTATTGCAATGGGATTAATTTCAGATGGTGATAAACATGCTGTACTTAGTGATATTCTAGGTGATGAAGATCATCTAGGTGATATGGACTTTAAAGTAACAGGGACAGCCGATGGTATTACTGCTT
>Ga0208750_1000611_pt1 | contig 10722 bp, 6 predicted proteins | sample Knorr_S15_td_O2m_FD_185602 | JGI IMG/M metagenome (GOLD analysis project Ga0208750, IMG submission 185602) | Marine microbial communities from Southern Atlantic Ocean transect - Knorr_S15_td_O2min_ad_340m_LV (SPAdes) (version 2) | ecosystem: Environmental > Aquatic > Marine > Oceanic | place...
TGATGATGGTTTCTTACCAATTGTATTGCTAGCATATGCCCTGCAATCAAGGTTTCAATATGCTTGAGTGTGGCATTTTCAGCTTCTGTTTCAACTTCCAGATAAAGATGATCGTATTTCTCTAGATCCTGTCGCGGTAAAAAAACTTTTTCTACTTCTTTGCCTTCTGTCAAATCAACACCTATGATTGGATGAAGCTTGCAGAGTATCAGCAAATCTAATTGTCGCATCAGCGCTTCAACTGTAACGACAATAAAAGGTGCATCAGGGGATACAATTTCGACTATCACACATCTGCTATTGTTTTTATCAGTAAGAGCAGCCTGAGATAATTTGTGTTTTCTGACCCGAACCATTCCACTCCTGCGAATAGCCTCCCTGAAAAATGTAAAACGTTCTTGAAGGAATTCGTTCAGGTGTGAGCTGCTGCAGGAGTCACGCATTCTTTCGGACATTCCACGCAGGAATTGAGTGGAATATTGTTTGAACAAAGATTTATCTGAATCAACAGTCATTTTTTGAAGCATTTTTTGTTGGATCAGCTTTGTTAAATGGAAGATTTAGTAAAGCTTCTATTAATAACACACTTCATTTTAAATGCGACTTAACTCTTTACTAAATAAACAAATAATATGAATATGATAACGAAAATTGAAGACCCATGAATTGATTTTTCAATTAAGACATGATTTCAGTGAAATACTCAGATTTTTCATTAAATCAAAATATAATTCCGGTCCAGGAAGAATGTCTGCCCCAATCGGATCAAGTATGCCCATTTTTACTGAGGAATCTTTTATCAAAGTCTTTACAAGTTTTTGAGAATACTGAGGCTCTGTGAAAATACAGCGCACTTTACTTGTTTGGATCATTTTTTGAACTTTCTTTAACCTGCTCACACCTAGAAAGTGTTCCAGCTGGAGTGTTATTGAGCCTGCACTTTTCAGCTGATAACGACTTTCAAAATACTGATATGCATCATGTAAAACCAGGTAGGTGCGATCAGATATTTCGATCATTTCTGATGAAAGCTGCTGATCCAGTTCATTTAATCTAACAATAATCTTTTCACCGTTTTTTTGGAATTTTTGAGCATTTTCAGGATCAAAATCACTTAAAATCTGAACTGTTTTCTGAGTAATTACTTTTGCATTTTCAGGATCCAGCCATATGTGAGGATCTAATGCTGCTTTCAGTTCGGCAACTTTATTTTCTGGCAAATTATGACTGTGTGACGCAAAATTTTCAGATTTTCCTATATGGCTTTCAGCACGAAAAGATCTGAGCTTAAGTCCATTTATCTCCAGTATAGAAACAACCTCTGCATTTTTTGACAATGAACTTATTGGCTTTGATAAGAACCCCTCTAAAGCTTCTCCTCCCCAGAAAACGAAATCGGCATATTGCAGTTTTTTAGCATCACTTGGTTTCAGGGAATAGGTATGCGGGGAAAAGTTGCCTTTTAATAGCAGTTCCGGACGTGCAACACCGAGCATTACACCTGATACAAGTGAATGAAATGGTTTGATTGAAACTACAACATTCAGGTTTGAATCTGCATTTGTCTCACTAAAACATATTAGAAGAGAGATAATTACAATGTAAAATCGTACTTTCATTGCAACTCTGGATTTACTTTACTTAATTGATTTGAGGATGACTCTGTGTTAAACATAATGTGTAAAGTAAGGTAATTCTAATTCTCTAGTTAGTCAATGTTAACAAGTGTAGAAACTACTGTTGATGAACTTGGTTTTGAAATCAGCAGCGATACTCTGATCCAATCTCAAAACATATCTTTGCATATAGGAGGGAAGGAACTTCTATCAGGGATATCTATAAATATTTCTAAAGCAGAAATTGTGACTGTAATAGGTCCCAATGGTGCGGGGAAAACAACCTTACTTCGCCTGCTGTTAGGCTTGATACCAGCCAGTTCCGGAAGCATATATCGTAAACCTAAACTCAGGATTGGGTACCTTCCGCAAAGAGCTGTTTTTAATCCAGTTCTCCCACTTTCAGTAAGCAGGATAATGAATCTGACAGGTAATTATTCCAAAAGCCAAATAGAAACTTCCCTGGAGGAAACAGGAGTTCTCGCATTGAGAGACAAACCCGTTTCTCAGCTCTCAGGTGGAGAATACCAACGTGTAATGCTTGCAAGAGCACTTTTGAGGAATCCTGATCTGCTTGTACTGGATGAACCCGTTCAGGGGGTTGACTATATGGGAGAATCGGAATTGTATAATTTAATAGGGGACCTGCGAAAAAGCCATGGTTGCGGCGTACTGATGGTTTCACATAATTTACATGTGGTAATGGCATCAACAGACAGAGTGTTATGCTTAAATCAACATATTTGTTGTGAAGGACAGCCGAAAGATGTAACTCAGCATCCGGAATACTTACGTCTGTTTGGCCTTGATTCAGGTAGTGCTCTGGCCATATACAGTCATCAACACGATCATAAACACCACATTTCCGGTGAATTAAGTGAGTCAGACTCATGACATTTCTGGATGATTTCTTTTGGCGCGCAGTTATCGCTGGTATTGGGGTAGCATTGGTAGCTGGACCGCTTGGATGCTTTGTAGTTTGGCGCAGAATGTCATATTTGGGAGACACCATGGCGCATTCTGCACTTCTCGGCGTTGCAGTCGGTTTATTTCTTAAAGTTGACCTGATGATAGGAGTTTTTGCTATCGCACTGGCAGTAGCATTGCTGTTATTTTTTTTTCAAAGACAAAAAATTCTTTCCAATGATGCAGTATTAGGCACTCTTTCTCATGCCTCTCTTGCGATGGGTGTTCTACTACTCAGCCTGATGGCGTGGGTACGAGTTGACTTTATGGGCTATTTATTCGGTGATATCCTTGCTGTTAGCCTGAATGATCTTTACTGGATATATGGCGGAGGAATTTTAATTTTACTTACATTACTTATGCTTTGGCGTCCTTTGCTTGCAATTACTTTTGATAAAGAACTTGCTCAGGCGGAAGGAATACCCGTGGTAGGTGTGCAACTTCTTTTCATGCTCCTGGTAGCAGCAGTAATAGCTTTGTCCATGAAAATAATTGGAATCCTGCTGGTGACATCTCTCTTGATTATTCCAGTTTCAGCTGCAAGGCGTTTCAGCAACTCCCCGGAACAGATGGCAATTGGCGGAGCATTAATCGGAATATTTTCCATTTTACTTGGATTATGGACCTCTCTTAATTTTGACACACCTTCCGGACCTTCAATAGTAATTGCTGCAGTTCTGTTCTTTTTTGCGGCTCATATTTTACCTTTCAGGCAATTCAAGTATTAATTATTTTAATCCGGACACTCCATTTAATTCAGATTAAGACTCAAATGTAAATTTACAGTATCATTCAGTAAATGGATTTTTGTCTTAAGTTCGGTCAGTAAATCTATCCAGTTATTATAATTATTCTAAATCCTTTTATTAGTTGAGATTTTTGAACCGATAAAATCGTTCTCCACAAATTTTTTCCTTCCAAGACAAATTTAAATTATGTAGAAAAGCGTATCCCTAAATTTAATATGCCACATTCAATTATAAATGATGTTACACCTGAAATGATTCAGCGTTATAACCGTCCGGGACCACGCTACACAAGTTATCCTACAGTACCTGTCTGGGAAAAAGGCCAGTTCCATGAGGACTACGTTCAGTGCCTTCAAAAGGAAAGTCTTAAAGAAAGGCCAATATCACTTTATGTTCATTTACCCTTTTGCAGACAGCTATGTACATTTTGCGGATGCAACAAGTTTATCACCGGTAACAGGAAAATTGCTGAAGATTATTTGTCTGCTCTTGAAAAAGAAATTGACGGAGTTGCCAGAATTCTGCACTCACGTAAGAAACTTGCACAAATTCACCTGGGTGGAGGGACTCCCACTTATCTCAATCCAAAACAGCTTGAAAGATTCATAAATAAGATCACTTCCAAATTTGATGTGCAGGAAAACAGCGAGCTGGCATTTGAAGCTGATCCGCGAGTGACTACAATAGATCATCTTGAGACACTGTATGGACTAGGATTCAGGAGGGTAAGTTTTGGTGTACAGGACCTAAACCGTGATGTACAAAAGGCTATCAACCGAAATCAAACGGCTAAACAATCATGGGATACTATTAATAATTCCAGGAGCATTGGCTACACTTCTATCAACCTGGACCTTGTATACGGCCTGCCACTTCAAACTCATCAAAGCTTTTGTAAAACACTTGATGAAGTGGGGCAAATGCGCCCGGATCGCCTGGCAGTATACAGCTTTGCTTATCTGCCCGGTATGTTCAAAACTCATAAGAGAGCAATCAAAGACAAAGAGTTACCTGTGCCTGAAGAGAAAATTCAAATTTACCTTGAAGCCATCCGCTTTTTTACAGAAATCGGATATGTAATGATAGGCATGGATCACTATGCTCTTCCGGAAGACGAACTTGCACTTGCCCTGAAAAACAGAACCCTGCACCGTAATTTCATGGGCTATACCACACTTCATAACATGGCACAGATTGGAATCGGGGTTTCTGCTATTTCAGATTTTGGGGATAGTTACTGGCAAAACAACAAAGATCTTTATCAATACATGAATGAAGCTTCTGACAAAATTCTTAATCCACGCAGGGGAATAAAACTAGATAAAGAGGATCAGCTACGAAGAGAAGTGATCGAAACTCTTATGTGTCATGGAGAAATATTAATATCTGATTTTGAAACACGTTATGAATTAAATTTCAGCAAGCATTTTAAAAATGCCTGGCCTGAACTTGAAAAGTTTGCACGGGAGGGATTGGTGAAGCTAGATTCAAATAAAATTAATCTCACTCCTGTTGGGACACTATTTACTAGAAATATTGCCATGCCATTTGACAGATACCTGACAGAAAGCAGCAGTATGAATTTTTCTAAGACAGTCTAAAAATTCCTTACTGCAAAACAGCTCCAAAGTACTTACTACATATTTTTCAGGCAGGAAAAATCTTTGTCTGCTTATATCGCATTACATGGTAATGCGGGATTAATTTAAATTTTTTTCAGTCTGCCTGCTGTGAAGAATACCACTGATAAACCTGTTCCAAACCCGTTTTCAAGGGTATTTTATGCTTCCAGCCAAGTGCATTGATTTTTGATGTGTCCAGTACTTTTTGTGGAGTTCCATCCGGACGTGAATTATCAAAAACCAGGCGTCCGGAAAATCCTGATACTTCTTTAATAATCTCCGCCAACTCACGAATTGTTTGATCCTTTCCAAAACCCACATTAACTATTTCAGAATTATCATAATTGTCCATCAGGAATAAAATCGCATCAGCAAGATCATCAGAATGTAAAAACTCTCTCCGAGGATTACCGGAACCCCAGATGTTAACCGTATCTTCACTGGTAAGCTTTGCCTCATAAAATTTACGTATTAAAGCCGGGAGAACGTGGGAATCTTCCGGATGAAAATTGTCATTTGGTCCATACAGGTTAGTGGGCATAACGGAAATAAAATTTGTTCCGTATTGATGATTGTAGCTTTGACAAGTTTTTATTCCTGCAATTTTAGCAAGGGCATATGCATCATTAGTCGGTTCCAGTTCACCTGAAAGCAAATATTCCTCTTTGATTGGCTGCGGACACAGCTTGGGGTAAATGCAGGAACTGCCTAAAAACACTAATTTTTTAACACCATGTCTCCAAGCCTCATGAATTACATTAGTCTGAACTATTATGTTTTCGCGTATAAAATCTGCTGGATAAGAACTGTTTGCATGAATCCCCCCAACTTTGGCGGCCGCTAAAAAAACAAACTCAGGTTTTGTTTCTGAAAAAAATTTCCTTACTTCAGTGGCCTCCAGAAGTTCCAATTCTGAGTGTGAGCGAGTAATAAGGTTCTGGTATCCGCTTTTCTTTAATGCTCGGTAAATTGCTGATCCTGCCAGACCAAGATGTCCTGCAACATAAATTCGTGAATTGATTTTCATTAATTATTGCTTTTTTTATATGATTCCATATTCATCTTTAATTGAATCATTCATTCAATTTTTTTAAAATCAACTGACTGTCTCAGTTTTCCTAGTTACAGAGGCAAATCCTGAAATTTTTCTGAATTTTTCCAGCAGTTCCTTTTCACGTTTCTTTGCTTTTTCCATATGTCTGTGTTTAACCAAATCAAACCCACGAATATGCTCAGGTAATTTGGCAATTTCAGTGGCAATAGAATGATTATTTTCTGACAACCCTCTCAGCAATTCCTCAATTGTCTGTTCATAACTCTGAATTAATTGTCTTTCCATTTTCCGTTCTTTAGTCTTTCCAAAAGGATCAAATAAAGTGCCTCGAAGGAATTTAAATCTCGCAAGTATTTTCATGGAAGAAAACATCCAGGCACCAAAAGAGGATTTTATCGGTTCACCTGTATGCGGATCACGTTTGGAAAAAATTGGGGGTGCTAAATGCAATTTCAGCTTAAAGTCTCCCTCGAAACGATCATTTAATTTTTTGTAGAAATCACCATTAGTATAAAGGCGAGCAACCTCATATTCATCCTTGTAAGCAAGAAGTTTGAAATAATACCTGGCCACAGCTTCAGTTAAAGCGGATTCACCGGGGTTACGGTCATTCTCAACAGTACGTGATCGCTCTACCATCTGAATATATCGTTGGGCATAGGCTTTGTTCTGGTAAGCCTTAAGAACATCGGCACGATGCTGTATTTGTTTATCCAGAGTGTCCAGAGATTCTTCCTGAACACTACCTTCTGTGTAAGAAGCAGTTATTTCTCTAACTCGTCTGTCATTATGCGCTGTTCTGCGTCCCCAGAGGAAGGCCTTTATATTTGAGTCAACTGAGACACCATTTATTTGAATAGCCTGTTCGATTGAACTGTATTCCAACGGAATCAAGCCTCTTTGATACGCATAGCCAACTAAAAAAATATTTGTGGCAATTGTATCTCCAATCAGAGCTGTTGCAATTCGTGATGCATCCAGAAATTCTGCGTTTTCATTTCCGGCAGTTTCCTGTATTGTCTGTTTGATTTTCAGGCTGGGAAAGAGCATATCAGCATTCTGAGTAAATTCACCGGTAATCAGTTCATAACTGTTTATTACAAGTTTTGTGTGTCCGGGCTTGATCATAGATAAAGTCTTTTTACTCCCAGTAACGACTAAATCACTTCCAATCACTAAATCAGCCCCCTGTGATGCAATACGAGGAGAATGGATATCTTCCTGCACATTACCTAATCTAAGGTGTGTTAACACTGCCCCCCCTTTTTGTGCAATCCCGATCATATCAAGGATACCAGCGCCCTTCTTCTCAATGTGAGCAGCCATTCCAAGTAAAGCACCAATTGTAACAATGCCAGTGCCTCCAACACCGCTCAAAACAACATTATATGTTCCTTTGATTTTTGGAAGCTCTGGTTCCGGCAGGGAACTCCATTCATCATGCTCCTTGGAAGAAGGAGCATTTTTCTTCAATTTTCCACCAATCACGCTCACAAAACTTGGACATAATCCATTCACACAGCTGTAATCTTTGTTACACGACGACTGATCAATCACTCTTTTTCGACCAAATTCAGTTTCAAGCGGCATAACTGAGATACAATTTGATTTCACACCACAATCTCCGCATCCCTCACAGACTTGGGCATTGATGTATATTCTACGAGGAGGATCTTCTAAAATGCCTCTTTTGCGTCTGCGTCTTTTTTCCGCAGCACAAACCTGATCATAAATCAGAACAGTAACACCCTCAAATTCACGGAGCTGACGCTGCACAATATCCAAGTCCTTGCGATCATATACCTTCACGTTCGAGGGAATTTCGGAATTTTGGTTGAATTTTTTCGGTTCATCACTAACAACTGTTACTTGTTTTACACCTTCGGCAAACATCTGCTGAGTAACGCTCTGAACTGTCATTTTTCCATCAACGCTCTGTCCACCTGTCATGGCTACAGCGTCATTTAACAAAATTTTGTAGGTAATGTTCACTCCGGAGGCTACCGCCGCGCGTATGGCCATAATTCCGGAATGATAATAGGTCCCATCACCGATGTTCTGGAAAACATGTTTTCTAGTACTGAATGGTGCCTGTCCAATCCAGTTTGCACCTTCTCCGCCCATGTGGGTGAATCCAAATGTATCACGATCCATCCACTGAACCATGTAGTGACAGCCAATTCCGGCCATTGCAATACTTCCTTCTGGAATAACAGTGGAGGAATTGTGCGGACATCCAGAACAAAAATAAGGCATCCGCTGAATTGATTCTTCCGGTAAAGACGAGGAATCTAACCTTAACTCCATTTCTTTCACACGTGCTAAAAGTACTTCTTCATGCTGAAACTTTAAAATTCTGGTTCCAATAGTCGAGGCAATCCAGTTAGGGTCTAGTGCCCCCGCTGAACTAAAAAGGGAATTCCCGTTCTCATCGGTTTTACCAATTACCTTTGGATTGGACAAAGTTTCATACAATATTTCTTTAATTTGCGGCTCAATAATGGACCTTTTTTCCTCAACAACTATGATCAAATCCAGCCCTTTGGCAAACTCAATTATTCCATTATCTTCCAGGGGCCATGGCATTGTGACTTTGTACAGTCTTAAACCCAGACGATCTGCATCCTGTTCCTCTATTCCAAGTTCATCCAGAGCAAGCATTGTATCCATGTATGATTTACCAACTGAGACAACTCCAATTTTGGCATCACCACCATTCCAGATTGTGCGATCAAATTTATTTACACGAGAAAAAGCACGTACTGCCTCAATTTTGTGTTGATGCATTCTTTCATCCTGTGCGTTTGGCGTGTCCGGGAAACGGATGTTTAAGCCATCTTCAGGAATATTGAAACCTTCAGGAAGTAATATATTCAGACGGTTTATATCAACATTTATAGAAGCTGTTGATTCGACGGTATCATGCAAACATTTTAAACCTACCCAGCAACCACTGTATCTTGAAAGAGCCCAGCCATAAATCCCGTAATCATATATCTCCTGAACACCAGATGGATTAAGTACAGGAATCATGGCGTCAATCATCGAAAATTCACTTTGACTGCAAAGAGTTGAAGACTCTGCAGTATGGTCGTCCCCCATCAATGCCAGCACTCCGCCAAACTTTGAAGTCCCAGCATGATTAGCATGTTTCAATACATCGCCGGAACGGTCAACCCCGGGGCCTTTGCCATACCAAATTCCAAAAATTCCATCATGCTTACCTTCACTACGTATCTCTGCCTGTTGAGTTCCCCAAAGTGCAGTGGCAGCCAAATCCTCGTTTACACCAGGCTGGAATTTTATCTGATTTTCTTCAAGCAGATTATAATTCTTCTCCAGTTGCTGGTCATATCCACCTAAAGGAGAACCGCGGTAGCCACTAATATAGCCAGCTGTATTAAGTCCAGCCTGCTTATCCAGTTCCCGCTGCACCAAAGGCAAACGCACAAGCGCCTGCACGCCCGTCATGAAGGCATATCCTTCATTTAATAAGTACTTATCATCAAGTGAGACTGATCTTTTATCCATAAAGACTTTTTTGGAATATAACCCGGATTATTAATAATTTCTGGATTCCTTTGCTTGGAATCAAAAATTAATAATGTAAACCCTGAACTTGCGTTATTTTGTGCATTTTATCACAACCCGTTTTTACTGCAAATCAAAAGCAGAACCATTTCAAATAGATTTTATATGGGATTCATAGAGGATTTAGACTATTATACATCTAATAATTTTAGTATCTTACTGGAATGGAACTTTTAGGACTAACGTTGCAAAACTTTAATTTCAAGCTGATGAATGCAAAAAAACACTGTAATTTTTTGTATGCTATAATTTCAGATCCATGATTATAAAAATACCATTCTATCAGTAAAAAATATTTCATTCTCTTTCTTCATCAGCAATGTGCAACCTATTGCAAACTATATAGACATATTGAGACTTAAGAATAATTAAAAACCTATTCATTTGTTTAAACTAAATTATTAACTAAATCTGATTAGGTTAACTTGCCTTCAATTCAAAATTTATCACAATCTCAATCCGGTTATTATATAGTCCGTGGGATTCTATTAATCTGTTTGTTAATCTTTATTTTAGTTGGATTAACATACTGGGGAGAAGCAAATAATTTTGATTTACGTTTTTCTGCAGAATTTTTTACTGAGGAAAATGAATGGTTTTTGGCAGAAACTCCACCCTGGAACTGGCTTTATGAATATGGTGTAATTCCAGGCATCCTGGTATCTATCCTCTCCTTTTTTACCTGGGTTTATTCACGTACAAATAAGAAACTGGCAATTCTACGCCCATATTTTCTAATATGCGCTTTAACGCCTATCATCGCCTCAGCATTACTGGTGAATGTAGTACTCAAAGACCATACAGGTCGCCCGCGTCCTCGAGAGATTAAACAATTCAGTGGAAACTGGGAATATTTACCTGCACTTCAAACAGGAATTCCGGGACGTGGCCATTCTTTTCCATGTGGACATTGTTCCATTGCCTTCACATTAACAAGTGGTGTTGTTTTTTGGCGCCACTCTCGCAAATTCGCAATTTCATCTCTTTCGCTGGGGTTGGTTTTTGGAATACTGATGAGCATTGCCCGTATAGTTCAGGGTGGGCATTTTATATCTGATGCAATGTGGTCACTGGGGGTAGTATGGCTGACTCTAACAGCTCTTTACTATTTCGTCTACCAGCCT
>Ga0208750_1000612_pt1 | contig 10721 bp, 9 predicted proteins | sample Knorr_S15_td_O2m_FD_185602 | JGI IMG/M metagenome (GOLD analysis project Ga0208750, IMG submission 185602) | Marine microbial communities from Southern Atlantic Ocean transect - Knorr_S15_td_O2min_ad_340m_LV (SPAdes) (version 2) | ecosystem: Environmental > Aquatic > Marine > Oceanic | place...
AATTACCGGAAACTGGTCTATCTAGCGCAAACTAAAAATCCTGAGCTGCAAGCACAGGCGCAGGAGTTTGCAGAACGACTTGGACTTAAATACGAGTACCGTTTCACCGGATTTGGGAAACTGGAACCAGCTTTGTCCGTTTTGTCGGCAACAGGATAAAAAATGGCAAAACGAACTATTATTTTTTGGCGGGATATCCCCTCCCAGGTTATTGTCAAACAAGGACGAATTTCTGTCAGAGCAAAACTGACTGAGCGTTTTATGAAAGCCATTGACAAGGCAGCAATGCGTGCCGGCAGGCAGGGAAGCAAGGAGTACCTTGACGACTGGCGCCGCCAAATTGAACCATGTCAAGGTGACGCGCAAACTATTGCGGATTCGACTGCCAGAGAATTGGAGGCTCATTATTCTGACGATGCCTTACAAGTACTGGTAAAAAATAAAGGCATAGAAAGAATTCTGGATTCAGAAGACAAGGAACAGGAATAACATGAAACCCGGATCCTTCTTTAGCCGCTAAGAACACTAGCAACACTACAAAAATAATGTACGTTCCTTGGCGACATTTTTGGACAAAAAGTTAAGCCTGAAATTTGAAATATTAAAACAAAGAAAATGACTGATACTATAATTAGTTCTAACAGCAAAGAAGTCGTAATCGGCTTCGACCGTCCGTTCGTGATGATTGGAGAGCGCATCAATCCGACCGGACGTAAACTATTGTCCAAGGAAATGGCAGAGGGTGACTTCAGCCGTGTGGAACAGGACACGTTAGCTCAAGTTTCTGCTGGAGCACAAATGCTTGATGTAAATGCTGGAATTCCTCTGGCAGATGAACCCAGAATTCTAGCTGAAACAATTAAACTTGTTCAGTCACTAACGGACGTACCTCTTTCAATTGACTCTTCGATTGTAGCGGCCTTGGAAGCAGGACTAGAAGTTTATCAGGGTAAAGCTTTATTGAATTCTGTCACAGGAGAAGAAGAAAGGCTTGATGTAGTTCTACCGCTAGTTAAAAAATACAGTTGTGCAGTTATAGCAATTTCAAACGATGAGACCGGGATTTCCGAGGACCCTGACGTGCGTTTTGCAGTAGCAAAAAAAATTGTGGAACGAGCGGCAGATTACGGTATACCGTATTCTGATATTGTGGTTGATCCGTTGGTTATGCCGATTGGGGCAGTTAATTCTGCTGGAAAACAGGTAATGAGTTTGGTAAGAAGACTCCAGGAAGAGCTGAAAGTCAACACCACCTGTGGCGCGTCGAATGTGAGTTTCGGTTTACCGAATCGTAACGGAGTGAATGCCGTATTTTTAACAATGGCAATTGCCTCCGGACTGACATCCGCGATTACTAATCCGCTCCACAATCCAGTAATGCAAGCTGTAATGGGTGCTAACATCATGATGGGCAATGATCCTAATTGTACCAACTGGATTAAAAAGTTTCGGGTACACTCACCTGAAGGAGAAGGCGGAGAACAACACGGACGAAGCCGCCGCCGAAGTCGTCGGGCATAGTTTATTTATTAAAGAAGTGAGCAAAATGAGTATCAGCGTCTTTGATTTGTTTAAAGTTGGAATAGGACCTTCAAGTTCACACACGGTTGGACCGATGTTTGCCGCAAAAAGATTTCTGTTCAATTGCATCGAGCATTTTCCACTGATAAAAATTGCTTCACTTAAAACAGAGTTATTTGGAGCACTCGCCTTAACAGGAACGGGTCATGCTACAGACACCGCAATTTTGCTTGGTTTAGAAGGTGAGGAACCAGCTTCAGTTGATCCTGAACTAATTCCTGCAAGGTTAGAGGGAATCCGTAACAGCAAGAAATTAAACCTTTTGAATGAACACATTATTCCTTTTGACGAAAAGGAATCATTGGTTTTTTTTCATGACGATTTATTACCACACCACTCAAATGGTATGCGATTCACTGTTTTTGATGCAAACGGCATAAAATTACGAGAAGAAGATTTCTATTCCATAGGTGGGGGATTTGTGCTGAATGCAGAAGAGATCCAAAATACAACTGAAATCGATGGTCCGCAGGTTCCATTTCCTTTTCACACAGGTGAAGAACTCCTCGAGCTCTGCGCAAAAACCGGAATGACATGCCGCGAATTGATGTGGATCAATGAACAGACATGGCGTTCAGAATCTGATATTTGGGAAGGTTTGCTCGAGATTTGGGGTGTAATGCAGGAATGCACACAGCGAGGAATGTCCTCAACAAAAACCCACTTGCCTGGAGGCCTTAATGTTCGCAGGCGTGCTCCTGGATTGTACAAAGAGTTAAAAAGGAATCAGGAATCTTCACCTGCAGAACTGATAGATTGGTTAAGTTTATTTGCCATGGCCGTCAATGAGGAGAACGCTGCCGGGGGACGCATTGTGACTGCTCCGACAAATGGTGGTGGTGGAGTAATTCCTGCCGTGATGCACTATTGCCAACGTTTTCGCAAGGATTTTAACGAAGACAAAATTATCACTTTTTTACTTACCAGCGCGGCAATTGGTATCTTATTCAAAGAGGGGGCTTCAATTTCTGCAGCCGAAGTAGGGTGCCAGGGTGAAATCGGAGTTGCTTGTTCTATGGCTGCAGCAGGACTAGCTGCAGTGATGGATTGCACACCAAGACAAATCACTAATGCCGCCGAAATTGGCATGGAACATAATTTAGGCCTAACTTGCGATCCTGTCGGCGGTCTGGTTCAAATCCCTTGTATTGAACGCAACACAATGGGAGCAATAAAAGCCCTAAATGCAGCCCGATTGGCAAGACGTGGTGATGGCAACCATATTATTTCTCTTGACAAGGTGATTGCCACAATGTACAAAACCGGCAAAGAAATGTCACACCTCTACAAGGAAACTTCCTTGGGTGGTCTCGCAGTCAATGTACCTGAATGTTGAATAATAAAAATAACTCTAAGAATGAGTGATGAATCGAAAGGAATGTTCTTAGGACTTGTGGGTGTGGTCTCATTTGGTTTAACTTTACCTGCAACACGTTTCATTATTCCCTACTTTGAGCCTGTTTTCATCGGTTTGGGACGTGCTGTCATAGCATCGTTTGTGGCTGCACTTTTGCTGATAGCTACAAAACAGACAAGACCCAGTAGAAACCAATTTTACCAGCTTTTGGGGGTCGCATCGGGAGTGGTTGTCGGCTTTCCTATTTTGTCTGCATGGGCTATGCAAACAGTTCCAGCATCCCATGGAGGAGTCGTGTTGGGTGTTTTGCCCTTAGCAACAGCCATCGTCGGTTCTGTGATTTCCAATGAGAAACCATCTGTCGCTTTCTGGATTTGTGGAATTGTCGGCAGTGCCGTCGTCATTGCTTATTCACTTTTACAAGGGGTAGGTGAGTTCCAAACCGGTGATTTTTTTTTACTGGGTGCAATCGTGAGTGCTGCAACTGGTTATGCTCTAGGAGGAAAGCTCTCAAAAGAAATAGGTGGCTGGCAGGTAATTTGTTGGGCCTTGGTAATATCATTCCCTTTTATTATTGTTCCAGCCTGGCTGGAGGCGCCACAAGACGCAGTTGGTAGTCTGCCACTGAATGTAATTCTAAGTTTTTTATATTTGGCTTTAGTCAGTCAGTTATTTGGTTTTTTCTTCTGGAACAAAGGACTGGCTTTAGGAGGAGTCGCCCGTGTCAGTCAGACACAATTATTACAACCTATTGTTACTCTGGTTGCATCTGCATTGTTGATAAATGAAACTATTAATGTACAGACAATTGTCTTTGCAACACTGGTTATCGTCACGGTTGCTATTGGTAAAAAAATGCCTATTTATCAGCACTGATCATTCTTCATTCTGTTGAATATAGCCAGAAATTTAATTTAACTTTAATATAAATAATCCATGAAAACAGATCAAACTGAATTAGAAACTCTTTACCCTAAAATGCCCAGCATTCCTACTGATATTGAAATTTCGCAAAATGCAGCGATGAAACCGATTCCTGAAATCGCTCTAATGCTTGGGGTTGATGCAGATGATCTGGAGCAATACGGTAAATACAAAGCAAAAATTGAAAACAATGTCTGGGAAAGTGTAAAAAACCGTCAGGATGGCAAGCTGATTCTTGTTACTGCAATCACGCCTACACCCGCAGGAGAAGGCAAAACATGCACTTCCATCGGATTGGCACAAGCTTTCGGCATACTTGGAGTCAAGCATGCACTTGCCTTGCGTGAACCAAGTATGGGGCCGACATTTGGTATAAAAGGCGGTGCTGCAGGAGGAGGTTATTCCCAAGTGTTACCAATGGAAGACATCAACATGCACTTCACCGGTGATCTACATGCAATTGCTGCTGCTCATAATTTGTTGTCTGCTGTTCTTGATAACTCAATGCACTTTGACAATCCATTAAATATTGATCATGAAAAAGTGACCTGGAGGCGAACAATTGATTTATGTGACAGACAACTCCGTAATGCTGAAGTAGGACTCGGATCAAAATTCGATGGTTTTCCACACGATACAGGTTTTGATATTGTAGCTGCTTCAGAAGTAATGACGATTATGGCACTGGCACAGGACATGGAAGATTTGCGCGGACGACTTGGCCGTATTGTTGTAGCATACAACACTTCCGGGAAGCCTGTTTTTGCTCGTGAGTTAAATTGCATTGGTTCTTTGTGCGTTATCCTGAAAGACTCATTAAAGCCTAACCTTGTACAGACTTGCGAGCACACACCAGTCTTTGTGCACTGTGGTCCATTCGGAAATATAGCACACGGTTCAAACAGCGTTCGGGCGACTCGGCTTGCTTTGAAACTAGCTCCGTACGTGGTTACTGAAGCAGGCTTTGCGGCTGATTTGGGCGCTGAAAAGTTTGTTAATATCAAGTGTCGCCAGGCTGGCTTGAAGCCTAATGCAGCAGTATTGGTGGCAACAATAAGAGCCCTTAAATATCACGGTGGTGTTGAAAAAGATGACCTCAAAACTGAAAATCTTGAGGCCTTGAAAACAGGTTGTGAGAATCTAAAGACTCATGCAGAAAATGTTCAGAAATATGGACTGCCTGTGGTTGTGGCCATTAACCGTTTTCCAACAGACACTCCGGCAGAATTGGACATTGTACGTCGGTTTTGCGAGGGGATTGGAGTCGAAAGTTCTTTGAGCGAAGTAGTCGCACGAGGAGGCGAAGGCGGTTTGGATTTGGCTAATAAAATTAAGCGTGTTGTAGACGAAGCTCCAGGAACACCGAATTATTACTATAAAGACAGTGATCCAATTAAGAGCAAAATAGAAACTGTTGCCCGTGAAATATACCGTGCAGATGGTGTGGATTTCACTGAAGAAGCAGAATCTTCAATTGCTCGTTTGGAAGAAAATGGATTAGACGGCTGGCCGATTTGCATGGCAAAAACACAGGCCTCTCTTTCAGATGATCCTAAAAAACGCAATGCACCGCGCGGGTGGCGCCTTCAGGTACGGGAAGTGAAGGTTTCAAATGGCGCAGGATTCATTGTGGCACTCACCGGAAAAATGATGCTGATGCCAGGAATGCCCAGAGAATCTGCAGTACAGGGTATTGACATTGATTCGGATGGACGCATCTCCGGACTGTCTTGATTTAAAAGTTGCAAATTATAACAGACAACTAACTACGTTTTTCAGCTAAATATAATGAAGAGCAAACAAAGTTATACAATCCGCCTCTGCAACATTGTGGTTTACGGATTTCACGGAGTGCATCCGGAGGAAAAAACCCTGGGCCAACGCTTTGAAATAGACTTGGAGTACCGTCTGAAAAATCCTGCTGATCCATGGAAAGATGAAGAACGTTCTACTATTTCTTATGTGAATGCGCACAATATCATCAGTCAAGTCTGTGCAGAGCAAAGTTTCAATTTGATTGAGACCCTCGGCAACAGGATTATCGAAGAAATGCGGGAACGCTATTCTGTAGACATCGTAGTTGTCCGTATCCGCAAACCGTCAGTGCCTATCCAAGGTATTTTGGATAATGTGGAAGTTGAAGTGGTCTGGCAGGCAGGATCTGCATAATCTATTTACAAACTGTGACTGTGATAGACATTTACGAGTTTCTTGATTCCAAAAACATTTCTTACGAACGTCACGATCACCCTGCTGTTTTTACAGTTAAGGAGGCAAAACTGCTTTCTCCCAAACTAGCTGGAGCAGCGACGAAGAATATTTTTTTGAGAGATAAGAAAGGATCAAGGCATTTTTTAGTCACCGTTCCACAAGACAAGCAGGTGGACCTTAAGGCGCTTTCTTTGGCACTGGATTCTTCCCGTTTAAGCTTTGCATCACCTGAACGTTTGAAAACACATTTGGGAATTGAACCTGGTTCAGTGAGTTTGCTGGCTTTGGCCAACGACAAAGAAAATAATGTAGAAGTTTTTATTGATAGTGAAATTTGGGAAAACACTGCGATTCTTTGTCATCCTTTGGTAAATACCTCCACGTTGGTCATTCCACGTAAAAGTATGGAACGTTTTTTGGAGAAAACCGGCCATAGGGCACGGTTAATTGAGATTCCTGTTGTGTGATTAAATGATGATCTTTAGTGAGACACAAAATTTATTTTTTGGGGTGCAGCAGAGATAGGACTTGTTGGGATTAACGGCTTATTTTTATTTGCAACTTTTTTTCTAACCGAACAGGTCTGTCAAGCAGATAACAAATAATATTCATTGGCCTTCATTATAGAAGCATTTGATTTGCTTCCATTACTTTGTTTTCTTATATCCGTAGCAAAACTCCAGTCACCGTGCTGGAAAGGATTTTTGATACTTTTGCTTTTACGGAGTTTAGCTTTTAGCATCCCTATTTTGTCTTTTTGCGATGGAGTCGAAAAGATTAGAAAGTGATTTGATTTTTTAATAAATAAACAACAAGGAGAGAGATGAACAGGAAAGCAGATGCGATTATCGTTGGAGCTGGAGTAATAGGTTCTGCTGTAGCCTTTGAATTGGCCAAAAGGGGTTACAAGACACTCAATATCGACAAGTTGCCGACTTCCGGATATGGCTCGACCAGTAATTCGTGCGCCATTGTTCGTGCCTATTATTCTACTTTAGACGGAGTGGCTATGGCATACGAAGGTTTTTTCTACTGGGATGATTGGGCGAATTATCTCGGAGTAAATGACGAGCGTGGGATGATTCAATATATGAAAACCGGCTCCATTCTTCTCAAACTTCAAGGCGAAGATCACAGTAAAAAATGTCTGAAATTATTTAATGAACTTGGAGTTGAATATGAAACATGGGACTTGGAGACGTTGAAAAAAAAGATGCCCATTTATTCTCATGATCAATACGGTGGAACCACCCGTCCGGATGAAGATGAACATTTTTGGGACAAATCCGGAAATCAGATTGAAGGTGCTTTATTCACTCCTGGTTCCGGATACGTCAGCGATCCACAACTGAGTTCGCACAATTTGCAAGTTGCCGCCGAAGCCAAAGACGGAGAATTTATGTTCAATAGTGAAATTACCGAAATCCGGCAAGAAAGCGGAAAAGTCATCGGCGTAACGCTGAAAAGCGGAGAACAAATTGATGCACCGATTGTTGTCAATGTCGCCGGGCCGCATTCTTTTATTATCAACCAAATGGCAGGTGTTGAGGATGAAATGAACATTAAAACCAAGGCTCTGCGCCACGAGGTGCATCATGTACCTTCGCCGGACGGCTTCGATTTTGAGAAAGACGGTTATCACACTTCGGATGGCGACAATGCAATTTATTTCCGTCCGGAAGTCGGAAATACGATTCTCATCGGCAGCGAAGACCCTGAATGTGATCCGCAAGAATGGATTGCCGATCCGGACAATTACAATAATCAAGTCACTGAATCGCAATGGCAAGCGCAGGTTTACCGCCTGGCTCGCCGGATTCCGGACTTAAAAATTCCTTCCCGCACACGCGGCTTAGTTGATTTATATGACGTTTCCGATGATTGGATTCCAATTTATGACAAATCCGTGCTTGGAGGGTTTTACATGGCCATCGGTTCCAGTGGAAACCAGTTCAAAAATGCTCCGGTCGCCGGTCACTGTATGGCGGAATTAATCAATGCGTGCGAAAAAGGACATGATCACGATGCCGATCCAGTCAAAGTCAAAACGGTTTACACCGGCTTAGAACTCAATATGGGTTTCTACTCACGCAACCGTGAAATCAATCCGAACAGCAGTTTTTCAGTAAACGGCTGATTTAAAAAAATAAAGAGGAAACCCCGCCCGGGGATCTGATCGTAAGAAAATCAAAAATTCTCGAAATCAAAGATAAACTGATCAGGTTTTACCATGCTATGTACAATGCTGATACAGACACAAAAGTTGCTACTTCCGAACTGATTGCTATACACTAAACATAGAGAAAAAGTGTGACCTATTTTATTTCATGAAGAAATAAAAGAAAAATGTGAGGTACTCGTGAGCGATGCCACTTAGTCAGTACAATGTGGAGCAGAAAAGGGGCAATTCTTTTTCTCATTTACCTCCGCTTGACCTGTGCGTTTTATATCAAAAAAAACTATGAGCTTTCAATTAAATTGTCCAAACTGCGGTAAGCGTGCCGTTAGTGAATTTACTTTCAAAAGCGAACTTAAAACTCGTCCTGCTGCAGATGCAGATTTTTCAGAATGGACTGATTATGTGTATTTCAGAGAAAACAACATGGGTCCACAAACTGAATGGTGGTTTCACAGCAGCGGATGCCAAAGTTGGTTTTTGGTCGAACGGGATACCACGAATAACACCGATCACCGAAGTTTTTGGTACAACGATTCGGAACAACCGGACAACAACGGAGGAGCCTGATGGCAAAACGGATCACTACACATAAATATTGCGAGCTTCCGAATTTGGGTGAGGAAATTTCGTTTACCTTTGATGGCAAACGTATCCCGGCTTATGCCAATGACAGCATAACTTCTGCGTTAATTTCTTCTGGGACATCTCTGATATCAAGGAGTTTTAAATATCACCGCCCTCGCGGAGCCTACGATGTTCATGGGCAGGGGCACGAATCATTGGTAACAGTCGATCACGAACCTAATATATTGGCTGATCGAATTCAAGTACGGAACGGAATGGTCGTACTGTCACAAAATGCCTGGCCTTCCCTGGAATTTGATCTGGGTGAAGTCAACGATTTTTTGGTACCGATGCTGCCAAACGGTTTTTATTACAAAATGTTTCACAAACCAAAATGGATCTGGCCAATTGCTGAACATCAAATTCGTAAGGTTGCAGGCCTTGGAAAAATAGACACTGCTGGAAAAAATGCCCATCGGCGCTATGAAAAACGCTACCGTTTTCCGGATGTTTGTGTAGTTGGAGGCGGTCCTTCAGGGTTGGCGGCAGCCAAAGGTGCACTTGCTGGAGGCAAACAAGTTCTTCTGATCGACGACAATCCGGAACTCGGCGGTCATGCTTTGCACAGCATTGCTCCGGTTTCAAATTGCGAACATGAACAACTGAACGGCTTTCCGGAAAATAAAGCGGTTCAAAAACTAATTGACGAACTGGCTGCAAATCCGAATCTGGAAGTAATGGTCAACACCAGCGTTTTCGGACTATATGAAGACAATTTAGTAGCGGCGCAATGCGGTGCAGATTTGTATAAAATACGTGCAAAGTCCGTAGTACTGGCTCCTGGAGCAACTGACCGGCATTTGATTTTTGAGAACAACGACCGTCCCGGAATCATGACCGCCCGCGGAGTTGAAAGGTTGATAATGTGCCACGCCGTAACTCCAGGAGAAGAAGCAGTTGTGGTGACTACGCATGATGGTGGTTTTCATACGGCCTTGCTTCTGGAAGGCGCAGGAGTAAAAGTCTCAGCAGTGGTCGATGGACGTGAATCAGGGAATGCAAAGGGAGAATTCGAGCAGAAAATCCATGAACTGGGTATCCCTGTTTACAAAGGTCTGACAGCTCATGCTGCTCACGGTAGAAAGCGAATAGAGCGTGTTGATATCGGCCCTTTGTCCGGAGGGGACGCTCATCATTCTTTTAATTGCGATTTGCTGGTGTTGGCAGTCGGATTTAAGCCTCAAGTAAATTTACTCTCGATGGGCAGCAAACGTCCGGAATGGGATCCTGCACGTCAAATTTTGCGCGTCACAGATTTGCCCTCCGGAACGTTTTCCACAGGAGAAGTTCACGGATGTGCCGGATTTGCACGTTTGTACGCAGAAGGAGTGAAAATCGGGAAAGTTGCAGCACAACCGGACAGTTCGGTATCAGATGAAAATCCTCATGAAACTGAGCGGAATGCGGATGAGATAATCATGGCTTTGCCTGCTGATATTGAATCAGGGGGCAAGCATCATTTCATTTGTAAGTGCATGGACGTTACCCGTGCAGAAGCACGCGCCTCAATCGACGAAGGCTACGATCAAGTAGAAACACTCAAACGTTACTCAAGCATGGGAATGGGGCCCTGTCAAGGCAAAGCCTGTCATGAGGCTGTTGCACGTCTAGCCGCACAAGATACAGGTCTGTCTGCATTTGATGCTGTACCAACAACGGTACGTCCCCCTTTTTCCGGGGTAACATTTGGTGTTTTAGCAGGACGTGCTCCGTATTTGTCTCCGATTCGTCGGACACCATTTCACCAGTGTCACATAGACTTGGGTGTAAAATTTTTGAATGCAGGTCAATGGAAACGTCCTGATTCATACACCGATCCACAAAAAGAAGTCGGAGTAGTACGCA
>Ga0208750_1000613_pt1 | contig 10719 bp, 11 predicted proteins | sample Knorr_S15_td_O2m_FD_185602 | JGI IMG/M metagenome (GOLD analysis project Ga0208750, IMG submission 185602) | Marine microbial communities from Southern Atlantic Ocean transect - Knorr_S15_td_O2min_ad_340m_LV (SPAdes) (version 2) | ecosystem: Environmental > Aquatic > Marine > Oceanic | place...
TTTCATATATACTCACAATCGATTTGTTTCTCATAACGTCTAAAAGTATTACCATCTAAAAAATTCATCATTTTTGATATCTATCGGTTTTTTCAGAAATTACAACTGCTATGGCAAAATTTTTCTCATGAGATAGAGATGCTCGAAAAGTATATTTTTTGTTAATTTTCCCCTTTAGCCTTATTTGTGGTTTAGAGTTAGAATGAAAAGTTTCAATATTTAAAAATGAAATTTCCTCAGAGATAGCTTTTATGACAGATTCTTTTACAGCGAATTTCCCAGCAAAATGTGGTGATGGATTTTTGTATTTAACACAATATTTAATTTCGGATGGCAAGAAAATTTTTTCATAGAATTTTTTATTGGTGTCATAGGAAATTTTTTTAAATTTATTGATATCTGTTATGTCCGTACCTATACCAAGTTTTTCAATCATTTGTAATCACTAATTTTGTACTATAACTTTAGCAATCCCATCAATTAGACATTTACTATCCTGATTGAGTATCGTAGTTTTGATGGTGATAATATGTGTAGATTCACTTTTTTCAGTAACTTCACCCCTTACTAGAATTTGATCTCCAATAAAACATGGAGATTGAAAGTTGATACTCTGAGAGAAATATAGTGCATTCTTTCCTGGAATTGACATTCCTACCAATCGTGAGAAAAAAGATGCTAGTAACATTCCATGACAAATTCTTTTGCCAAAGCTTGTTGTTGAGGCATAATCTTCATCCATATGTAATTCATTATAATCTCCTGAAAATTCTGCAAAATTATCAACCATGGATTCTGTAATCTCTATAGAAAATTCTTTAGTTAATCCAATAGTAATATCATCAAATTTATAATTTGCAGATTTTCTACTCATTAAAATTTACACCATGATTCTTCAAATGTCTTTTGATATCGGCAACAATCTTCACATCTACTGCTTCATCGATGGTAAATTTAACATTAAATTCAGATTCCAGTTGGTAAAGTAAAACATAGGAATTGAATGATGTCCAGTTTGCAATTGTTTCAGGTCCTGATTCATCAGTAACATCTGATTCAGATACATCCATAATCTTTGCTATTATTGAATATAATTTATTGCTCATTATTCATTCAACAATAACAAATGTGATGGTTTTTTTGAATATTTCTCTAAGTCATATATCCAATGCTCATTTTCTTTTTCAAACCCAAAATTCGGTAGAAAAGATTCAGATGGTTTATTTTTTTTAGTTGGAATAAAATTTCCAATAATTCTTTTTACATTATTTTTTCTGGCTTCATTGATTATGTAATCAAGTATTCCCTCTTCTACGCCCCTACCAATTACTCTACAACTTAAAAGAAAAGTATCGATAATCCATTCTTCTTCGTTATCTTTTTTGACAATAAATACAGAAGTAATACCATTATCTCCAAATTTATCTTCTATCCGTGCACATCCAACAATTTTTTTCTTATCCTGAGAAAAATTTTTGATATCTTCTTCTTGGTAACGTTTTGTAGTGAGATTGAATTGGTTGGTTTTTAAAGTAAGTTGAGATATTCTGGGAATTGTAAACTCGTCAGCTTTTTTAATATGAATTTTGATATTTAGCTGTTTAAGGTATTCTTCAAAACTAGTTGAATTCTTTTCGGATTCTACCCTCATTCTTTGCTGTGTATACATTTTACCACGCTGCTTATCCTCTTCTGTGATCTTGATAACATGAAAATCATTCAATTCTGTTAATGTTGAAACATATAATGAAGGATCTTTTGGTAATTCAATAGTAAGTACCTCGGGAAGTGTTTCACGTACAAAATCTCTATTGACTGGATCATCATCGATGAACACAATACTGTCTAATCCTATATTCAGCTCTTGAGCAATTTCCTTCAAATTAGTTACTTTATCGTTCCAGTTAATCTTTAAGCAGCCAAAATGGTTTTCCCTCAGAATCATATTTGGGTGATTTTTAATTACTTCAATAGCATCATCTAGATTATTTTTACTATTTACTGCAAGAATTATTCCACGTTCGTGGAGAGAAAGTAAATATTTTTGAAATTCTACGTAAGTGTTTCCTGGGGGTTGTGGTCCCAATTTAATTTTATTAAATCCATCTTCACCCACTATACCACCCCACAAAGTATTGTCAAGATCTAAAACAATACATTTCTTATTAAGACCTAAAGTTGGTTTAATATATCCTAGAAGATCATTTGCCAAAATTGGAATATGACTTAATGATATTTTTACATCACCAAAAAAATATTGTTGAAAATCAAATACGTTTTCATCACCATGCTTTGAAATAAATCCATTAATATCATAAACATAAATTGAATTTTCGTCTCTACAAATATTATTTAGTTTATGATTTAGATCAAAAACCATTTCCTGTAAACCATAATCTGTTTTGGTTTCAAATATTCCATATGGTGAATATGTTGGAATAATAAAATTGGAAATAACTAATTTTGAATTTGATTTTTCTTTAAAAGATTTTATTAGATTAATTAATTCATTGATTTTATTTTGTATAAATTCTCTACGTTTGTCTACTGATAAATTATATGGGTAATAAAATAAATCTCCCAAAATATTTCTGGTATCTAAAATAAGAAAACAAACATCTGGGGAAAAAGAATAAAGTTTGCTTTTACTATTTAGTATTTCTTCATTATAGCGATTATAACCACCATAAAATGTATCACATCCAACTTTTAATTCTGAACATTTTACCTTGATTGTTTCATTCAAACCGTCCAATGTGAAACTTCCTAGTAAGGCAATCTTGATTTTACTCCCAAAATCTGAAGAATTGACTTTTTTTGATTCTATGATATATTCTGATAATTTTCTTTCCAAGTCTCTATTTTAGTAAATATGAGGTTCAACAATAAATATTGTGTAGTATTTCTACTATTTTTTATCAGTAAGCTTTACAAACAAAAACTAGTTTGTAGTCATGATTGACATATGTCTGAAGATGATAATGCATTCCCAATAAATGAAAAAGAGGTTATGGAGTATTATGGATACTCTGGAAGCTTTGGCAGATTAAAAATTAAGACAAAATTTTTGCGTAGTTGGATTTTACACTCTCTTGCATATTCATCTCCAAGTTCAGGATTTGCGGTAAAAATGCAAAGAATTCGAGGTGTAAAAATTGGAAAAAATTGTCATTTTAATCCTTATGTTCTAATTGACCTTGTATATCCAGACCTAGTTAAGATCGGTGATAATGTAACCTTGGGGTCTCATTCAATGATCTTTGCTCACAGTAATCCTTCGGCAAACTTGTTTTTAAAAAGAGGGGAATATCCAAGAAAAGTAGAACGCGTAAACATAAAATCTGGTGCTGTAATCAATCCTGGTGCTATAGTTATTGCAGGAGTAACAATAGGTGAAAATTCTATAATTTCACCAAGAAGCGTTGTAGTTCAAGATATACCTGATTATTGTATTGCAGTAGGAAATCCCGCAAGAGTAATAAAAAAAATAAATCGTTAGAAAGCTAAATTGAATCTTTTAGGAATTGATTTTGAAGATTGGTATCATCCAGAATTAATGAAACCATATATTTCTGGTAAAGATAAAAATCCTACAGTAATCAATGGTATCGATAAAATATTAGAATTGTTAAGAAAGAATGAAACACTTGCTACATTTTTTCTAGTTGGAGAGTTATTATTAGTCAAACCAGAACTACAAGATAAAATTTTGGATGAGGGACATGAAATTGCATTTCATACAATGTATCATACTAGATTAGATTCAGAAGGATATAAAGAGAAATTTTTAGATGAAATTAAAAACTTTGAAAAATTAACTTCTGGAAAATCAAAGGGATTTAGGGCTCCAACTTTTTCACTCAATGATACAAGCTCATGGGCAATTGATATCTTACGAGAATGTGGTTATCAATATGATAGTAGTGTAGTTCCAGCCAAGGGTAAAATGTATGGACTGCCTAATGCTTTGACAGAACCTTACAGGATCTCAAGCTCCTCTATAGAAAATGATGATCCAGACTCTGATATGCTAGAATTTCCGTTGCTTGTGACCAAATTTTTAGGGAAAAAAATACCTGCCGGTGGAGGTTTTTATTTACGAACACTACCTATGAGAATCATAAAAAATGCAATCAGAAAGTATGAAGATCTTAACATTCCTGCCACATTTTATATACATTCATGGGAATTGACTCCTGAATTCTTCCCAAAAATACACATGAATAAAAAAGATGAATTTGTCACCTATCATAATATAGAAAAAGCCTATGGAAAAATGGATGAAATTCTAAAAAACTTTCAATTCACATCATTTGATAAATATTTACAAAATCAATCTTAGTAATGAAAAATTAGCATATTTACTGATATACAAATTTCTACATTTTAGCTTATAATTACATAGTCAAACTAAATTATAGGCTGACTAACATTTTAGCACAGTAATTTGAATAAAAACAACAAGGAGCCTAAGTATCAGAAAAAATGGTTTTTTCTAGATAATGTTTATCTTTTTTTGCTCATAATTGGTGGAGTTGCATTAATTGTAAGATTGGCATTTCTACACACAGAAATCCCATTAAACTCAGATAATTTTATTTATTTTAGAAATGCAGTTGATATGACTCTAGGAGAAACAGAAATTTTTTATCGTGAAAGTAATAGTGGATGGCCTGGCTTTTTATCAATTATATTTTCAACATTTCAGTCAACCAATTTTATGGATTATATGGCATTACAAAGATATGTATCCATCATACTATCTGTGATAACAATAATTCCAGTTTATCTTTTGGGCAAACAATTTTTTGCAAAACAGTATGCATTATTGGGAGCGGCTATTTTTGTTTTAGAGCCAAGAATTATTCAAAATTCTTTATTTGGTATCACAGAACCACTTTACATACTCACTATCGTTTTTGCACTGGTATTTTTATTAAAAAACACTGACAAATTTGCTTGCTTATCATTTGCTTTAATTGGACTTGCAACTCTTATACGATTTGAAGGTATAATTTTACTACCTGCATTTTCTATAGTTTACTTTCTTTATCAAAAAGATAGAAAGAAAAAAATTCCTCTATATTTTTGTCTAATCTTAATTTTTGTAATAATTTTACTACCGACATCAGTATTAAGAATGCAGGAAAATTATGACGATGGTTTTACAGGAAAAATTATCCAAAATATTGAGCATGAAGCATATAGTGAAAGAGGAGAGTATGTTGGTATAACTTCTCTTGTTGCATCAGGTATAGAAAATTTATTCAAGTTTCTTGCATTATCTATGGTTTCTTACCTGATCTTTTTTGTTCCGTTGGGTATCATATTACTAATTAAGAATAATAAAAAACAGGATAAGGCATTATTGATAATAGGATTTTCCTTGCTCATACCAGCTGTATATTCATATGCTCTAGCGTCTGATTCAAGATATCTTTTTACGTTATATCCATTATTTGGTATAGTAGCCCTTTACACTATTAAAAAAATATTTGAGCAATTTAATAGGGAAAAAATTTTATCGGTTATAATAATTTCAAGTTTTATTGTAATATCTGTATACTATTTGAGTCTAAAGGATATTGATGTGGAGCATGAATTAGAGGCTTATGATATGTCTAAGTTAATTGCAGATCGTGTAGAAGGAATTTATCTATATGGTCAAGAAGCAGGCTATCTTGCTCTTGTTCAATTAACTCAAGTTGATGAATTTCCAGTAAATAGTGATGAATATTTTCCATCTGGGCCTATTCAGGTACGAGCTACATACGATACTATGAGTGAATATATCGAGCAAGCTAAAGTTGATGGAGTTACACATCTAATTCTAGATGGTGGAGATAAGAGTCCAAAATTATTTAATGATGTTTTTTATGAGAAAGAGAAATATCCATTTTTAATTAAAGAATTTACTTCTAAGGATTATAATTATGATTACCTAGTCAAGATTTATCGTATAGACTTTGAAGAATTTGATAGAATAAAAACCTAGAATTAACTGGTTAACCATTACCTATTGTCTGGATCTTAGCAGATTCAAAATTCTTCTTAGAGAGAATATTTCTGCCATCAAAAAACAGAATAGGCTTCTTTCTTTTTGAAAATGATTTTGAAGTGAGTTTTGAATAGATTTTATGATCTGAAGAAATGAATATCAGATTAGCATCCTTTGTAACATACTTTAAATTTTTTGAAAGAGGAATAGATTTTGGCAGATTTTTATCTTGAAAAATATACGGATCATGAATAATGACATTACATCCCTTTTTGATAAATTCATTTACTACATCATATGTAGGCGATAGTCTTGTATCAATAACATCTCCTCTAAAACCTAATCCAAGCACAGCAATTTTTGCATTTTTTGGTTTAATCTTATTTTTTAAAAGTAAATTTACTGCATCTTGAACACATTTTTTTGGCATATTATCATTAATTCTTCTAGAATATTGTAATAGGCTCATTGTTTTTCCAAACTTCGAAGCATCTTCTATTATAATACGTGGATAGATCGGAATGCAAAATCCACCTACACCAGTTCCGGGATAATGTAAATGGCAAAAAGGTTGAGAATTTGTACCCTTGCGAGTTTCCCAAAAATTGATTCCAATTTTTTCACAGTAACCTGCCAATTCATTTGCCAGTGCAATATTAACATCTCTGTATGCTCCCTCAAATAATTTTTCGGCTTCAGCTCCAGCCAAGGTAGACATTTTTAAAACTCCTTTTTTAGAAATTATGCTAAAGAGATTTTCTGCAATTTTCAAACTTTTTAACCCAAGTCCAGAAATTATTGCCGGATAATTTTTTTCTATATCTTGAACTGCTCTACCCTCAAAGATTCTTTCGGGATTATAAATTAGATAAAAATCCTTTTCTCCTTTTAATTTACTCCCTTTTTCAAGAATTGGTAAAACTATGTTTTCTGTGGTTCCAGGTGGGAGAGAAGGAGATAAAATTACAGTATCACCTTTTTTTAGGCCTTTTGAAATATCTTTAGTTACCTGAATTACAGCCTGCAGATCAACTTTTTTATTTTTTAATCCTACAGGAACTGCAATAATTTTAATAGATGATTTTTTTGATGCATATATTCCATTTGATGAAAGAGCGAGTCTACGTTTCTTTAATGCATCTGTAAACGTTTGAGATAATAGAGGTTCTTTTTTGTGAGAATTTCCACTTTTTATTTTATTTATAAGAGTTTCAGAAATATCAACTCCAATAATTTTAGCTCCTGCTCTAAGCCAAACAGCAGCTATTGAACCTCCAACGTTACCAAGTCCATATATCGCGAATACATGTTTTGTCAAAATTTTTTTATGATTATTTGGAACCAATTATAATCATTTGAAAAAAATCTGGTAAATTAATCATACTAAGACATGATTAGTTGTTTTTTAGCCAGTCTATTGTTTCCCTTAGACCAATTTTTACATCTGTGGAAGGTATATTGTTAAATGTTTGATGTAATAATGTGGTATCAGCCACAAAGTTACCTATCTCACCAGGTCTTGGATCTTGATATTGAATTTTTGGTTTGATTTCAAGAATTTCAGATATATTTTTTACAATTTCCAGTATTGTTGTTCCATTTCCGGTTCCCATATTCAAAACCTTATTTTTGCCTGTATCTGAGGAAGATGCCTGTTCAAAAAATGGAAGGATGTCTTCAATGTAAACATAATCACGAACTTGATCTCCTTTTCCGAAAATTGTAATTGGCTCATTGTTTTTAATTTTATTAAAAATGGAAGGAATTAATCCATTTTTTTGAAATGGACCATAAATATTAAAAAATCTGAATATGGTATAATCTATACCATATAGCTCATTATATAGACGCAGATAATGTTCAGAAGTTAATTTTGTAATTCCATATGCAGTTTTAGGTTTTGGGAGGTGATCCTCTTTTACATGAAAAGATTGTGGATCTCCTATAAGAGATGAAGCAGAAGTAAAGATAACTTTAGGAACTAAGTTTTTTCTACAGCTCTCAAGTAAATTAAGTAATCCTATAATGTTGACTCTTCCATTAGTAATAGAACCATCAAGAGAAGAAACTAAAGAATGAGCTGCTAGATGAATTACGGTATCTACATCTCTAACTACTTTTTCCACGGAATCATAATTTGTAATATCACATTTAGAATAATTTTGATGAATACTTGAATCAAGCTGATCAGATGTATAGATATCATGTTTTTGAGATAACCCTCTAACTAAGTTTTTTCCTACAAATCCCTCTGACCCAATAATCAGTATTTTCATAAAAAACATCGAGTTGAATTTCTAAAAAAGCTTACTAACCAAGGAATTTATTCAAATATGTTAGAATATCGTAATTAAATAAAAATTTTAATCAATTCTTTAATTCCTTTTTCAAGATTAACTGTAGGTTTAAAATTTAGGATTTTTTTTGCGTGAGAATTATCATATTGGTAATGGATGGTTTTTTTGTTTATTTCCCGTATTGAAACAGATGAATTTGATTTGATATTTTGTTTTAAAGTTTTTAAAATATCTTTAACTGTAATTGGTTCTCCATAAGAAATGTTAAAAATATCAAAGTTCTTTTTGATTTTTAATGTATTTTCAATTACTTTACATACATCATGAATATTAATCACATCAATTTTTTGAAATCCATTTTTGTATTTATTTAGTATAATAGGTTTTGAATTAACATATTTGTTGATCAAAGTTGGAATCATTTTCTCAAGAGGCTGATTTGGACCATATGTGTATGATAATCTAAGAATTATAACATCAAGTAAATGATTTTTTGCATAAAATTCTGCTAAATTTTCTTGTAAAAGTTTTGTTAAACCGTAATTTGTGGAAGGCAAAATTTTTGCCTTTTCAGTCATCGGAATTTTAGAGTTTTGAGAATAAACATTGTGACCAGAAATTAAAATAAATTTTTTAATTTTTTTTAATTTACAGCAATTTAATATGTTTAATGTTGATAAAACATTATTTTTGAACATTGAAGTAATATCTGTCTCTTTAGTCAAAGATGCAAGATGAATAACAACGTCAAAGTTAGTTTTTTTGAAATAAGAATTTAATTTATTTTTATTAAGTAATGGTATTTTTGAAATTGATTTTTTTGTTCGAGTGTTACTAATTCCATATACATCATATCCTTTAGATAAAAACAGATCAAAAAGATGTGAACCAATAAATCCTGTTGCACCAGTAATTAGAATTTTAGCCATTTTTACAAAAGTTTTTTAATTATTTTATTTAGGTTTTTCATTGTATTAGTAGAATATAGATCATCATGAATTTCATCAGGAAGATAATCATTATTAAATTTTAAAAAAGTTATTTTATGTGATAAGGAAGCAGTCCTATCTTCAAAAGAATTTCCAATGTATAACATATGATCGGAATTAAATCTATATTTTTTAGTTATTTTCTTCAACAAACTTGATTTGATCAAAATACGATTATCAGAAATAGTATTATCAATTTTTACGGTAAGATCAGAAGAACATAAAATATTTGTAAAATAATTTTTAATATGATTCATTTTTAAAAAATTTATTACCAATTGCTTATCTTTACGAACAGTACATAAAATAGTTGGAATTTTATTTTTTTTTAATGTTTCTAAAATTAATCTTGTATCAGCTTTTAACTTAAGATGATGATTAGATACATCATTACTAAGAAAATTATTTCTAAATTCAAGAAAATTTTTTGCTGAAAAAGTTTTGTCTGAAGAAATTTTTATAAATTTTAATATATCTTTAGCTGTATAAGATTTTTTTCTGAAATAAACTAATTTTTTAAAAGATAGAGGATTTTTAATATTAAATTTGCTGCAAGCAGCTTTAAAACTTTCAAAATCTAATTTACTGTTATCTGTGATAGTATCATCAAAATCAAAAATGATTAGTTTAATCATATCCTGGGAATATTTTTAGTTTCATTTAGATCTATAAATTTTTCAACTAATCCTCTTACAACATAACCATATTTGTAATCGGTTTTTGCTGGAATTTCATTAAACAATTTGTATCTACAAAAAATATCAGGTTCGTTCAAACCTACTAAGCTTCTAGGGGAAGTCGTTCCAGAAAATCTAGGATTTATTTCAAATGGAATTATCCCATCATCTGTTTTTCTGCATTGTATATTTACGGGACCATTAATATCTAGCCCACTGGCAATTTTTATTGACATTTCTTGAATTCCTTTAAAATCATCGATCAAACCTTGAGAAATTCCCGATGAAATTACATATTTTTTATTTGATTTAATGATGGTTTGTCGTGTTGAAAGTCCACTTTCCAATAGACGTTTCATAGCGATTGATGTAAGTAATTTACCATCGTCAGCATATAAAATTCCAATAGTGTATTCATTATTGTAATCACCTACATATTCCTGTACTAGCGGATCAAATCCATATTTTTGAAGATACTTTGTAAAAAATTGAGCCTCTTCTTCATTCATAGCTAAGAAAACATTTTGTGAACCACCACCCACTCTTGGTTTTATTACCACTGGAAAAGTTTTGATCTTAGATAGATCACCTTCTTTTTCATAAAGAAAAAAATCGGGACATGGGATATTCAGAGACTTCAAAATTTTTGTTAATCTAAATTTATCAGTGCATTTTTGAATTGTTTCCCATGAATTTAATAAGACTTTAACTCCATTTTCTTCAAAAATCTTAGAGTTTTGAGCAACTTTCTTTAATTC
>Ga0208750_1000620_pt1 | contig 10658 bp, 10 predicted proteins | sample Knorr_S15_td_O2m_FD_185602 | JGI IMG/M metagenome (GOLD analysis project Ga0208750, IMG submission 185602) | Marine microbial communities from Southern Atlantic Ocean transect - Knorr_S15_td_O2min_ad_340m_LV (SPAdes) (version 2) | ecosystem: Environmental > Aquatic > Marine > Oceanic | place...
CTTGTAGAGACGGATCAATACCGGCGCATCTAACGAAAGTATAGAATTTCGCAATACGCCACTTAACCAAAGCTGCAATTGCTCTTCTGTTTCTATCCAGCCCCATTCAACTGCTTGTTCGAGGCCCTGAGAATAAGCATAAGCTCCCACTGGCGACGAAGGGCTGACCAATTGTAAAAGACGTAACAATGAATTCGGAGTATTAGTCATTTTTCGAATGTGAATGGTTATGGCGAGCATAAGCCCCGGGTTCAGGTTCAAAAGGCTTGTTATCTACCTCAGTTGTCAATCCAAGGTCGTGTACCATTTCATCTAATACATGATCATGTTGATAACGTAAGAATCCTTTTTCTATCTGCAATGCTACATGCCGATTACCCAGGTGATATGCTGCTTTTGCTAACAAAAGCGGATCATTATCACTGACAGTTGTAACACGCTCATTAGCCGCTCTTACCGAGACGACCTTGTCGCAGCTGGATCGCAATAAATCTCCGTCTCTCAATATTCCTCCGCGAGGCAAGACAATTGAAGCTGATTCGCCGTTCTCTAGTTTGACCCTCAACCTGGAGCGCTGCCGCATTTCAAATGGTAAAAACAGACTCGTATCTGGCTGTCGCTTTCCGGAATACTTTTCAGTTAGTTCCCACATTTGCACTAGCCAATCTCTAAAACAAGAAGTAGCGCTGAGCTAACGGCACTTCAGTGGCCGGTTCGCAAGTTAGTAAATCTCCATCTGCCCTGACCTCGTACGTTTGCGGGTCCACTTCAATATTAGGTTGATAGTTATTATTTACCATGTCTGACTTTCTAATATTCCGACAATTTTTGACACCGATGGCATCAGACTGCAACCCAATCGACTCCTGTGCACCTGCGTCAATTGCTGCTTTAGAAAGAAAAGAAAGGGAGGTTTTGGCTGCAGCCAGCCCATAACCTCCGAACATTGGTCGGTAATGAACAGGTTGGGGTGTCGGAATGGAAGCGTTTGGATCTCCCATGGGAGCCGCCGCGATCATTCCATTTTTGAGAATTAGGGAAGGTTTGACTCCAAAAAAAGCCGGGCGCCATAACACCAAGTCCGCAAACTTGCCTATTTCTATCGAGCCTACCGAATCTGAAATCCCGTGGCTCAGGGCGGGATTTATAGTGTATTTTGCTATATATCTCTTGGCTCTTAGATTATCAGACTTTTCATCATCGCCAGTCAGAGCTCCCAGCTGAACTTTCATTTTGTGAGCTGTTTGCCAAGTTCTACAAATGACTTCACCAACTCTTCCCATAGCTTGTGAATCAGACGCTATCATGGAGAAAGCACCTAAATCATGAAGGATGTCTTCAGCAGCAATAGTCTCACGTCTGATGCGAGATTCCGCAAAAGCGATATCTTCAGCGATAGATGGATCTAAATGGTGGCACACCATCAACATATCTAAGTGTTCATCAATTGTATTGACTGTATAAGGGCGTGTAGGGTTCGTACTGGAAGGCAAGACATTGTCTGCACCACATGCCTTGATAATATCTGGTGCATGACCCCCACCTGCCCCTTCGGTGTGATAAGTGTGAATCGTGCGCCCTTTCAGTGCCGCAAGGGTGTCTTCAACAAAACCGGACTCATTAAGCGTATCGGTGTGTATGGCTACCTGGACATCAAATTCTTCTGCAACAGAGAGACAATTGTCAATTGCTGCAGGAGTCGTACCCCAATCCTCATGCAGTTTTAGCCCCATTGCTCCTGCTTTTATCTGCTCCTCTAGAGCCAGAGGTAGGCTTGCGTTTCCTTTTCCGAGGAACCCAAAATTCATCGGCATACTATCAACTGCCTGGTACATTTTTTCAATGTGCCAGATTCCAGGAGTACAGGTAGTTGCATTGGTTCCAGTAGCCGGGCCCGTGCCACCGCCGAGCATAGTGGTCACTCCTGACATCAATGCCTCTTCTACTTGCTGCGGACAAATGAAATGAATGTGGGCGTCTATAGCTCCTGCAGTAATAATTTGACCTTCGCCGGCAATTATTTCCGTGCCGGGCCCGATTACGATCGAAATATCTGACTGTATATCGGGATTTCCAGCCTTACCTATGGAATGAATCTTTCCATTTTTCAGCCCAATGTCTGCCTTAACTATTCCCCAATGATCAAGAATCAATGCATTGGTAATTATCGTATCCATCGATTCAGCATCACCTCGCTGGCTTTGGCCCATCCCGTCCCGAATAACCTTGCCACCTCCAAACTTTACTTCCTCGCCATAAGTCGTGAAGTCCTTCTCTACTCTGACCCATAATTCAGTGTCACCGAGCCTGATTCTGTCACCCGTTGTGGGCCCATACATCTGCGCGTAAGCATTGCGGTCTATTTGTGTCATGCCGTACCTTCTTCAAGGGGTCCCATTACTACCCCGTTAAAACCATATATTTTTTTATCTCCGCCAATTGCTACCAACTCTACCGTGCGGTCTTGTCCAGGTTCAAATCGAATAGCGGTACCCGCAGCAATATTGAGTCGAAAGCCACGACTGCAATTTCTCTCAAATTTCAACGCAGAATTGGTTTCAAAAAAATGATAATGAGAACCTACCTGTATAGGTCTATCACCGCTGTTTGTGACGGTAACGCTCACAGTAAGGCGTCCCTTATTAAGCTCCAAATTTCCACCTACAACTTCAATCTCGCCTGGGATCATGACTACCTCTTTAGGGTATTGGGTTATGTACCGTAACCAGTTTAGTGCCATCGGGGAAAGTCGCTTCGACCTGAACATCATGCACCATTTCAGGAATACCTTCTTGCACTTGATCCCGCTTTAATAAGGTTGCGCCATAAGCCATCAAATCGGCAACTGTTCTGCCTTCTCTGGCTCCCTCCATAACTGCTGAACTTATTAATGCTATAGCTTCTGGGTAATTCAATTTAATACCTCTAGCCAAACGTCGCTCTGCCAATAAGCCAGCAGTAAAAATAAGCAATTTATCTTTTTCTCTAGGAGATAAGTTCATTCAATTTCCTCTTTGGCCAGATCGATGCATAGATTCTATTTATCAGGTATTCCAAATTCGTGGAGGGCACGACGACCTACTCATTAGCATAGGCCTTAATTGTGACCAAATTTCAAGAAAACAAGCCCTAGCCTCTTGTGTGCAAGCCCCAATATATCGGCAAACCAGAACATCTTCAATTAGGCTAGTTGAGTAGTTCCCTTTCTCTAACAGCTGCTCGGTCAAGCCTTCCTGCATTTGCTGGTTGCACGGAGAAGCAATCAGAGTTGCGATAACCGGTGAAGAATTTAACCCCCAAGCCGCTTGGAATATTGAATTGTTTTCAGACTCTGTCGGGTATACGGCCCTATCCATCCAAACCGGCAAATCGTTGCGCCAAATCTCTAAGTTCATTCTAACGAAACCATGTTTGAATACTTCACCGGCACCTGGGCGCCCAAAGCACACAACCTCCCATCCAATATATTTTGAGTTATTTCCTAAGTTGACCTTCGTTGTACTATCTACAGAAGCTCCGTCAAAAATAATTGTTTCTTGAGGAAGCCATTCCAAAGTAGCTTGTTCCTCCAAAGTCATGGTTTGTTTCACAATCATCTTTTTTGACTCAGACCGGTATATCTTTGTAGCTCCGGGAGTCGTCACCAGCCCCTTGGCGTTTTTACTAACTAGCATTTCAATGTAAAGCTGATCTCCACCAACGACTCCCCCGGGTGGATGAACAATATAAACGTGAGCAAGCGACCGCCCTTCCGGGTAAAAAGGCTTTTGAACTCTTAAAGGTCCACTATGAGATGGATTAATGAGCCGGCTATGTCCATCTGCACATTGAATATTTAGGTTAAGTTTCGCGACCCAATTACTTGACGACTTCGATAGCATTAGTACAACGATTCATGGATATTTAATTGATTATTATCTAGTTTAAGTCTCTAATGTAGGCATAGTAGCAAACTTAGTTTCCTGTTAAATTTTCAGCCCCAAAAAATCGGAACAAATAACAAGAGACTGCCCTAGAAAAATTAGCCCCTTGCTTCAGAAAAGTATAGATATGAATGAGTTTTCAGTAGAGGGAAGGCAATATCAACTATTGCCGCTTTATAAATTATAATATTTATCAATAATTTAGCAAAATTTTTAACTCTTTACCTATGAAGAGCGACTACTATGAAAAAATTCTTTAAGTGGATCAGTATTATTATTGGTACGCTGGTCATAGCGCTCGGCCTATTCCTGCTCAGCATGCGGTTTTCCGACGGTCCCCGAGAAATTTTCTCTGGTGGCCCTTTTACCAGCGGAGAACTTGCTGAGGCACCCGAAAACTGGAGCTTTCTGACTGACCGCGGCACAATAGACTTCCAGACCATGGATCCCGACACCTCAAGAACGGTATGGCTAGCTGTACACGATCGACGTCTGTTCCTGGTCAGTGGTTATATGAACACCGGCTATGGGGGCATCTGGAAGCAGTGGCCCCATTATCTGGAAAATGACGATCGGGTTATCCTGCGCATCGACGGTCAGCTCTACGAACAGCGCCTACAACGTATCACGGAAGGTCCTGAAATAGTCCCGGTTCTGGACGAACTGGCTCGCAAGTATTTCCCGGGAGCAACAGGTAGCGGCATTTCTTCGCCGGTATCAGTAACCAACGGTGATACTTGGATGTACGAGGTCGTAGATCGCTAGCATTTATTCAACACCAAAAGATTCTGTACCTGTGAAGTTCGTTTCATTGTGGACAGTTCTTGAGGAAAAGGAACGCAATGAGACCTAAAAACAGGATTATGAAGACTACCATTTTAATAACTACGGCTGGTCTATTGATAAGTTGTGGCGAGCCAGAAGCGCCAGCACCTGAGCTGACTTTTGAAGAACAACTGCAGACCCAACTCATTCAAGCACAGCCTGGGGATGTTATCCAAATACCGGCCGGTACTCACGAAATCACTCGCAGCCTGTCACTAAACGTACCCGGGGTCACCATCCGAGGCGCAGGTAGCAACGAGTCCATCCTTTCATTCAAGAATCAAGTGCAAGGCGCCGAGGGTTTGCTGGTCACCGCTGACGATTTCATTATCGAGGAGCTTGCCATAGAAGACACGGTAGGAGACGCTCTCAAGATCAACGAAAGCACGAATGTCACCATTCGTCGCGTGCGCACCGAATGGACCAATGGCCCTGATCCCGAGAACGGTGCCTATGGGATCTATCCAGTACAATCAAGGAATATACTTATTGAAGAAGCTGTAGCTATCGGAGCGGCCGACGCAGGTATATATGTCGGTCAGTCCAGCAATATAATCGTGCGCAATTCTCGCGCAGAATTTAACGTGGCCGGCATTGAAATCGAGAATTCCACCTATGCCGATGTATATGACAACGTAGCCACAAATAACACTGGAGGTATTCTTGTCTTTGATTTGCCTAACCTAGAGGTTCAAGGCGGGCAGGGGACTCGAGTTTTTAGCAACAATGTCTATCGCAATAACACTGAGAACTTTGCGCCAGAAGGCGCTATCGTAGGTAACGTCCCCGCTGGCACAGGTTTGCTGGTGCTAGCTAATGACAACATCGAAGTATTTGAGAATGATTTTTGGGATAACAATAACGTAAATATAATGATTTACAGCTATACCCTAGGCGGACGCAGTTATGACGACCCTAACTATGACCCCTATCCAGAAAGCATTTATATACACGACAACGAGTACCGCGGCGGCGGAACAGTACCTCGTCATCGGTCACTAATACCTTGGCACGAACTTAGTGGACTCAATACGCCCAATATAGTTTGGGACGGCATAGTGAAGGAAGGGGGTAGCAGTGAAAACCTAGTTTGTCTCGGTGTCGATAACAAAGCTAGTTTCATGAACCTAATGGGTGGCGAAGATCCGACTACGGTTTCTTACAATAAGGGGCCTCATCTTTGCACCCTGCCACGTTTGTCCAAAATTGAATTCAATATCCCAGGTGACGATTAGATTCGAATGGCCTAGCAAGAAAAGAGAAAAAAGCCATGCTGGTATCTTGGCATGGCTTTCCTATTTTATTCGAACACACTCTGATTGCTGCGAGCAATATCCATATACACTTCCTTGAAACCAGGGAGAAGGAAGCCTTCTTCTATTTTCTGATCGGTTGCTGCTTCGTACTTGGCCAGGTAGTTAGCGAATGATGTGTAGAGGCCGGAAACAGAATTTCTCGGATCGCGTGCTTGTAAAGCTGTTACTGTGTCTACAGCAAACGGGATATAGCCTCCAGACAACCGCGCGAGTGACTTTTCCGCTCCGGTAGCCGGCGCCCGAAGATTCCAAGGCGTAAATGTCGCGAGAGGTACTAAGGTGGTTGGCGGCAAAATTGTGCTCACCTCAAAATCATTATTATCTGGATCGACTGCAGGAACCAATGCTCCATAGAAATGATCAGAGTAATAGGGATGCTGCTCTATGACTCGTTCTTCATCCCAACGACTTCCATAATTCGAATGCATCGGCCTATAAATCGCCGAAGGATGCGTCACGAAACTAAGCCTATTCCATGCATCTCTATTAATTGCTCCATCTATGTGGGAAGGCACCAACGTACCGTCGGCAATGCGTGGGTAACGTGAAGCTGGCGGTTCTTTACCCATAGCAACCCACTCAAACATGCGAACAACCAGCGACATACCGATGGGATTCCAAAGATTCGGATTGCGAGGCAACTGGCCAGTTGTAGCGGGGCGAGGCCTACCGTTGCCGGACCCGTGCTGAGAGCCCCCGATAGTATAAAAACGTACTTCTGAAGGCAGTTCCGCGTCCTCCGTGCCATCTGGATTGGTGTGGGGCAATGAGCCACCGCGTACCCAGTACTCGTTCGAAGTTTGGATATGCATGAGCTTGGGAACAGTATTGCTCTGCCGCGCTTTCTTCAAAACACCATCGCTACGTCCGGTGTAAGGATCGGTAGTTTCTCCGTATGTAAAAGGGAACAGGTCGGTTGGATATAGATAATTTGAATGCTGGCCACTGGTTCGAGTAGGCATAGCAAAACGGTTGTTGAACATGCCGTAACCACTCCCTGCGATAAACGGTACGACGCCATCAAAGACGATGCGCTTATCAAGGTCTGCGTTGAATCCGTCGTATAAATACTGTCTCAGCAACCGCCCACTCTGCGAGAAACCATATGCAACTGTGTGATTAATATTAGGTAAATTAAGCTCCTCTAACACACCGCTTCCTTTACCTTCGTAGCGAATAAGTGACACCAGATCCCTTATACCCGCCATACCAGCCCCCGCCAACACAGGATTCATAGCTTCATAAATCAACTCGTAGATATAGCCAGGTTTAAACCCTCCTTGAAGACTAAGCGTAACCAGCGGCTGATTGCTGTCTGGTTCCGAATCTATCTCAAGATCGAATCCCGCGCGTTCAATGGGAACCCTCGGATCAGTCTGGTAAAGCCGCTGGGAAAGAACTGCCTCTTCTAAACCTTCCTCGGTCGGTTCGTAGGCCAAGTGTCCTCCACCCGCTATATTCACGTCGTTTGACTGCCTAGACACGATTACCTCATATCGCACATCTCCTGTGATGGGTCCCGTCACAGAGCTCACGATGGGTGCGCGTAATCTCAAAAGGCCATCGCCTGGCGTTATCTCGTTTATCCAGCCAGTGAGCAGGTAGGTGAATCCAAGCCCTGCAAGGGGGTCTTTGAGGGAGATTTCCGGCGCCGTGGCTCCCCTGCCTCGATTATTTACCATGTAAAGTAGACCGCCGTTGGCTATATCTTGCGACGGTATTAGCAGCTTAAAATCCGCTGAGTACTCCACAAGCCCAGCGCTGTTTCTAGGTGCATAAGCGAGATCGGTAATCGTCTCGTTTACCGAATCAGAAGGATCCAAGGTAAAGTGGACCACTCCTCGAATAAGCTCGTAGCTAAAGGAAACATCCGGATGCAACAAGGTTTCTCGTTCCGTTACTTCTAAACGGTTAACTTCACCATGAAGTAAAGTGCTGGTAAGAAGTAAAAAACCAGTCAATAGGGAAACAACTAACTTCGCTCTAAGCAGGCTAAGTTCCATAAATTGTCCTAATTACACGATTTCACAGGATCTTTAGTTTTTAACATTTTACTCCAATCGTCAACTACCGTCGGAAGCCCTCAGCGTCGAATTCGCCTTAACCGGCGAAGCCAAAGTGCTGTCTTGGGAGCCTTGGTAAATTAAGGGTATCAGTGCCATAAGTATAGACCCTATTATCAAGAGCAAGGCTCCGATAAGGGAAAGATTTGAAAGACGATCTGAAAATTCGTAGTCAGGATAAAAGTACACCATCAGCTTTAGGCTCCCAATAGTGAAAAGCGGTGCTAGCGCTAACACAGCACTGACCTTCGAAGCGTCCCAAATTTTAAGAGCCTCCGCAAAGCAACCGTAAGCCACTATCGTATTAAGGCAACAAAACCCAAGCAGCGACATTTGGAAAGTTGTGAGCCCTATGATGCTGTCCGATGCTATTGCAACAAAAGGAAGCAAGACCAAAAATGAAAAAACGTAGATTACAAACAGAATCTGCGCCGCTGTGTAACTCTGAAGCAATTTCTTCTGCAACAAGGCATAGATAGTCCAAGTAAGAGCCGAGAAAAAAACGATCAGTACACCAAAATTTTCTGAAGTATCAAGACTGACCATTTCCAGAAGACGATCGTTGAAAAACAAGGCCAACCCGACAATGATCAAACCCGCGCCCACTTTCTGAATCCCGATAAATGGTTCCTTGTAGAAAATCACACCGCCCAAAATAAGGAACAAGGTTGTCAGCTGCATCACCACTTCAGCGGTTTCTCCATTGATGAAATTAAGACTATAGTTAAATAGGAAATAATTGCTGCAAAGCCCTATCGCCGCAATAATCAAGAACCAACGTATATGCCAGCTTACAGCTGATAAATCAGGTATTTCTTTTCTATACCCAAGCCACACGAGCAGGATAACGGCAGCGACGAAAAATCGGTACCAAACAATAGTTGTGGCGTCTAATGCAACCAGCAATTCTTTTAGGGCCACCGGTAATACCCCCCACAATGACGCTGTAGTCAGGGACAGCAAGAAGCCCAATACATACTTTCGTTTTGTGGAGGTCATGGAAAACTGCTGGAGGCTAACGACCGTTGTTTTCGTAGTAGATAACGTTGCCTGTGCCGGACCCTATGGCGACAATATCGAGATAACCATCTCCATTTAGGTCATCTGTGACAAGCCCTGATACGGCGACACTACCCTCATCTAAGGCAATACGCTGCCAACGAGATGAATCTGGTAGCCAATGGTAGATCGCTAGTTGGTAAGGCTCAGAACGGCCACCTGCTATTATTTCATCGATCCCGTCGTTATTAAGATCAGCGACCAATAACCCATGACCATTGGCAATCTGATCATCAATAACAGTGCGATCCCATAATGTATTTTCACCTTCGGTGTAGACCACAACCTCATTACCGTGCCAGGGCTCTATGGCGGCTACATATCGGATGCCTTTATCTATTACACCCTCCCCTACTTCACTAGAGCCTATTGCCGGTCGCTCCGCGTCCTGTTTGCCAGCACCTATCCAGGTTCGTGCTACGGATTGGCCTCGCGTAGCTAGCTGAAACAGATGTACGCCATAAAAACTGGCGGTCAAAATATCCTGTCGGCCATCTTTATCCCAGTCGCTCACACTGATTCCATGTGATAACTGTAATGACTGATCGAGCACAATTCCTTCCCATCGATCAACAGATAGGTCGTTTGGTATGGAATATGCCTTGAGCTGTAAATCTACATTATATTCAGGTCCAGACGCTCCGATACCGATAATTGGTAGGTTTATTAGTTCCCGTTTTTTATCACCATTGACGTCGCCCCACTTGATACGATGTGAAGTGGGGATCTCATCAATGTAATGCATCTGCCATTCTTGGTTCATGACGGGATCGCCAGGATTTTCGAGCCAGTGAATCAAACCACCCTCAGTAGAAACGCCAAGATTGAAGGAGCTAGCAAGAGCAAGATCTACGTCTCCGTCGTTATCGATATCATTAGAAGCAACATCAACGTTGGCCTGGGTAGCTACTCTTATTGGATGTTTTCCCCAGCCTGGATTTTTATACCAGATAAGCTGCGCGGGATTGGTCGCCAAAGCTATGATATCCGTCAATCCATCGCTATCAACATCGGCAACTTCGACTCCGTAACCACCCAGCATTTGCTCGTCGAGTATGATTCTTTCGAAACTGACAAAATCACGTTGCGCATCGGCTACCTGGCAGGCAGCAAGCAAGGCCCCAAACATTATCGCGATTCTACACCGTACGATGATCCATACCTTCATAGACTTATCCATCTCGCTTATATTGGTCACACTGGTCATTCAACCCGATAGACGGCAAACTAATCCGATTAATAGGTGAAAGCAAATTCTTTCTCAAACCGAGTTTGACAGACATCAAAGTTAGCGAGTAAAACCAAATCAGGAAAGTTTGATGAAGCGAGAAAAGCGGGCACTGAGAAACTCCATCTGATCCGCCAGTACATTGTGATTTGAAAGATAAAGAAACTCATATTGATTCGGCACAAACGGTACTGCTAAAAGTTCCATGTTGACCTCTTCAGGGACGTGATCAGCTTTGCGATTA
>Ga0208750_1000631_pt1 | contig 10536 bp, 16 predicted proteins | sample Knorr_S15_td_O2m_FD_185602 | JGI IMG/M metagenome (GOLD analysis project Ga0208750, IMG submission 185602) | Marine microbial communities from Southern Atlantic Ocean transect - Knorr_S15_td_O2min_ad_340m_LV (SPAdes) (version 2) | ecosystem: Environmental > Aquatic > Marine > Oceanic | place...
TTCCCTAGATGGGGCTCTAATAATTAAAATAACTTGTTAGGATGTTTCGCCCTTATTGTTTTCTTTAAAATCTTTTAATTCCTTATCACCTTCAATTTCACCCTTTTTATATTCACCTTTTGCTTTGCCAAGCGTTTTTGCAAGCTCTGGAATTTTTTTGGCACCAAAAATGAATACGCCAATAATAATTGCAATCCATATCCATTCTGTTCCCATAGGCATTTGAAGTAAAAGAGATTCAAACATTATTTTTCATACATAAATTATAGATTTAAGTCTTCAGTTTTTGTTTATCTTTTCGTTCAACAAGAATCATGCCTGCTAGATATAATCCAATCATTGGCCCTGCAATGAACCACATTGTCACACCACTACCGTCAGGTGTTACTACTGCACCAAAAACCACAATGATGATAATTGCATATCGTATATTTTTTCTCCAAAACTTTGTATCAGTCATACCAGCTTGACTAAGTGCATACATTATCATTGGTAACTGAAATGATAATCCAAATGCTAATAAAAATTGTAAAACAAATGTAACAAAATCCATTATATTCAAAAATGTGAGAAGACCTGCAGATGCACCATATTTGTACAAGAAATCTAGCATGAATGGTATAACTATGAAATATGCAAAAAGGCAACCAGAAATAAAGAGGCTCATGGCGGGCATGGTAATAGTTTTTCCTATGTTTATTTCATTTTCCTTTAATGCGGGTTTCAGAAAATTAACAATTTCTCGAATAATTACTGGTGTACCAGCAACAAGACCAACTAGTGCAGCAATATACACTTGTGCAAAGAATGCTTGACCTGGTGCAGTTTGAATTAGTTGTACGTCTTCTGGCACCAAATTATTTCTAAAATAATCAGTAAGTTGTGCAGCAATATTATCTAGAGGTTCAGGGGATGGATAATAAAACATGATTCCACCATATGTTATACTTTCAAAATGAAACGCCATTAGAAATATGGCAATGATTCCAATTATAATCACTATTCGTAATACTCTTGTTCTGAGTTCATTCAAATGTGAATAAATTTCATTTAATTCAGACATCTGTAGGATCTCTGTTAGATTTTTTCATATTAATTATTTACCAGGAATAGGAAGAAGTTTAGAATCTGGATATCCCCATTCCTTCAGTTCATCCTGAGTCGCACCGTCCAATTCCATAGATATGACAGACTTTGTATGAAATTTTTCATTTAATGCATTAGCTAGATCTGCAATTTCTTTTCCTGCATAGATTTCTTTAGAACCCTCCAAGAAAATTCTTTCACCTTTTTCAATTTTTTCACCACCAAAACGTTTTTGAAGAAATTTTGTAATTTCTGGTAGATCATTTCGTTCTATATTATTATAGTAATAGACTATTCCTTTTTTTGAGTCATAGTCATATGGTGTACCATGTCGATAAAGAAATACACCAATAAATTTAGCCTCTACTTCTGGTTCCTTTATACATTTAATTTCCCAGTTTAAGATTTTATCAGGATCATGAGTAAGATTTTCAACCTCTTCAGATGTTAATTTCCAATATCTAGAACGACTCATTTTAAACGATTATCATCATTACTGATACAAATACGTTCGCGTTAAACATATTATCGTTTAATTATGAAAATGAATATGCCTAGATATTGGGTTCATGTAACAATAGAAAATAAATCCGGCATAAGCGATCCTGAAGGTGAGACAATTTTAAATGATCTTGTTTTACAAGGTAAATTCTCATCAGTATCAAAAATTAATTCTGCTAAATTATTAAAATTTCAAATAAATGAAAAAAATAAAAAATTGGCTAAAAAAAAAATAGAACAACTTTGTGACGAATTAAGGATTTTTAATCCAATGGTAAGTAAATTATCAATTAATATTATTACTGATTGATCTATTTTTTAATACTTTTTATCGTACCGTCAATCATTAGCTTTTCACGTAAGTAGCTTGCTAGATCTGTTTGTGTGATAACTCCTACAAGTTTTTCATCATCAAGAACCAGTAGTCTTCTAATATTATTATTCAGCATTTTTTGAATTGCATCTTCAATTTTTGTGGTGGGGTTAACCCATCTAAATTTATACGACATTATATCTGAAATTTTTACATCGGATGAGTTTTGATTGTTAGCACATAGTTTTTGAACAAAGTCACGCTCACTTACAACACCAACAGGTTTTCCATTTTTAATTATTACAAGAAAACTAATATCATTTTCTTTCATTTGATTTGCAGCATTATTCGCAGTTTCATTTATGTCGATTGTGATAACATTTTTTTCCATGATATCTCTAACTTGACCCATGTTCAATTGTCAATTTTTTAATTAAAAACTGTTTTGTGTTGATTTAATAACACGAAATTACAAGGGAATACGTGAAGGTAGGCATAGTAGTTTTTCCTGGGAGTAATTGCGATCGTGACATCTTTCATGTACTAACTGATGTTTTTGATCTAGAAGCAGAGTATTTTTGGCATGAAAAACACTTACCATCAAAAATTGACGCCATTATTCTACCAGGTGGATTTTCATATGGTGATAGGTTGAGAGCTGGTGTTATCGCTGCTCACAGTCCAATTATTTCGGATGTGAAGAGTATGGCAAAAAAAGGTGTACCAGTTCTTGGTATATGTAACGGTTTTCAAATACTTGTTGAATCTGGTCTTTTGCCAGGAGTTTTATTAAAAAACACAACAATGAATTTTATGTGCAAATGGATTAATCTTATAGTACAAAATAATAATACACCATTTACAAATAAACTAAAACAAGGACAAAAAATTTCAATTCCAATAGCTAATGGTGAAGGTAGATATTTTGCAGATAATAAAACACTGAAAGAATTGCAAGAAAAAAATCAAATAGTTTTTACCTATGAAGAATCACTTAATGGTTCATCATTGAATATTGCTGGAGTATGTAATGAATCTGGTAATGTAGTTGGGATGATGCCTCATCCAGAACGAGCAGTTGAATCAGAAATTAATCCAACAGATAACAAACCCTCATCTCTGATCTTTGAATCATTACTAAAAACAACTGGTATTGAAAAATGAGTCTGAGCGTTCAAGAATCAAAACATATTACCAAAAAAATTGGTAGAGATCTTAGTATTACCGAACGACAGATAATTGCAGCAGAGTGGTCAGAACATTGTTCGTACAAGTCATCCAAAAAACATCTGAAAATATTGCCTACTACTGGAAGAAATGTAATTAATGAAAAAGGATATGATTCTGGTGTTTTAGATGTTGGAGACGGTTATGTTGTGACTGTACATATTGAAAGCCATAATCATCCATCAGCTGTTGAACCATATGGAGGAGCTGCAACTGGTGTAGGCGGTGTTATTCGTGATATTTTATCAACTGGAACTCGTCCTATTGCAATTTTTGATGGATTACGTTTTGGAGACATTGAAAATGATACACACGCACGTTGGCTTTTTAAAAACGCTGTTTCTGGAATTGCTGACTATGGAAACTGTTTGGGTATACCAACTATAGGTGGTGAAGTTGAATTTGATGAATGTTATAAAAATTATGCATTAGTTGATGTTGCAGCAATTGGATTTGGGAAAAAAGACAAACTCATAAAAAATCATGCGAATGTGGGAGATTTAGTAGTTTTAATAGGTGGTCCTACTGGTCGTGATGGAATAGGAGGTTCACAGTTTGCTTCTGATTCATTAGAAAGTGAAGATCGTTCAGCAATACAAATTCCTGATCCATTTATTGAGAAATTAATTATAGAAACAATACTTGAGGCAAGAAATGAAAAATGCATAAATGCAATGAAAGATTTAGGAGGTGGCGGATTATCATGTGCAATTTCGGAAACAGCCGACAGTTTAGGAATTGGAATAGAGTTAGATGTTGATAATATTCACACAAGAGAAGATGGTCTATCACCTGACGAAATAATGATTTCTGAATCACAAGAAAGAATGTTAATAATCACCGAGAAGAAAAAATTACCAAAATTAAATGAAATCTGTAATAAATTTAGAGTGAGTTGTTCACTGATTGGTTATGTTAAAAGTGATAAGATGATGCATGTAAGAAAAGGTGAAAATACATTTGCGTTACTTCCTGCAGATTTTGTCGCTCATGCACCATTACTTGATCGAAAAAAAATAATTCCAAAGTATTTGAGGCATCTAAAAAAAGAAAATAAAAATAAAAAGTTATTAGATTATTCGAAAATAATTTTAAAATTATTATCGAGCCCAAATATTGCAAGTAAACATTGGGTTTTTCATCAATATGACCATGAAGTTGGAATTCGAACTGTTGTTAAACCAGGTTTTGATGCATCTGTTCTTAGATTGGATAATGGTAAATTTCTTTCAGCAAAAATTGATGGAAACCCAAAACACTGTTATCTTAATCCCAGACAGGGTGCTATTGGCTGTTTTGAAGAAGCATGTAGAAATATTGTTTGTACTGGTGCAAATCCAATCGGAATGGTTGATCATCTTCAATTTGGCAATCCTGAGGATCCGGAAATATTTTGGACTTTTATGGAAGCACTTGAAGGCTTGTCTGATTTTGCAAAATTTTTGAGAGTTCCATGTGTTGGTGGTAAAGTAAGTTTCTATAATGAAACTCCTAGTGGACCAATAAAACCAACTCCACTCATAGGTGTTCTAGGAATTATAGATAAACCTCCATTGGTACCGGTATCTCCAAGCAATGGTGATTATTTATTAATTGTTGGTAAAACAAAAGATGAACTTGGTGGTTCTGAGTATTTTGAATACGTTCATAAATTTATTGGTGGAAACTGTCCAACTGTTGATTTTAAAACCTCTAAACTCAATATGATCACAGTACTATCATTGATAAAAAATAATTTGATTAAATGTGTACATGATTGCTCAAAAGGAGGATTTGTTATAGCATTATCAGAATTGTCAATTAATGGGAATATAGGATGTAGTATTGATATCGAAAAAATACCATCTACTAAAAATCTCAGTCATGAAAAAATATTATTTTCAGAAAGTCATTCTCGTTATTTGTTGGTGGTTGATGGAAAAAATATAACTCGCGTTAAACAATATCTTTCTAAGCAAAAAATACTCTTTGGTGTTCTGGGTAAATTTTCTGGCGATCAAATTAGTATCACACATAAATCAAATAATCTGGTGAAGAGTAATGTAGATGTCATGCGAAAAAGATATTTCAATGGGTTGGAGGATTTGTTGAAACATGGTTAAAGAAAACTGTGGAGTTGTCGGGATTCATAGTTTGGATGGTGTTAATGTTATTCCAATGCTTATTGATTCATTGCGCGCACTTCAACATAGAGGTCAAGAGGCATGGGGAATTGCTGTACCAAATAAATCACCATTAAAAAAATTAGGTTTGGTTTCTTCTTCAGCCTCAGAATTCAAGAAAATTTCTATGGAGTATTCATCTGCTTCTGCAATTGGGCATGTTAGATATTCTACAATTGGAAAAAGCAATATTGATAATGCACAACCACTCAAGGTTCGTGATTTATGTGTTGCACATAATGGAACAATCTCAAACGTAGAAGAACTATCTAATGTTGTTGGTGGTTGTTCATTCACACCACAGAATACAAGTGATACAATGATTGCAGCACAAAGATTAGTTTCACTGATAAAAGAAAAAGGGCAAATGTCCAAAGCATTATCAATTCTAAAGAATGAGATGATTGGCTCGTATTGCTTTACCTTTTTGTCTGATGATACATCTGTTTATGCAGCACGTGATCCATGTGGTTTTCGACCACTTGTTTTAGGTGAAAAAAATGATGGAAGGGTGCATATTGTTGCTTCAGAATCCTCAGCTTTTTCAGCGATAGGAGCTGAGTTAATACGTGACGTCTCTCCTGGGGAATTAATCAAATTTTCTAAAAATGGTATAGAATCTCAATCATTTTCAGAGGATAAAACTCATGCACATTGTTCATTCGAGTTTACATATTTTGCGCATCCAACGAGTAAAATGGAAGGAACTAACATCTATGTAGCAAGAAAAAGAATTGGTAAATATCTTGCTAGAAAATTTCCTATAAAAGATGCTGATTTAGTTATCCCAGTACCTGATTCTGCTAGACCTGCAGCGCTTGGATTTGCACAGGAACTTGGAGTACCTTTTGATGAAGGATTACTAAAAGATCGTTATAGTAAGAAGGGTCCACTTAGAAGTTTTATTGAACCACATCAAACTGACCGTATTGAAATCAATAGATGGATTATTCCAATTCGAGAGATTATTGAGAATAGACATGTTGTTGTTGTTGATGATAGCCTAGTTAGAGGAACAAGTTCAAAGGCAATAATAAAAGCATTAAGAAAAGCAGGTGCAAGTAAAATTACTATGCTCATCACATACCCACCAATCAAATTTCCTTGTTATGCAGGTATCGACTTTCCATCTCAAGATGAATTGGCAACTTATATTGATGATAAGAAATATTCAGAAGAAGAAATTATTGAAAATGTTAGGCGTGATATAGGGGCAGACTTTCTAGGATATAATGATCCTGAGAATCTTGCAAATGCTATTGGCATTCAAAAGGATTCATTATGTTTTACATGTACCACAGGCGATTATACGTCATTGGGAATTACTCCTGTTTTTAAAACACGTGAAGAAATGAAGGGTGAAGTACAATGAGTGTTGCATATGTTTTGGTACAATGTAAGATTGGATATGAGATGAAAATATTAAAAGAATTACTTAGTTTCCATTTTGTAAAAGAGGCCAAAGGAACTTTTGGGTTTTATGATATTCTAGTCAAAATTGAGGATCAGTCAGAAAAAAAAATTGAGCATAACATTACCAAGGATATAAGGCAGATAAATAATGTTATAACCACTACCACTCTTTCGGTCATTCCTGAGCAGGATTGATTAATTATACATCAAATACTAGTCATTTCAACTCGAATCATATTGTTACTCATTATGCAACCAATCAGGATCACCATAATTATTTTTTTTACTACTATAATTATAATAGTATATTTAATTTATTATTAATAATACAATATATATAATTTAAATATTAAATTATTAATAGCAAAATAATAAAATTGATGTCATTAGATAAAAAAATCTGATTTAACATAATTTTACCTCCAACTGTGATTATTATACATGGCAATATTGATGAAAAAAAATATTAGTATTAATAGAACTATTGCTATTGATATCGGACATGCAAAAGCTATTGATGATCCTTTACGTGTGAAAATTTTGCATATATTACATAATAAGCAATTAGATGCGTATAGAATTACTCAACATTTGAAAAAATTTGGTCATAAAAAGGCCTTAACAACAATCAGACACCATCTTGATATTCTTAAAACCGCTGGTCTTATTGAGGTTGTAAAAATTGAAGAGTCAAGAGGAGCTGTTATAAAATATTATGGTACATCTGTAAAATTTATAGAATTTGATTTACCACGAGATTTTAACAGTAGATATGCTTCTATAATAAAATCAACATCGTCAAAACTTGAAAAACTTTGTTCAACAATTTCCAAAAAAATCCCAAAAAAACAAAATGATCCAGATTTTCATGATTATCTTGTAATGGAGATTATAAACAGATCTATTACTACTGTTTTAGAAAAAAAATAATGTTTTATTTTACTTCTATAATCATTTTTCCTATAATTTTTGGGTTTTGAAGTACATGAATCATCCCCCTTGGAATATCACTTGATGCTTTATCACATTTGATTGCCAATGTTCTAGTACAAACGAACGCACTTTTACGTAAAACTATATCCTTTGGGTGTTTAAGAGTTAGTTTTTTCGATCCATTTCCATGAATTGAAAACGAATGTTTACCAGCTTTAATTGTAAAAGTAATTTTTGCAGCATCTGACATAACATTTTTTTTAAAGTTTTCTGGCAGATCCCTACACGCTAAATCTGCATTAATTCCTATGATACAATCACCATTTATTGTCAAATCTGGTTCTTTAGTGATTTCAAGTGTTTTTTCATGAAGTGAAAGTATGTTTTTATGACCTCTAAAAGGGATTTCAATTTTCATATTAATGGTAAACTGTAGATTAAATATTAGAATTTGCATGAACATCATATGGACCCAAAAGTTGAAAAATTATTTCAAGGGAAAAATCTTATTTTTATTGCTACTATCAATACTGATGGTTCACCACAACTTACACCAGTTTGGGGCAATTATACTGATAATCACATTTTGATAAACACTGCTGAGGGTCGAATAAAACATAGAAATGTCAAAAATGATCCACGTGTGGCTGTTTCAGTTGTTGAACATGACAATCCATTGAATATGACAACAATCAAAGGTAAAGTTACCGAAATAATCCCAGATTATGATTATTTGCATGCCAATGAATTAACCAGGCAATATATGGGAATAAACGAGTATCCGTTTAAAAGAGAAAATGAAAAACGAATCATCTTTAAGATAAAACCAGAAAAAATTTTTGTGATGCCTGAGATTAGATGACCATACATAATTTTTGATATTTCTAAATTCGAATTTAGAAATATATTAAACCTTCATGATAAGATATAGATTTGATTATAATATTCAGTATCTATGCAGCACCTACATGAAAGTATTGAGCGATGGTTAATTCATGAGAATTACACCTTTGAAGAATTAAAATCAAATGAGGATAAGTTCAAGTTTGTTATAAAAAATGCAGATGCATTTGGTAATAATTTGGAGATTTTTGAACCTAAACAACAATTGAATATCCTGGTTATTGGGATAAAAATCCCTTTAAAAAACAATCAAATGGTAAGATTTTTGAAATTAACCCAAGTGGAAAAAGAAAACTTTGAACAAAAAATAACCGATTTTTGTTATTCGATCAAAGTAGTCAACAAGTTTTTTGATGAAGATGGTAAAAAAAAGGTTGGAGTTTATGTTGTATTAGACCAAAAAGAGCAGTTAGTACAGCCATTTTTTATGGAAACATTGCTCAAAGTTGTGGAAATGAGTGATAAAACAAGTCAATTTTTACACAAGTCATTCTAAACTAAGATTTTGGTGTTCATGCCTAGAAGCTAAACCCCCCTTACCAGATCATCAAATTATGACTAGGATGATTTTTTCATAATTGGCCAAAATAAGGGGGGGTTGAACATCTATTCCTGTATATACGATCCAAGCATAAAACCACCCTGCTTGACCACCAACAAACCGATCATCTTTTTGAGTTAGGTTTAGAAGCTAAACCCCCTTTTTTGATTAAAAATTGTGATCGGAGAAAAAAAAATGTGTCAATAAAATACTGTAATTGGGCAAAAATACGTGACTTCTACTACATAAGACACAATATCATGGCGAAAAATTAATGGCAACATCTAAAGCCAAACGTAGTGCAGCTGCTAAGAAAGCTGCACGTACGAGGAAAAGAAATGCTGCTGCTAAAAAAGCTGCTGCTTCAAAAGCTGCAGCAAAACGTAAGCGTAGCGCTGCTGCTAAGAAAGCTGCAGCAAAACGTAAGCGTAGTTTAGCAGCAAAGAAAGCTGCACGTTCTAGAAAACGAGGCGGAGCCAAAAAAGGCGGAGCCAAAAAAGGCGGAGCCAAGAGAAAAGGCGGAGCCAAAAAAGGCGGAGCCAAGAGAAAAGGCGGAGCCAAGAGAAAAGGCGGAGCCAAAAAAGGCGGCGGCAAGAAAAAAGGCGGAGCAAAAAAACGTAAAAGGTAATTTTGCTATCTGATAAAGATAACCGCTATTTCTATTTTTTTAAATACTTGAAAGAAAAATATGCGTATATTTCTAAATTCGAATTTAGAAATATATGTTTGAAATACATAGTATCAAATATTGACACCAAACTGTTCTTGAATCACAATTTCAGAAAATAAAATCTGAAGAAATATTCCTACCGAGCCTAATATTAGGCCAAGATAAAGACATTTTTTTGCCTTTTGATGATCATCATTTCTTAATGCAAAATATGCAATTATTCCGCCAATTACTCCTAAAAAGATAGGTACGAGATACCACCAATTACTTCTAGTTGATCCCTCTTCCATTCAAATCAATTCTTCATTATTTTTTTATGTGATTGTGTTATTTCAATTTCTACTGTTTCTAATGGTTCTTCGACCTGATTTCTTTTTATCGAAAACATTTTTGGTTTTTCAAAATCATCAGTACAATCTGGACAGGCATAAACCAAAATTCTATGTTCATTTGGAGCCTTTGGGTTTGAAAGACGTGGATAATATACTAATCTAGAACCACAATCAACACAATATCTATTTGCTCGTCTTTTCCTGACCATCATAAACTTCCTGCGATATACTTTTGTGCGATCTAATATTAGATCTGGATTGTCTATTAACATCAACAATTTTGTCTACATGTATTTTAAACATATATTTCTAAATTCGAATTTAGAAATATAATAGACGCCGCCCGTCAGACTTGAACTGACGACCAACGGATTAACAGTCCGACGCTCTACCACGCTGAGCTAGGGCGGCATGGTTTTTACCTTTGAAGAAGCGATTTAATCTTTACGACTCGT
>Ga0208750_1000646_pt1 | contig 10441 bp, 9 predicted proteins | sample Knorr_S15_td_O2m_FD_185602 | JGI IMG/M metagenome (GOLD analysis project Ga0208750, IMG submission 185602) | Marine microbial communities from Southern Atlantic Ocean transect - Knorr_S15_td_O2min_ad_340m_LV (SPAdes) (version 2) | ecosystem: Environmental > Aquatic > Marine > Oceanic | place...
TACTGGTTTACTATAACCCTAGATATGCTATATGGAGATGATGAAACCCTGATTAAAACCTTTAAAGGTCACTTTAGCCTTAAACGATAATAGCTAATCTATTACGAAATCCTGTAAATAATCAAATCTTGGAGTAAGCTTTCCGTTTTGAGTAATTTTTGATTTTTCTAATATTAAATCAGCATCACCATTAAAAAAAGCTGGCAATACATTCTCGATAAACATATCGCCAAATGCTTCACTAGCATCTCTTGGTAATTCGCAGGGCAAATTATCAACTGCCATCACCACTACAGCATTATCGTGCATATAATCTATTTCACAATGATTAATTGAATCGTAACCATAAATAGGATCTTCAATTGTTGAAGGCCTGATAGTTGATACAATAGGTCCATCAATATCGCAGCTAATATCTGCAATAACCCTAATATTAAAATCTTTAGAACTTATATTTTGTTTAGAGATTAATTTTGGTGCTTTTGGATTGTGATAGTGACCCGCAATAAACACATCGCTAGATTTGCAAAATTTCATAAAGGTAGAAATGTATTCTTGAGGATTTTTATAAAAATCATCTGCTGATGACTCATTATTATCTATTCTGGAATTGTAATCTAGTACATCAATATTTACATATACAGGCTTATCAAAGGAATTATCTAGAAATTCTTCAACACTAACCTGTTTAATTTGCAAATAATCTAGAACTTCCTTAGCTCCAGAACCTACTCTACCTTTTCCAGATAATACAATTTTTATATTTGGTAAAATAATTTTATCTAGCTCTTTATTAAATTCATTCCTATCTTTTAATTCAGATGCTTTAGGAAGATTAAATAATCCTTGTTTTAATCCAAGAGCTCTCAGTCCATTGTATGAGCCAATTACCCCAGCATAATACCCAAATCCTATTAGTCTAACATTGTCTTTATTAACAATAGTTTCATGATCATGAAGTTGAATATTCTTTTCTAAAATAGCCTGCAATAATTTCTTGTTATAGTCTTGTTTTTTGATGGTATGTGAAAAAAAGAAATATGGCTTATTTGAAATAAGCTTATCTATTGGAACCTCCTTTACCCCTATTAGTATATCTGCCATAGATAAATCTTCAACGACAGACAAACCTAAATCTTCATATTCCTTATCAGAAAAAGATCTTATATCGCTCTTTTGAATTAAAAATTTAATTTGAGGGAATTCTTCTTTTACTCTAATACATTTAGTAGGAGAAAATACCACCCTTTTATCAGGAGGAGTCTTAAATTCTTTTATTATACCAATCTTCATTAACGTAAAATAATATTCAAAAATAGCTCCATTAAATTCGATGCACAAGTTTTTTGTATATTTGCCCCTCATTTTTTTGTTCATTGAAATAATGGGGTCGACTGGTTTTGACAGCAAGTTTAATTATACAATAAGCATGTCGCGCAATAAATTGTACGCGTAATAATCTATTTGAAATTTAAACGGCGAAAATAAATACGCTTTAGCTGCATAATCTGAATTATAGTAAGATTAGCCTAGTTTCCACAAGGTGGAAAAGCTAAATGTCTCTTGAAAGCCTTTGTTAACGGCGTTCTGTTAGAGACATCGTAAAAGTTAACATAGAAAATATGGAGTTTTGACATATTTTTGAAATTAAAAAACTAAGTAATACATAGGTAGTTTCTAATCAGTGTATTATCGAAAAATAAATAGAAACTAAACATGTAGAAAATTGTTTAGTGTCTTGTTTGGACCCGAGTTCGATTCTCGGCGACTCCACTATTAAAATAAGAAGAATTCAATATGAAGAATTCAATAATAATACTCTTGAGCCTACTGTGTTGTGTTTCATCCTGTACCACACTACAACCTACATCCATCCAGGCAAATGTAACGATTAACACAGATGCGACTACCAAAACTTACAATCCTATGATTTTCGGGGGGTTTCTCGAGCATTTTGGGAAGCAAATTTATGGTGGTGTATTTGATCCTGGCTCTCCACTATCAGATAACAACGGATTTCGTACTGATGTCATTAACGCATTAAAGGAACTTAAAGTACCCGTTATTCGTTGGCCAGGAGGATGTTTTGTTGATGGCTATCATTGGATGAATGGAGTGGGTGAGAATCGTCAACCCAAAGATGATATTCGATGGGGAGTTATTGAGCCAAACACGTTTGGAACCCATGAGTTTGTTGAGCTTTGCAGACTACTGAATGCAGAACCATATATCTGTCAAAATGGTTTGGCGGATGTTCAAGAAATGGCTAATTGGGTTGAATACTCTAATGCAACTGAAGGTAAATTTGCTGAAATGCGTAAAAAAAATGGATATTCTGATCCACTTAATGTTAAGATATGGAGTGTTGGGAATGAACGCTCAGGTCGTGATTACATTCATAAAGTACGAGATGGTGGTATAGCAATGAAGGAGGTGGATCCAAGTATTCTGGTAAGTTGCTCTGGAACTCACGGTAGCTCTAGTATAGATCCCTATCTATTTGAAGTAGCGGGAGAACATTTGAATTACATATCAGTACATCAATACTGGATTGAAAACTTTCAAGAACATTCTACACCCAGCTACTTGTCATCTATAATGCTTAGTGAGAAACCGGAATTGTATATTAAAAAGGTAGTAAATCAAATCCAAACAGCAGAAACAGAAGGCTATATTAATAAAGGGCAAATTAAAATTGCCTTTGATGAATGGAACTTACGTTCATGGCATCATCCAGGATTTCAACGTAATGAAAAAGTGGATTATAACGATCCGGAAATAATAAAATTGATAAAAGCCAGGGATAAAAGTCTTAATCCTTCAATTTATAATCTCTCAGATGCATTGTTTTCTGCTTCTTTTCTTAATTCATGTTTGCGTCATTCTGAATATATTACTATGGCGAATATCGCACCGCTGGTGAACCAGACCGGACCTCTTTATGTCCATCCTAAAGGAATTGTCAAGCGTACTCATTTCCATACAATGGCGATGTACGCGAATGAACTTGAAGAATATGTCAGCGATGCAGAGATAAACGGAAGCAAACTTACCGATGGTAAAGATTCAGTTTCTGTAATTGATGCTATTGCTACCGTTGATAAAAAAGGTGAAAACTGGGCTATCTCATTGGTGAACCGTCATCCTTCGGAGAACCTCGAGTGTAAAGTTACAATGGGAGATAAGCTATTAAATGGCACATATAAGGCAAAGATTCTCACCGGTGAATCAACCGATACTTACAACGATATTGAGCACCCTAATCGAGTGGCTCCAAAAGAGGTAGAATTAAAATTTAAAAATGGTGTCGTCCTCCTACCACCTCACTCATTGACAATCGTTCATATTAAGGGTGATTATAAATAGAATATTCTTAGAGCTCTCTAACTTTTATATTTCTAAACCACACATCATCACCATGATCTTGAAGGCCAAAATAACCTTCTTTCTCTACATTAGCCCAGTTTTTATTCAAATTAGGAAACTTACTTCTAGAAACATCGTCTTCCCATTTTGGAGTCCATAGATGATATTCAACTACCACTTCACCATTTTGTTTGTGAATTACTGTGCCATTATATACAATGATTTCAACCTTATTCCACTCACCTGCTTTATTTGCATTTTGGGGCACTGCTGGATAAAGATCATATAATGCTCCAGCCTGTCTATTTCCATCCTTTCCTAAAAATGCATCTGGATGTCTATCATTATCTAATATTTGCATCTCTGGTGCTGTTCTCCATATGTAATCAAATTCAGGAGTTTCCTGACCTAGGTAAAATATACCCGAATTTCCACCCTCAGAAACTTTCCATTCAAGTTTTACATGGAAATTAGAAAATTTTTGATCATAAATTATATCTCCTCCATTAGCAGATCCTGCCTCTCCTCTTCCAGAAGCACTCATGTATATTTCTCCTTCATCAGTAATGTTCCAATCAGTAGGAAAAGTCTCTTTTTTATATCCCCTCCATCCATCTGAAGTTTTACCATCAAAAAGAAGTCTCCATCCTTCAGCAGTTTCTTTTTCAGTAAGTGTATTGTTTTCCACAGCCACTGATGTTTCCTGATTTTTTGTTGTATTTGAACAAGCTAAAATTAAACTTATAGTGATTATAGATAATATGTAATAGATATTCTTCATCTTATATTAATTTAATTATCATTAGTAATACCAGCCATTTCGATATGAACGTTTTACATATTCACTAGCTGCCTCTTTTGCATTTATTGTTGTACTTCTAGTGTCCCATTTAGGATCACCATCAACTACATCAAATTTATCGGTAGTAACCACTCGAATTTCATCAGAATCTGAAATATTTGTGATCCTCATGTTTTCTGCATCCCATTCCAACCTTCTTTTAAGATCTTGTAGCCTAATCGCAAGATTACCCATAACTACTACTTCGTTAAGTGGGCCAGAATATGAAAAATTAGAACTTGCTTCAACTCTTGAACTCTTATTCTCCTTACATGCACGTATCCAGTCCATTTCATGAGAAGTTTCCACTCTTCTTAATTCATTTGTAACTGCAGGAGGATTGTCTTCTCTACCAATAATAATTGGATCCATAGCATAGGTGCCACAAACTAGTGTTCCTTTAGTTCCATGAAAAATTGCACCTCCACCCCAATTTCCAAGATTTGTTCCAGGCTTCATGCCTTTTGGTCGCTCAGGTTTATGGCCACCATCAAACCAGGTAAATTTTACCTTAGGCATTTTTATTTTTCCTTTATTTGGTCGTTTATTAAAATAATAGGTTACCATTTCTGAAATAGGAGCACTTTCTGTGTTCACCTGAGATGAACTTCCTTCAAATGCATACGGGAACCCTAAATCTAATGCTTTAAATACTGGATCTATAATATGGCATCCCATATCACCCAAAGCACCAGTACCAAAATCCCACCATGCTCTCCAATTCCAAGGTGTATATGAAGGATGGTAAGGTCTATAAGGGGCTGGTCCAATAAATAAATCCCAGTCTAATGTTTCAGGAATAGGCACACTATTAGTAGGTCTCTCAAGTCCTTGAGGCCAAATAGGTCTGTTTGTCCAAGCTTCAACATTTTCCACCTCACCTATTTCACCATTCCAGATCCACTCACAAACTTTTCTTATATCATCACTTGAATTTCCCTGATTACCCATTTGTGTAGCCACTCCAGTTTGCTCTGCAAGCTTTGTTAGCTCACGAGATTCCCATACTGAATGGGTTAGAGGTTTTTGCACATAAACGTGCATACCTCTCTTCATACTATTGGCAGCAGAGATATAATGCGAATGGTCAGGTGTGGCAATAACAACAGCATCTATTTGTTTATCCATTTCATCTAGCATTATCCTGTAATCCTTATACTTTTTTATATCAGGGTAATCATCAAAACACCGTTTTGCATAACCCCAATCTACATCACAAAGAGCAACAATATTTTGATTTTTAATACTTTTAAGATTATTACGTCCCATTCCGCCAACGCCAATACCAGCAACATTTAGCTTGTCACTAGGAGCTATATGGCCTAATCCAGAAATTACATGACTTGGAAGGATTGATACACCTAAAAATGCCATTGATGATTTTTTTAAAAAATCACGTCTTGAATTGTTTAAATCTTTTAGTTTGTTTTTCATTGTATATAAATTTAATTAAAAAATTTTATTGAATTTATTTATTATCGATAGTTATCCACACATTGCCTTTTTCATGTGACTCAACAACACTTTCAATAAAGTTCATTCCTCTAACACCATCAATAATTGTTGGAAATTCACTATGCTCATAAGCTTCCTTATTTATTGCTTTTGCAACACCATTATATATGTTTGCCATGGCATCATAAATTTCATCAGGATGACCTGGCGGTAATATAGTATCTTTTGTCAACAAATCATTATTTATATTATCTGATTCTATAATCTGAACTTCTTTTCCTTCTTGCATATAATAAAGAACTCTTGGATTTTCTTGTTCCCATTTTAATCCTCCTTTTTTTCCGTAAATCATTACCGCAAAATTATTGTTTTCACCCGTTGCAATTTGACTAGTTCTAATAATACCCTTTACTCCATTGGTACATCTAATTAGAATTGATCCATCAATGTCCATTTTATTATCATCATATAGGTAATTTAAATCTGCTAAAACTCTATCAATTTTAAGTTGGGTTAGATATTCTAACATATCAAAAGCATGTGTTCCAATATCTCCAATACAACAGCTAATTCCTGATTTTTTGGGATCTAAACGCCAAGTATCCATTCTTGTTTCACTACTATGAATAATTGGATTAATCCAGCCTTGATAATATTGAGCATCTACCTTTTGCACTTCTCCAATTGCCCCTTGAGAAATCATCTCACGTATTTTTCTTATTGTTGGATAACCTGTATAAGTATAGGTAACTGCAAAAACAAGTCCAGACTTTTGAACTAATGATCTTAATTCTTTAGCTTCTGCATAAGTCGTTGTCAAAGGTTTTTCACATATCACATGAAATCCATTTTCTAATAGACTTTTTGCCATTGGGTAATGAAGAAAATTAGGAGTGAGAATAGAGACTGCTTGCATGCGTTGGTCCTCAGGAAGCTTCAGCTCCCTTTCAATCATTATTTCATAATCAGCATATGCACGACTTGGAGAAATCTTAATCTCATTAGCAAATTCTATATTACTATCCCAATCCCTGCTAAAGACTCCACCTACAATGTCATATTTATTATGCATTTTAGCAGCAATACGATGTAATATTCCTACCAACGAATTTCCTCCACCTCCCAAAATCCCTAACCTAATTTTTTTACTCATGACTTAAAAAATAATTATTTATTTTGATTTTCGCACAATTAAATTGGCATAACCATGAGTAATTGAATATTCTTTTTTTAAGAAATTTACCAATTGATTATGTTTCATATCTTTTTGTTGTTTTGCAATGATAATCCATTGATCAATGGATTTACCTGTTCTATTAATCATATTTTTAATCATTGCTTTTTCCATAGATAAAGAATCCATAATTAATCTTTTTATTACAATTAATAATTAGTTTAATCTCTTAGCAGCATTTAGTAATAAATTTCTAGTTGCAATAACTCCTTCTTTCTCACCTATCTCATCGCCTTCATACTCTATACCAATATAACCATTATATCCAGAATCTTTTACAATTTGTAACATCTTAACATAGTCAATTTTTGTTTCATTTCCGTATTTATCAAAATTATATGATTTTGCACTTACTGCTTTTGCTGCTGGCATCATAATTTCTATTCCTTTGTAATAATCCTCATATTCAATTACACATTTTTTAGACTCTTTTACCCACTTAATGCACCAATTACCAAAATCTGGCAGAGTGCCACAATTTGATAAATTTAGTGTGTTTATAACCTGCATTAATTTTTCAGGGTCGGATGAAAATCCACCATGGTTCTCCACTAGAATATTAATATTTTTACTAGCAGCATATGTAGATAATTTTCTTAAACCATCTTCTGCAGCTGTTAACCAAATATCTTCAACAAAAGTTCCATTAGTATTTACTCTAATTGAGTGACATCCTAGCTTAGCTGCTGCATCAACCCATTTTTTATGTCTTTCAACAGCATGATCTCTTACAGTTTCATCTGGATGTGCTAAGTCACCCTCCTCATCTATCATAATAAGCAAACATTTAACCTTATTTTTAGATAAATTAATTACCAAAGAATCAATAGTATTATTAAAACCTATTTCATCAATTTTCTTAGAGTAAAGCTCAGAAACTAATTCTACTGCATTAAATCCAAGATCTTTAGCTTCTTTAGGAAAATCTAATGGATTTTCACCATTGTTAATAATCATTCTATTAAATGACCACTGTGCCAATGATACATTAAAAAATGGAGCAGATGATTCTATTTTTTTCTTAGGATTATTGCAAGAAAAAACTAGTAATAGAGAAAAGAAATAAAGAAAATAATAATACTTACTACTCATGAAAATTCTATTTTAAAATTGTATAGTGATTTTTGTATATTGTAGTATACAATACTATCTAGCTTTGCAAATTAATTAATTTAGATAGGATTAACAATTTTAAATTTAAACTATATTAAAATGACTGACCAACAGTATGATGCTATTGTAATTGGAACAGGTATTTCAGGGGGATGGGCTGCTAAAGAACTTTGTGAAAATGGGTTAAAAACTCTTGTTCTCGAAAGAGGTAGGATGATTAAACATATCGAAGATTATCACACTGCAAATCTAGATCCATGGGATATGCCTAATGGTGGAAGAATTACCCCAGAGATAAAAGAAAGAAAATTTAAACAGCACAGGACAGGTTATGTAACTGATCCTGTTTGTGAACACTTTTTTGTTGATGACATTAAACATCCATATAATGAAGTTAGACGTTTTGATTGGATTAGAGGATATCATGTGGGTGGAAAATCATTAGTTTGGGGGCGTCAAAGCTATAGACTTAGTGAAATAGATTTTGAGGCTAATAAAAAAGATGGAACTGCTGTAGACTGGCCTATTAGATATAAGGATATTGCTCCATGGTATAGTCATGTCGAAAAATATATTGGAGTCTCAGGTGAAAATCTAGGATTACCTCAACTACCTGATAGTGAATTCTTAAAACCTTTGACTTTGAATTGTGCCGAAGAGGATTTTAAAGTTTCAGTAGCTAAAAATATGAATGACAGAGTAGTTACTCCTGCTAGAGTTGCCCATATAACTGAAGGTACAAAGCCAGGTCTTGGAAGAAGTACTTGTCAGTATAGAAATAGATGTATGAGAGGATGCCCATATGGAGCATACTTTAGTAGTAATTCATCAACTCTTCCTGCTGCAGATGCTACAGGAAATATGACTTTAAGACCACATTCAATTGTACATAAAATAATATATGACGAAAAAACCAAAAGCGCTTCTGAAGTAGAAATAATTGATGGAGAGACTAGACAAAAACACACATTTAAAGCTAAAATTATTTTCTTATGTGCTTCAACTGTTCCTTCCACTTCAATTTTGATGCAATCAACATCTAAGAGGTTTCCAAATGGACTCGGAAATGATAGTGGTGAACTAGGTCATAATATAATGGATCATCACTTTGTCGTGGGCGCTTCTGCTAAGATTGAAAATTTCAAAGAAAAATATTATAAAGGGAGAAAACCTGGAGGAATATATATTCCTAGATTTAGAAATATTGGTGGAAATTCTGATTCAAAAGATTTTATAAGAGGTTATGGATATCAAGGTGGTGCTTATAGAACTAGTATGTCAGAAGTTGTAGCTGAATTGAAATACGGACCTGAATTAAAAGAAGCAATATTAAAGCCTGGTGGATGGAGAATTGGAGTAACTGGATTTGGAGAAACATTGCCTGACCACAATAATAAAATGTATCTAGATTACGACAAATTAGATGAATGGGGTCTTCCTACGGTGACTTTTGACGCTGATTTTGGTGAAAATGAATTAGCTATGAGAAAAGATATGAAAGATCAAGCAGTAAAAATGTTCAAATCTGCAGGTTATAAAGATGTGGAAGGCTATGACAGTATTGATTCTAGAGCAATGGGACTTGGAATTCATGAAATGGGAACTGCCAGAATGGGGCATGATCCCAAAACATCAGTATTAAATAAATACAATCAAATTCATACTTGTAAAAATGTATTTGTAACTGATGGGTCTTTTATGACCTCTTCTGCATGTCAAAACCCATCACTAACCTATATGGCATTTACAGCAAGAGCTGCTAACTATGCTGCTAAACAATTTAAAAATGGTAATTTATGAAACGTAGAGATGCATTAAAAAATATTGGACTTTCAGCTGGATTAATTGTTGCTACTCCTACTGTGATAAGCCTATTAAATAGCTGTAGCACTGATTCTAATAAATGGAGTCCAGTATTTCTTAACAAAGAGCAATCTAAGGTGCTAATAGACATAGTTGATATAATTATACCTAAGACCGATACTCCTTCTGCAAACGAGGTAAATGTTGTTGAATTTCTTGATAAATACTATAAAGAAATTTTAGATGATAATAGACAAAAATGGCTAAAGGAAACATATGCGTCATTATTAAATCTAATAAAATCAAATTACAGTGACACTATCAATGATTTAACCGAAGATAATTATAAAGATTTATTAGATAATCATATGATCCTCAATGGAGAATCAAATGATATTTCAGAACTATTAAAAAATATAAAATCTGATACTATATGGGCTTATAAAATTAGTGAATTTGTTGGTGAAAATGTTCTAGCATATGATCCAATACCTGGTGTTGCATATTGTGGCGATCTTGAAGAACTTACAGGTGGAAAATCCTGGTCATTATAATAAAAGATGAAAATTCTAATTCAATTATTACTTGTTATTGTTTTTTCGATTTTTTACAATTTTCAAAATTTAATT
>Ga0208750_1000649_pt1 | contig 10426 bp, 8 predicted proteins | sample Knorr_S15_td_O2m_FD_185602 | JGI IMG/M metagenome (GOLD analysis project Ga0208750, IMG submission 185602) | Marine microbial communities from Southern Atlantic Ocean transect - Knorr_S15_td_O2min_ad_340m_LV (SPAdes) (version 2) | ecosystem: Environmental > Aquatic > Marine > Oceanic | place...
CAAAAAACTTTACCAAATTACAATGTGATGGGCCTAGCCAAAGCTAGTTTGGAAGCTAGTGTAAGATTTTTAGCTGCTTCATTAGGTCAAGAAGGTCATAGAGTTAATGCAATCTCAGCTGGCCCCATTAAGACTCTAGCTGCTTCTGGGGTTAAAAACTTTAGAAAAATGCTTTCCTATAACGCCAGCAGAGCTCCTTTAGGCAGAAACGTATCTACAGAAGAAGTTGGAAATGCTGCAACCTTCTTGGCTTCAGACCTAGCGAGTGGAATTACAGGTGAAACTCTTTTTGTCGACGCTGGCTTTAATATTACCGCTATGGGATCTTTAGAAGATTCTAATTAATTAATACTGAAGCAGAATCTTGCATGCTTATTTGCAAATCAACTAGCTCAGATTCAGATCTCTCCTCTAAAAAGAAACTTTCTAAAGAGTCCTTTTGGTCTTCTGCTACTTCGTTATTCAAATAAGTAACTTTATCTAAGCGGAAAATTAAGGTGTCCCCATTTGTTAGGGATACTGAAGAATAAGACCTGCCTATATTAGTTTTAGGTTCATTAAATATCTCCACCAAAACATTTTGGGTAAATAAGGATGAATCCCGACTAACAGATTTATAAGACTCTACTTTTAATTCGTTTTCTTTTGCTACTTCCTCTAGAGAAGATCCTCCGTCCATTTTGCCCACCATACTTCTTTCCAACAGATTCATCTTTTCTCTGATTAAATTATTTGTAAGAAGACTCTTTGCTTCCTCTTTTACGCTTAGAAAATCTTTGGTTTTCTTTTCTTGGAAACCTTCCAACTCAAAAACAATTCCATATTGGTTATTTATCTCTATTAGTTCACTCAGGCTTCCTTTCTTCACAGAAGGATCATCGAATATGGAGGTCAATAAACTTCTCTCTTTGAACAACCCTTCCGCCTCACCTTTTGAAAAGAAGTTTTTTGTTTTTATTTGCATATTTAATTCTTTTGCCAAAGCTTCTAAATTATCAGAGGTGTAGGTTAATTCAGCTGCTAACTCTATTGAATCTATATATTCTAAATTAGCTGCTTCTTCAACCAAACTTTGTTTTATTCCTTCTTTCTTCAATCCATATTCTTCTGGAATGGGAGTTTGAATACTTGTTAGTTTTAATAAGTGGATACTAGTGTCCAAAAAAATTGGATTGCTAACTTGCCCTTCTTCCATATCTTCTAGGGCTATTTCAAATTCTTCCGGGAAGGCATTACCGTCGCTTACTCCTAATGACCCACCTGAGTTCTTAGTTCCTTCATCATCAGAAAATTCTTGGACTAATTCTTGAAAATCAATCCCATTCTCTATTTTTTCCTTTATCTCCCCAGCTAGCAATAAAGCCTCTTCTTCATTCCTTTCTTCATAAATATTTAACATTAAATGGGAAGCCGATCTTCTAATTGTTGAGTCAAAGGAATCTAAATAGGCTTGATACTCATTCTTAATTACCACTTCATCTATCAATAGTTTTTCTTCAAGATCTTTTAACGATATCTCAATAAAATTAACTTTAGCTTTTTCTTCCGATTGAAAAAGAGAAGGGTTTTCCTCAAAAAAATTCAAAACCTCTTCATCTGTTAACTTAATACTTCCTTCTATTTCTACTTGATTAATTTTTGTGAAGGTTACATCTCTGGTCTGATTGGCCAGTTTGATATTTTGATTTAGCTCTTTTGAGGTTATAAAAGAACTGGCTCCTAAACCCATCCTCCAATAATTTATCGCTATGTCATCACTGATACTCTCTATATATTTACCTGGCAAAAATCCATTCTGTCGGGCAAATGTATTTACTTTCCCCAAGCTAAATTCGCCGTTGTCTTGAAAAATTTCATTCTTTGAGAGCAGTTTATAAGCAGTTAAATCTAGAACTTCTATTTGGTTTTGTTTAAGAAAATCTAAAATTAATGCGTCAGTTATTAAGGAATTTAATGCCAAAGTTTTTAGCGTTTCTTCTTCAACTGTGAAATCTGGGTCTTCGAATCTTTGAACAAGAATTGATTGGACTCTGGCCATTTCAAGATCCAAGTCGTATAAATCAATTTTTTCTCCATTTACAGAAGCAATGATGTTTACATCACTATTGGAGAACATAGTTCCCCATCCAAAGAACATAGCAAATGTTACCGCAATTGCTCCTACTATGATCTTAGAAAAAGTACCAGTTAGATTGTCCCTAATTGTTTTGATTCCAGCCATTATTTCGTTTGTAAAAAAAAGCGCGCCAATTAGGCGCGCTCTAATTTTTCTTTAAGTTCTTTTTTAAAGACTTTCTTTTAATGCTTTACCTGCTTTAAAACCGACTGATTTTGAAGCATTGATATGTATAGCTGCTCCGGTCTGGGGGTTGCGACCCATTCTTGCTGCTCTATGACGAACACTAAAGGTTCCAAAACCTACAAGAGAAACATTATCCCCTCCGGAAAGACAGCCACCTATGGCACTTAAAGTTGCATCCACCGCTCTCCCGGCATCAGCTTTAGAACAATCGGCTCTTGAGGCTACCGAATCTATTAATTGTGCTTTATTCACATTTATCTCCTAGAATCTATTAAGCTAAGTCTGAAATACTCAGACTGGTTCTAGTGATTAAAACTCCCCTAATATAGGTTGTCAAGCAGGTTTTAACTAAATATTAGTGAGTCCCTATCGACTTTTTTGAAGATTGTTTCTTTTTTGTAGAAACTTTTTGGGGTATTTCTTCTTCTTTTTCCCATGGTACCGGTTGTCGTGTTAGTACTAAATTGAGCACCTCATCTATCCACTTCACCGGTTTAATTTCAAGTTCATCTTTAATATTGTCAGGTACTTCCTTCAAATCTCTGATATTACCTTGTGGTATTAATACCGTTTTAATTCCGCCTCTTCTAGCCGCCAGTAGCTTCTCTTTCAGTCCACCTATCTTTAAAACTTCTCCTCTCAAAGTTATTTCTCCAGTCATTGCGACATCTGCCCTCACTGGAATCTTTGATAGAACTGAGGCGACTGCTGTACACATTCCAATTCCCGCACTGGGTCCATCTTTAGGAGTGGCTCCGTCAGGAACATGTATGTGCACATCTGTGTTTTCATAAAAGCTTGGATCTATACCCAAGGACTCTGCTCTTGAACGAACAACGGACATAGCAGCCTGAATTGATTCTTGCATTACATCACCCAAAGAACCGGTTTTTATTATCTTGCCTTTACCATCAAAACTTGCTGCTTCCAAAGTCAATAGCTCTCCCCCAACTTGGGTCCAAGCTAATCCTGTTACTTGACCTATTCTGTCTATTTCATCTGTTTCACCATATTCAAATTTTCTAACCCCGCAAAACTCTTCAAGCAAACTCGGTTTTAGATTTAACTTCCTTGGCTTCTTTTTATTTGAATTATTTTTCACTAATTTTCTGCATATTTTAGAAATTGCTCTTTCCAGAGCTCTAACTCCTGCTTCTCTGGTAAAGTATCTTATGAGATCCTTTATAGATTCTTCAGTAATCTTTAGTTCAGTTTCTTTAATCCCATTATTCTTCATTTGTTTAGGAATTAAATATCGATCAGCAATATTTACTTTCTCGTCTTCTGTATAACCAGGCAGTCTAATTATCTCCATACGATCTAGTAAGGCTGGAGGGATATTCATGCTATTCGCTGTGCATACAAACATTACATTAGACAAGTCATAATCAACTTCAAGATAGTGATCATTAAAGGTATGGTTCTGTTCAGGGTCCAGCACTTCTAGTAAAGCTGAAGCAGGGTCACCCCTAAAGTCCATTCCCATCTTGTCCACTTCATCCAGTAGAAACAGAGGATTCTTTACTCCAGATTTAGACAGCTTTTGAAGAATCCTTCCGGGCATAGATCCGATATAAGTTCTCCTATGACCCCTGATTTCAGCTTCATCTCTAACACCACCTAAAGACATTCTAATAAACTTCCTATTTGTGGCTCTAGCAATTGATTCACCCAAAGAAGTCTTCCCAACTCCTGGAGGACCAACTAAACATATAACAGGTCCTTTTAGTTTTTTTACTCTCTTCTGTACTGCCAAGTATTCGAGTATTCGTTCTTTTACTTCCTCTAAACCATAATGATCTATATTCAAGACTTTGCTTGCCTTCTTAAGGTCAGTTTGGATCTTGCTTTTTTTCTTCCAGGGAATGCTAACTATCCAATCTATATAACCTCTTACAACAGAAGCCTCAGCAGACATGGGAGACATCATTTTATACTTTTGTAATTCATTAAGAGCTTTTTGTTCAGCTTCCTTAGACATACCAGCTTCTAGAATTTGTTTTTCCAAAACTGCTGCTTCTTCCGAATCATCCAGTTCTCCTAGTTCCCTTTTTAGGGCTTTCATCTGCTCGTTCAAATAGTACTCTTTCTGGCTTTTCTCCATTTGTTTCTTAACTCGCCCTCTTATCTTTTTCTCAACTTTTGTTAAATCTAATTGAGAAGCTAAATGAGAAAGAATCTTTTCAGCTCTTTCTTTTAAAGAAAAAGTCTCAAGAATGTCTTGTTTTTCTTTTAGTCCTACTGATAAATGACCTACCAGAGTGTCTGAAAGCTTACTTAAAGAATCAATAGAATTAACCGTACTCAAAACTTCTGGTGTAGCCTTCCTCGTGAGCTTTACATACTCTTGAAAGTTCTTCCTTAGACTTGGTACATACTTTTTTAATTCTTGAGTTTCTTCTTCCTCATCGAGAGCGCTAATGTTAGCTGCGTAGTAATCTTTATAGTCTTTTATTTCAATAAGCTTTGCTCTTTGAAAGCCTTCAACCAAGACTTTTACGGTTCCATCAGGAAGTTTTATCAATTGCAAAATGGTAGCAATAGTTCCAACCTCATAAATATCTTTCTTTTTAGGATCATCCTTTTGAGGATCCTTCTGAGCTACTAGCATGATTTGTTTGTCAGCTGCCATTGAGGCCTGTAAAGCTACTATAGATTTTTCTCTTCCTACAAATAGGGGTGTAACAACTGAAGGAAAAATGACTACATCCCTCAAAGGCAGAAGTGGTAAATTTTCAGTTCTTGGAGTAGTCATAATTAGTTTGGTTTATTAAATAATTAGCCGCTTTTTTTCTCTTTTTCTTTCTCATAAACCAATAGAGGTTCACTGTCACCCTCTATAACAGATGCATCTACTACCACTTTTTGTAAATTTGTTTCAGACGGAACTTTATACATAGTTTCCATTAGAATTCTTTCTATAATAGACCTTAGTCCCCTAGCTCCTGTTTTTCTTTCCATTGCTTTCTTTGCTATCTCATGCAAGGCTTCTTCTCTGATATCAAGCTCTATCCCTTCCATTTCAAAAAGACGTTTAAACTGTTTTGTTAAAGCATTTTTAGGTTGAGTCAATATCTTAACTAAGGCCTCTTCATCTAGTTCTTTGAGCGTAGAAGTAACAGGAAGTCTGCCTACAAACTCTGGGATTAAACCGTATTTAATTAAATCTTCGGGTTGGACCTGACTGATTAGTTCATCGGACTTTCCTATTTGGTTTATAGAAGTAACCGTAGCTCCAAAACCTATTCCAGTTTCTTCGCATCTATGCCTGATAATGTTTTCTAGGCCAGAAAAAGCGCCCCCACAAATAAAAAGAATATTCGAAGTATCAACTTGTAAAAACTCTTGCTGAGGATGCTTTCTACCTCCCTGAGGCGGAACTGAGGCTACTGTGCCTTCAATCAGTTTTAAAAGAGCTTGTTGCACTCCTTCTCCAGAAACATCCCTTGTAATAGAAGGATTGTCTGATTTTCTTGCAATTTTATCTATCTCATCTATGTACACGATACCAAGTTGGGCTCTTTCAATATCGTAATCGCATTTTTGAAGTAATTTTTGGATAATATTCTCGACGTCTTCACCAACATACCCTGCCTCAGTTAGAGTAGTTGCATCTGCAATTGTAAAAGGGACATCTAACAACCTGGCTAAGGTTTGAGCTAATAAAGTTTTCCCTGATCCTGTAGGTCCCAATAATAAGATATTACTTTTTGTAAGCTCTACCTCGTCTTGGTCATTCTGCTTAGATTCTTCTCTAAGTCTTTTATAGTGATTGTAGACAGCTACAGAAAGATTCTTTTTAGCTCCCTCTTGACTGATGACATATTGATCCAAAATTTCTTTAATTTCCTTTGGTACGAGAAAGCTTTCTTCTTCAGTTGTATCAGCTGCTTCCTTTATCTCTTCTTGAATAATGTCATTACAAAGATCAATGCACTCGTTACAAATATATACAGATGGGCCGGCTATTAATTTTCTAACCTCATTTTGATTCTTGCCACAAAACGAACAAAAAAGTAGCTTCTCCTCATTATTGCCTGTTTTCTCAGTCATAAATTCCCCTAAGACCTAGTCTCCATTACGCTATCAATTAAACCATATTCAACCGCTTCTTCAGGAGACATGAAATTATCTCTATCACTATCTTCTGTTATTTTATCTATCTTTTGTCCAGTATGAGTGGCAAGAATATTGTTTAATTTTTCTTTAATGGAAAGTATTTCTTGTGCGTGTATTTCTATATCACTAGCTTGACCCTGAAAACCTCCCATCACTTGATGGATTAAAACCCTAGAATTTGGTAAAGCATGCCTTTTACCTTTAGCTCCTCCAGCTAATAGAACTGCACCCATGCTAGCAGCTTGTCCAACACACAGTGTACTTACATCAGGTTTTATAAACTGCATAGTGTCATATATTGAAAGCCCAGAAGTTACGGAACCACCTGGAGAGTTAAGGTATAGAGATATATCTTTATCAGGATTTTCTGCTTCCAAGAAAAGCAATTGCGCTACCACTAAATTGGCTCCTATATCTTCTATAGGACCAGTCAAAAAAATTACCCTCTCTTTAAGTAATCTAGAATAAATGTCATAGGCTCTTTCGCCCCTAGGGGTTTGTTCAACCACCATAGGGACCAATTGATTGGTAGATCTACTGTCTTTTGTGCTACTCATACCTATTATTTAATACTATTTTGGGTTAAAGGTTAAAAAATCAAGTTAATTATGTCCTGTGACACATTCTTCATAAGTTAGTTCCTCCTCAACAGCATTTGCTTCAGATAAAAGGATTTCTATAACTTGCTCTTCCAAAGAAATAGATTCTATACTTCTTAGTTGTTCCTCGTTCGAATAGAACCAATTGACAACTTGTTGAGGTTCCTTGTACATAGAAGCACGATCTTCAACCATTTTTCTTACCCTTTCTCCATCTGCTTTAATGCCTTTTTCTTCAATAATTTTATTTAATATAACCCCGACACTAACTCTTTTTTTAGCTTCCTCTATAAAAGTTTCTTTGGGAAAAAGATCCTCATTCATATCTTTGGGATCCATGCCAACTCTTCTAGCTGCATTTTGTCTCATATTGTTAACTTCTGACTCTATCATGGCACTTGGAACTTCAAATACATGAGCTTCCCTCAAAGAATCTAATATGCTGCTTTTGGATTTATTTTCTATTATATTTTTTAGATCTTCGTCCAATTTATTTTTTATCTCTTTCTTAAATTCATTTGTATTTTTAGCTTCCAAGCCTGTGCTTTTAAAAAACTCTTCATTTAAAGCAGGCAATTTAGGTTTTAAAACTTCTTTCACTTCTACATTGAAAACTACCTTTTTAGACGCTAATTCAGTTTTCCCATAATCTTCTGGAAATGTGAGATTTAAATCCTTATTGTCAGATTTTTTTAAACCTATCAACCCATCTTCAAAGCCTTCAATCATTGATTTAGACCCTATCTCCACAACAAAATCTTTCGCTGAACCTCCTTCAAATTCTTCTTCGTCAATCTTGCCTACAAAGTCTATCTTTATTTGATCTCCTGAAGAGGAATTCCCTCCTTTTGGATCCCAAGTGCACATCCTTTTTCTAATATTTTCTATGGTTTTATTTACATCTTTTTCTGCGACTGAACTCACAGCCTTCGTATAGCTTAATCGGCTAAGGTTCCCTAAACTTATCTCTGGATAAACTTCAAAGGTTGCTTTAAAAATTATATCTTTTTCCATTTCTATTCTTTCTGGAACTAAATTAGGTTGACCTACAGGTTTAAAATTTTTTTCTTCCACCAATTCATAGAATTTTTTTATTACGGCATCATTAATAACATCCTGTCTTATTTCAGGTTCATACATTTTTTTGACTACGTCTATAGGTGCCTTGCCTTTCCTGAAACCCTTAATTTTTGCTGACCTTTGTGCAGTGTTTAATTTGGTCTTAACCTGCTTCTGTATATCATCTGCTGGGATAGAAATAGTTATACTTTGTTCAATGTCGTTTTTATTTCCAAAAGAGAATTTCATATTCTTTCCTAAGTATTTTGGGGTGGGTGATGGGGCTCGAACCCACGACCACTGGCACCACAAGCCAGAGCTCTACCAACTGAGCTACACCCACCAAATTTTTGGCATTCTATCATTTAACCCATAGTAAATTTAAAGAGGTTATTTAAATTAGAAAAATTTATCTAACTAATGAATATCAAAAGAATTGAAAGATTCATCTACTTTAGTGTCTTGAGTAAGCACATCTTCAACATCTGCAAGATCTGGACCTTCCCATGAAAAAGCAAGTAAGTCATTTAAAGATTCATCCTCTCCTTGAATAAAAGCCTCCACAGATCCGTCAGAAGCGTTCCTAACCCAGCCAAATAAACCTCTTTTTTCAGCTTGATCTTTCATCCAACCCCTAAAGCCCACGGCTTGGACTCGACCGAAGATAGTTATGTGAAGAGCGTTCATTAATCAACTTGCAACCTTAAAGGCTGTTTTAAGTAAAACTATAAGAAAAATATAATATCCAAAGCAGTTTAAATCAACTTCTTCTACTATTTTTTAACAGGGGTGGCCTCCTCGGCAGGACTCGAACCTGCGACCCACTGCTTAGAAGGCAGTTGCTCTAATCCAACTGAGCTACGAGGAGAAGCCGAAATTATATATTAAAAAATATACTGTCTTGCTTTAAACGTATTCATGAACACTCTTATTTAAGAGATGGAATTAAAGGTTTCAAACACACATCTAAAATGATCTTGATACCAGGAAAGGTTCAGAACCAATTTTGGTTTCTTTATTTAGTATTATATCTGCTAATAAATCAGCAGACCCCATCGCTAAAGTCCAGCCCGAATGCCCATGACCAGTATTAACGAATAAACCTGATATTTTTGTAGGTCCTATGTAAGGCATGCCGTCCGGACTCATTGGCCTAAATCCATACCACAAAGTCCCTTCATCAAGATCTAAGTTACTGGAAATAGATGGGTAAATACTTTCTAAAGTTTTATAAAGGTAATCTATCCTTTTTTGATGAATACCTTCGTTAAAACCTGCAAATTCAGCTGTTCCTGCCACCCTTAATGAGTAACCTAATGGAGTAATAGCAGTATGAATCCTCTCGTCTATAATAGGCATTTTAGGGGTGTCATTTAGGATTGAAGTATCTAAAGTTAATGAATAACCTTTAACTGGTTTAACGGGTAAATTTAATCTAGTGTTTTTTAATAGATTATTTGTCCAACTACCTGAAGTTAGAACCACTCTTGAAGCTTTTATCTCTACTCTTTCTGTAACAACTGAGTTTACTTTTCTTTTATTAAAATGAATCTTTTTAACTTCAGTATTTACATGAATTCTTCCACCTTTTTCTCTTATAGTCGTTTCCAACTCCTTACAGAATTTGTAAGCATCTCCTGTCTCGTCATCAGGAAAAATTATTCCTCCAGAGATCTTAGTAGACACGTCGCTCAAGCAAGGTTCTTGTTCTACCACTTCCTGATTGGAAAGAATCTTAAAAGTTAAACCTAGATCACTTAATCTCTCAACTTCTTTTGAAGCTTTATTGAAGCTTGATTCATCACGAAAAATTTTCATGGTGCCTACTGAAGAATGGTCGTAATTGAAACCATATTTCTCTCTTATCTGTTTTGTAAGCTCTAAACTGTGTTGAGCTAATTTGCATAGGTTTTCTGTATTAGAGCGGTATTTTGATTTGGAAGAATTGAGTAAAAATCTTAACCCCCAAAAAAATAGAGAAGGCAATTGATTTAGCTTTAAGAGCATGGGTGAATCTTTCTTACCTATCCCTGAAAGTATATTTACTATATCGGCCATTGAATTCCAAGGAGCAGCCTGTGAAGGCGTTAACATTCCTGCATTCGCAAAACTAGTCTGAGTGGCTACTCCTGAACTTTTTTCTAACACTAGAACTTCTTCACCTCTGTCTATTAGTGCATTGGCAGTGGCAAGTCCTTGCAAACCTCCCCCGATGATAATTATTGGATTCTCTTTCATCTATTTAAGCCTGGTCGGGGCAGCAGGATTTGAACCTGCGACCACCTGCTCCCAAAGCAGGTGCGCTACCAGACTGCGCTATGCCCCGAAGGCCGTGCATGTTAAGTAT
>Ga0208750_1000650_pt1 | contig 10422 bp, 10 predicted proteins | sample Knorr_S15_td_O2m_FD_185602 | JGI IMG/M metagenome (GOLD analysis project Ga0208750, IMG submission 185602) | Marine microbial communities from Southern Atlantic Ocean transect - Knorr_S15_td_O2min_ad_340m_LV (SPAdes) (version 2) | ecosystem: Environmental > Aquatic > Marine > Oceanic | place...
GCGGGCACCAGAGAGAAAGGTCAACAGATAGTAGAGCCAATATTGTTTTCGCAAAAAGAGTGCTTTTTTCTGAACTACCTTTTCTTCGAAATGAGGGATTGAAGTAAGGCAAAAGATCCCGACGACGATGGCAATGCTACCTGCCAACATATAGATCAAGAAGTAATTCACCGCAAAGAAAAAGAGGTAGATATAAATGCAGCCGAGTACTGCGAGGTTGCAAAATGCCCGAGTGCTGAGTAACTGGCCCAACACCTTCGGTGCCTCCTCTTTAGTCAACCACTGCAGGCTCAGCGAGTTGTGTAAAGTCTCTAAGTAATGGAAGCCGAAGGACATTATCACTGTGGTGAAGTAAAGCCAGAGCGCGCTGGGGTAGAAGGCTGTAATGGCAGTTCCTATTCCCAAAGTAACTAGGGAAAGTATGGCTAAACGTTGTTGGCGAACGAAAACCATGACTAGGATGGCTGTAAAAGCTAGAAACCCGGGCACTTCTCGCAGGCTCTGTAATAGGCCTATTTCTTCACCTGTAAAAGCTGCTCGCTCAACGACGAAGTTGTTGAGCATTACTTGCCAGGTAACAAATGCAATCGTGTTGCCGATGGCGAGAAGATATAAGAGGGTCTTACGATTGTGCAACACTGGATATTTCATGGCTTGGTTTCTAATGACAAATCACTTCAGAATTGAACGGATTGCATCCCGGGTCTGGATTAGATGGTTGTAAACATCAATCATATCATTCTCTACCTTATCCAATGAAGCTAAAGAGGCTCGTCTCTGAATGTAGTGCTTTAGGAGAATTTGATTGATTAAAGATGTTGGCATTAAATATCGATAACATGGTCGATATTGGAAACTGGCGGCCAGATTATGAACAGAAAGTTAAATACCAAGGTCGCGCGTTTTCTTGGAGGAGTTATCCTCTGCTTGGCCCTCCAATCTTGTGCGGGCGCGTTAATGGGGGCGGGAGTAGATACTGCGATCGAAGTAGTAAAGGTGCCCTTCAAGTTAGCTGGTTCTGTGGTGGACTTAGTTAAGCCCGGTGACGAAGAAGATGAATCGTAGGAGCATCTAAACTGTATGAAATTCAAGCCTGAAAATTATGGAATATCTTCTGACTACAAGCATTGGGTAGGTGACAAGACAGAAGACTATATAGGACCTTTCTTTTTTTTAATAGATGGAAGTACGCCTCGTACCGCGTTTCGAATACAAGAACATAACCTGAATGCACATGATTCTGTGCATGGGGGTGTGCTGATGGCTTTTGCCGATTACACCCTATGCATGGGCGCTAATATGGGTCAGAGCGAAAGTGTGGTTACCATGACTTGCAACAATGAATTTGTTGCACCGGCCTATAAAAATGATATCGTTGAGGGCGAATGCGAAATTGTCAGGCGGGGTAAATCTACGGTGTTTTGTCGTTGCACTCTCCGGGTTTCAGGAAACGTCGTTCTAACCGGCAGTGCCGTCATAAAGCGTGTTAAGAATCGCTAAGTTATCAGGGTTGTAGGGAATATACTTTTTCGGCAGTTCCATAAAACAAAGCGTGCTTTTCATTCTCACTAAAATCCGCCGTCATCTTTTTAAAGGCATTCCATAGTACATGATAGCTTATGGAGAGCCGATCCACAGGGAAATTGCTTTCGAACATACAGCGTTCCGGGCCAAAACATTCAATAGTGTGCATGTAATACTTTTCCTGCGCTTTCAGGAATTGGTCTGAACTAGGTGGTTGTTTTGCTTTATGCCAATCGAAACCATTATCGGGCATGGCCAAGCCACCAAGCTTGGCATACACATTTTCGCACCTAGCAATATCTGAAATCTCTTGTTTCCATTTATGGAATATTTCATCTTTACGGTTTCGATAGGTGCCTACGCCTAATGGCGTGCCGAAGTGATCAAGCACCATAGTCGTTTCGGGAACATTCCGAGCTAGGTTAAGAAAGTCTAGATTCTGGTGATGGTAGTGCCAGGTATCATAGGTTAAACCATGACCTGCAAGAAAGCTTAGGCCCTTACGGAAAGACTCTTCTCCGTATAGATTGAGCGGAGCATTTCCAGGGATAAATAAATCTTGAGGATACAAGTCTCTTGCTCCTGAATGACGAATTCCACGCAGTAGCCCTTCGCTTTTGACTGTGTGTAGGTGTATAACTTCCCGTAATTTTTCCTCTGATTCTCCGGCAAGCCTGAGATCGGCATGGGCTATGATGCCGGCGACGGTGGCATTATTAGGGTCTAATGCGCTCTGCTTGCAACAGTCGATAATGTACTCGGTTTCTCCGACCGGGCGAAGGTAGTCAAGTCCTTCCCTGTAATAAAAGGCCATACATTCAACGAATAGAGTCTTAACGATATTATGGCCGGAACCGGTATCGCTCCATAATTCAGGTAAAAGATAGTTCCTGCCGAATCGTTTTTTCCACAGATGGTGGTGGGGGTCAATGATAAGGCGCTCGGGATCGATGATGTCTTCTTTTACGTGCGCTAACCATTCATCCGAGCCGGCCTCTAACACAACCATGTAAATTTCCCGATTAATGTCTCATATGTAAAACGGTTTGGGTTTTTACCACAAACTAATAAGCAAGTGGATACTTAAAGCTTGGCTGGTATAGTATTCAGAGTCAATGTACGCGTTTATGATACAGGTCAGGGCATAGCCGGGCATATATTAAAATAAACTTAGTAGGAGCTATGCATGAATATCACTTCCATCGTCATAATTCTTTATCTCGGCGCCTTTGTCGTCTATGGGCTTTATTTAAATAGAAAAAAGGGTAGTGCTTCTGATTGGGCGATTGGGGGTAGTACCTTAGGGATATTCATGATTGCTGCTGGCGCAGCAGGTACTCGAATAGGGGGAGCAGGCACTTACGGCGTTGCTGGCGATGTAATCGCTGAAGGTATTGGTCACATGTGGTACAGCTTTAATTCCTTCGCCGCACTATTTCTGGTGGGTTTATTCTTCGTTATTCCCTATCGTCGGCTCAAAGTTGTTAGTGTTGGCCAGGTTTTTGACCATCGCTTTGGTTCTTACCGTTGCCAGTGGTTAACAAGTCTTTGTGTGCAGGCTGAGTATTTAGTAGTGAATATTATTGAGCCTTATATTATTGGCACTATCATATCGGGGTTCACTGATATTCCATTCCCTGTTGGTGTTGCCATAGGCGCTTTCTTAATTATTTCCTTTACTGTTTTTGGTGGCTTGAAAGGAACCGCCTATGCAAACATTGTGCATTGTTCCGTGATCATTTTTGGACTGTTATTAGTTGGTGTAATAGCCATGAACAACATGGGTGGTTGGGAAGTAGTGGTTGAGCGTACCTCTGAGCAACTTGCTGTATCCGGAGGTGATGAAGTCGCGTGGTGGAGTTTTACGGGAATTGGTATTGCCACCATAATTGCTATGTTTATTTCGGCAACAATCCATACGCCTGCTGCTTCCGTTTATTGTAACTATGCGAGCTCTGCAGCCAAGGAAGACTATTTGATTCCAGGGTTTTTCGGTGCCGGGGTAATTGCCGCCCTAATGCCTTTAGTTGCTGGCTTTATCGGGATCTTAACCATGGCGGCATACGGGTCGGAATTAGGATTAAGCGGCTACGAAAATATAGCCAAATTGGCATTAGATGGTGGTGAAATTCTTGGAGGCATTGCCTTGGCTGCCGTATTGGCCGCAGTAATCTCTTCAGGTGCGCCTATCTTATTAGCCAGTTCAACTATGTTTGTTAATGATTGGGTTCCAGGCTCTAAAAACTTTTCACAGGAACAACAACTACGATGGTATAAAGTTGTTGCCGTTATCTATGGTTCTGGTGCTGCACTGGTTGCCTGGCTGGGCAATATCACTTCCGTATTGGGGTTGGTGCTTATTGCATTCGCCCTTGTGGTGCCGCCAGCGGTCTCAGTTGCCTTCGTGCTCTATTGGCGTCGAACATCGGAGAAAGCGGCGTTTTACGGCACGGCTTCGGGCTTTGCCGGCGGTCTGATTATGTGGTTGTTTAATGTACTATTCGACGGCCCCGAGAATGCCAATGCTGGTGGATTCGCCCAGTGGTACCACGAGTTTTACAATCAGATAGGTGCCTGGAGTGATCCAGCGTTTGCTACGTTTATCTTTCCAATAATTGTGGTGCCCCTGTTCACCATGCTGTTTCCAAATGACGAGAAAGCGAATGCGAATTATGACAGTTTTTATGGCAAGCTAGGCCGCATTCAGAAGAATTTTAAGTGGACTACTGAAACAAGCTAACGTTTTATCTCTCCATTAGCTTGAATGATAAAAGGGCCAGGTGTCCCGTAGCTTTGTTCAAGCAAGGCGCAAAGTTCTTCTCCTGTGTCTGCTTTACCACCAGGAACGCCGAATCCTTTCGCCAGTGAAACCCAATCAATAGCAGGATTGCCAATATCAAACAGGCTCGCGGCAATATTACCCACATCGGTAACACCCAAGCGCCCGTATTCGACATCCAGTATGTTGTATGAATTGTTGGCAAAAATAACCGTTGTCACGTCTAGATTTTCTCGTGCCTGGGTCCATAAGGCCTGGATGGTATAGGCTGCTCCGCCGTCGCCTAGCATTGCCAGTACTCTTTGATCGGGGCAGGCGAGTGCGGCACCAACGGAACATGGGCCGCCTTGACCAATGGCACCTCCAGTAAGACTAAGCCAATTATTCTGGGAAGTGTTTTGGCAAAATGGATAAGCTGCGTTACCACCACCGGAATCTGTACACACAATCACATTTTCCGGTAAGGTTGCAGCGAGAGATTGGATGATCGTCTTCGTGTTTAATTCACCGCTAGGCTTACCAATATCCTTGCTCTCAAAAGTAGAAATGTTTTCTTTGCTCGCGCCCAATCGATCTTCCAGGCGCACCATGGCATCGATAGCATCTTCTTCGACGTAGGATAGTCGAGTAACTTTGCATCCTTCAGGAATCAATTGTGCTGGTAAGTTCTGGTAAGCGAAAAAACTAACGGGCATCGAGCCACCGACAAGAATTACATTTTGCACACCATCTAATGTACTTAATACTTGTTCTGGGAAATAAGGTAGGCGATCGATTGTCACTCTGCCTGGCCCACCGTCTACGCGTGCTGGGAATGTGCCATTAAACATCTTGCAACCATATTTATTTGAGATCTTGCTGGCGGCAGCCATAGCGGCTTGTTCGGCGCCATGATGTTCGAGCAGAATGACCGTACTGTTGCCTTCTTTTTCGATGACGTTCGCAACTTTTTCTATGGCCGATTCATCAACCTTTGCTCGCTGAGGCACAGCATTAGGCTCAGCTGGCCCAGAGGAATCGCCCCAAGCTGCATCAGCGCCCATAATCAACGTTGCGATCTGTCCGGTTGATCCTGTCGACTGTCGAAGAGTCGCTGTGTAGGCATCCGCTCCATCCTGTGCGAGAGAATCGGCAGTACATTCAGATTTAATCCAACAGGAAAAATTCTGAGCCAAGGTATCAATGTCTGATGTAAGTGGAGCGTCATGACCAACATGAAAGTTAGGGTGGTTTCCGATGATATTTATCACGGGTGAATTGGCCCGTCTTGCATTGTGTAAATTAGCAATACCGTTAGCCATACCAGGGCCCAAATGGAGGAGAGTGGCTGCAGGTTTGCCAGTCATGCGGCCAATACCATCTGCAGCACCGGTACAAACACCTTCAAATAGAGCGAGCACAGATTTAACTCTTGGCACTGCATCTAGTGCTTGTACCAAATGCATTTCAGAAGTACCGGGATTTGCTATACAAAACTCAACGCCGCAATCGGCGAGAGTATTTATCAGTGCAGTAGCGCCGTTCATGTTATCGTGCTCAATACTCGCTATTGGATTCGTTTAACAGTTATCTCGAAAAGCTGAACATCATAGCATTTAAAGTATTAAACACTAATGCCTATTACTAACGAACAAAAAGAATTCGCCGCCTATGTGGTTGATCTCATGCAATCAATAGGGCCTGTGTACTCGAAACGGATGTTTGGTGGGTTTGGGGTTTTCCTGGATGGAATGATGTTCGGATTGATAATGATTAATACCCTGTATTTGAAAGTGGATGAAGAGAATCTAAAGGAATTTGATGAGCTGGGCCTAAAGCCTTTTACTTACAAGAAAAAGGGTCAGGAAATGAAACTTTCTTACTATCAAGCTCCAGAAGAAGCGATGGAGAGCATGGAAATTATGCGCGCGTGGGGTAACAGGAGTTTCGGTGCTGCGCTCAGGACGGCGGCGCGCAAATCTCGAATTGGGAATAAGGGTAAAAACCTGGAAAATAGAGATACGCTAACGCTCTAATTTACATGTAGATATCAGTTACTTATTACTGTTGCCAATTTAACGAAGTAACCGGTACCTAACGAACTTTCATACACTTTAATTCTGATAATGCCTATTGAATAGGTTAGAATTCAGCCAGTTTAAAACTCGGATTTTTAAGAATTTGTTGGGGGAAATGATGAAATTACGTGTGTTGACGCTTGCGATCGTAACTACTTTGCTTACAGGAATTATTCAAGCCCAGGATGAAGCTTACGTGGTACCTCGCACGGAATGGGGACAGCCCGATCTTCAAGGAGTATGGAATTTCAGTTCATTTATTCCGCTCGAGCGTCCAGCATTTTTCGGTGACAAGGAATTTCTTACCGAGGAAGAAATAGTTGCTCTAGCGGCTCAAACAGAAGCTGGATTGGAAGCAATCAATAATATAGGTGTCGGTGGCTACAATACTTTCTGGGTTGAGATGGGAGGCGATCGTGATAATCGTACCTCATTGATTACTCACCCTGAAAACGGACGCTTACCCGAAACTGTTGAAGGTATTCCTGTCCAGGTTGGAGGGCTTGGTCCTGACGAGCCGGGCACACGACCAGTGCGTATGGTAGTAGGTGGTATTGCTAAGGATGGTCCGGAAGACCGTGGATTATCGGAGCGCTGCATTGTTGGCTTTAATGCGGGCCCTCCATTTACACCAAATTTATATAATAACAACGTACAAATAATTCAAAACAACGATACCGTCGTTATCATGACTGAAATGGTTCATGATGCACGCATCGTTCCGCTTGATAGTAGAGATCATATTAGCGGTAACATACGCCAATGGAGCGGCGACTCTAGGGGATACTGGGTTGACGATACACTAGTTGTTGAAACCCGGAACTTCAATGCTCAGACCCAAAGCTTCGGTGTTTATGGCACTGCGGAGCATAAGCTTCTAACCGAACGCTTTACTCGGATTGATCCCTACACGGTTGAATATGAGTTTACGGTGGATGATTCGAGCACATTCAAAGATAAGATTACGGTGATGGTCCCCATGGCAAAGGTTGACGGCTTAATGTATGAATATGCTTGTCATGAAGGGAATTATGGCATGCTGAATACTTTGCGCGGAGCAAGAATGGAGGAACGCCGCGCGGCTGAAAATAGTCGATAGGCTATTATAGTTCCTAGAAAGAGGCCGACGTAGCCGGCCTCTTTTCCTGAAAGGGAGCATTAGAAGGTCCACCTAAGGTGTAATTTTGATTTTGATTCAGACTTTTATAAATAAAGGCTGTTTATAGGGCCGAACTTTGTTCTCAGCGTGTCGACCTGACATTGATTCTATTCTTACAAGCTTCGGTTGATCGAGTCTAATTGTTTGATAAGATAAGATTTTTGTTATATAGCCAAGAGTCCCTGGTCGCATGATTAAAAATAGGCATATGACAGCCTTTCGATTAATACGGCTCTTTGTATTTATGTATTTGCTGCCATTGCCGGCACTGTCCCAACAAGCGCCTGTAGAAACCCTCCAATATCAGGTTCCCGTTGACATGAGTGGTGTCTATTTTTACCTAATTACGGTAGATGTAGGTGACATGGTGTGGGATAACTTTGGTCACACGGCGCTGAGGGTCTACGACGAGAATACCAATACCGATACTGTCTTCAATTGGGGAGTTTTCGACATTAGCGGGGGAGTGGGCGTATTTTCATGGAATTTCTTTAAAGGGATTATGAACTACCGTTTAGCAACTAATACACCTTCACAGGAATTTGCCATGTACAGGGAGCAACAACGGACTGTGTGGCAGGATAAACTTAACCTGAACAATCCCCAGAAAGAAATACTCTACCGCAGGCTTATGTGGAACTTGGAACCGGAAAATGTGGAGTATGCTTACCAATACTTCTTTGATAATTGCACGACCAAGGTGAGGGATTATCTTGATGAGGCTCTGGCGGGCAAGATCAGTCGGCAATATATGGGGTTTACTGACAAAACTTTTCGGGAACAGGTCCAATCGCACTACCAATCGGTGCCACTTATCGCTCTTTCACTTGATGTATTGATGAACAGCAACATCGATCGAACTGTGACCGAATGGGAAGGTATGTATCTGCCTCTGCAGCTCAGACAGCGTTTATTGAATGTTCAATCTGACGTGGCGGAAAATGGTGAACAGTTAATGTTGCTGAGCGAATCCCAGGTCATCATGGAATTTCCAGCGCCTACTATTGAGACAAATGGTTACTACGTTTCATCCTTAGTATTGTGGACTCCCGTAATATTACTCATGCTAAGTTTGAAGAGAATACGTCAATCGTACTTTGCCAATTATGCTCGCGTCGGATTAAAAATACCTAGAATAAGTTTCAGGATTCTAGGAATGCTGGGATTGTTAACTGCGGTCTTTAGTGGGGTATACGGTATTATAATGCTGGGGAGTTGGTTTGTGTCTGATCACATCGATACGCATCACAATTTGAATCTGTTGCTATTCTGGCCAACAGATCTGTTAGGTATTCTGGTTGCCCTTCGTTGGCTTTTCTTTTGTAAACCATGGTTAATGACTCATAACAGCCAACCCTTTATCAACTACTACCTGCTTGTGCATGTTGTGGCAATGGTTATCTACGCCGTTATTATGGTTTTTGGTCTCGCCGCCCAATCAATTTCGGCTATAGCGATCTATTTATTGCCTGGATTTTTTCTATATACCGTGTTGATCTGGTTAGTAGGGTTCGCTCCGGCAAAGCCGAAAGATGTGTTCTTTTAAAGCGTGCCGAATTGTGACGACTATATTAAAAAGTACAGAAGCGATTCGAGCAGATGAACTAGATCCTCTTGCACAGAAGGTGGCTGATGCAGCGGCTCGCTTACCTCAGTTGGAAGAGGTCAGCGTCGAAGAGGCTCGCGCTTTGCGTGAGGAGCGGGGCAATCCATTTGCACCAGCATCTTGCGATCTTGCAGATATTAGCGATCACGAGTTCCAAGTAAACGGGGGGACGATACTGGGTCGCGTCTATACGCCCCACAATAGGAAGGAGGGCTTGCTACCCGGCATGGTTTTTTACCATGGTGGTGGGTTTGTACTTGGTAATGTAGAGCAATACGACACCGTCACACAGCGTATAGCCCTTCACAGTGGCTGTATTGTGGTTTCAATAGATTACCGACTGGCGCCGGATCGCAAGATAAAGGGGATACATCGAGACGGTTTCGACGCTTATCAATGGGTATTCAACAACTCCAACTCTCTGGGTATTGACTCTGGCCGCATTGCCGTTGGAGGTGACAGTGCTGGTGGCAATCTTACTATTGGGGTAATCCTACTTTGCAAAAAACACGACTTCTCAATGCCCAGTTTTCAAGTATTAATTTATCCTAGCGTAGACCTACCAATGAGCTATCCCTCCGTGGAGGAGTTTGCATCAGGTTATTTTCTAACAAAAGAAGGCATGAAGTGGTTTAGAAGTCACTACTTACAAACTCCAGAACAAGCCTATGAGGCGGAATTACTTTTTTTGGAACAAGATCTGAGCGGTCTGCCACCGGCTTTTATTATTACGGCTGGATTTGATCCCTTGAGAGACGAAGGCAAAGCCTTCGCAGATCGACTCTTTGAACACAATGTGCCGGTTAAGCATATTTGCTACACTGACATGATCCACGGTTTTCTCTCCTTCTCAGGTGGTATTAGTGCTGGAATGGATTTGATCGAAGAGATTGGGAACGAGTTACAGGAAAACCTTTTTATAGGTTAAATTGCGACCAAAAAAAAGCCGAACTCGAAAGATCGACTTAGTCTTCCTAAACTGGTTAAACGTTAATCGATAATTTCGACTCTTCGATTGCGCTGGTAGGCTGCTTCAGTAGCTCCGCGATCGGCCGGGCGCTCCTCGCCGTAGCTGACGGTTTCAACTTGGTTGCGAGCGGCACCGTTAACAATCATATAATTCATAATAGCGTTTGTGCGACGTTCCCCTAGAGCCAGATTATACTCTCGTGTACCACGCTCATCAGCATGGCCTTCTAGACGGATTTGTTTGCTGGGATTAGCGGCCAAGTCTCGCGCATGATAGGTCAAAACGTCGCGATCTGCCGATCGAAATTCGGCTACGTCAAAATCAAAA
>Ga0208750_1000655_pt1 | contig 10399 bp, 6 predicted proteins | sample Knorr_S15_td_O2m_FD_185602 | JGI IMG/M metagenome (GOLD analysis project Ga0208750, IMG submission 185602) | Marine microbial communities from Southern Atlantic Ocean transect - Knorr_S15_td_O2min_ad_340m_LV (SPAdes) (version 2) | ecosystem: Environmental > Aquatic > Marine > Oceanic | place...
TATATACCATATAGTTGTAGTACCCTGCGCGTTACCGTAAGTTTCAATACTATTATTTATGATGGGTATTTTAATGGGTATATGCCTAAGAAAGCGAAAGACCTCTCTGCTAATTTCTACTTTGGTTTCTTCGCAGTTGCTAATTGTCGGTGTTTTAGGCCACGCTGCAGAAGCGCCGGCTAGCGATGGATCACGGGATAGCATCAATGCACGAGCTGATTATTTCCGCTTGAACAATCAATACGAACCACCACCAGGTGAAGCTCTGCATCATTACACGGCGGGATTCGCTAAAATTCTCTGCTCCGCTGTCTTTGTCACGGGTCTCGATCCGGTCGATGCTGCGGCCAATGTGGGTGGTTTTATTTCCCCATTCGATCAGCGTCATCATGTGGTCAACACTCGCATTGACCGCGTACGCGAAGAAGTCTCTCTCGTTTTACTCGATGATGTGGTGAGAACCGCCAGGCGTTATGACAATCAAGGTTGTGTGGCACATTCTTTAGGAGAGAACAGTATTGAATTCACTCCATCAGCCGTCGAAGCAGACCTGCCACCGGCACATTCCACACCCTGGCCAATGGGCGATGTCATAGACCAAGATGCCTGGCCGAGCGGAGTGGACATCGAGTTGGCGCAACGTGCGCTTGATACCGGATTCGGTCTGCCGGAAGCTCGTACTCTGGGTCTGGTAGTTACGTATCAAGGGCGTGTTCTCGGTGAACGTTACAGTGACGAAGTCGACATACACACACCTTTGGAAAGTTGGTCCATGACCAAGAGCCTCACCGGTACACTAATGGGAATTTTGATTCAGCAGGGTGAATACGAACTCTGGCAGAATGCGCCTGTTCCAGAATGGCAGGAAAACCCGAATGATCCGCGTCAGGAGATTCGTATCGGCGACATCATGCGCATGTCCAGTGGCATTATGATTAACGCGCCTTCCGATCCGGACTATGACACTAGTACTTATGCTGATCATTTTTACCTCTACACCGGCGGCGCTAATCAGTACAAATACGCAGCGACCCGCCCCGCAGAGTATCCTCCCAACACGATTGGTCGCTATCGTAATACCGATCCAGTGTTAACCAGTTATTTGATCCGTCTTGCAGTAGAAGGTCGGGGTGAGGATTACCACAGCTTTCCGCAACGGAATCTGTTCGACAAACTGGGTATTCGGACTGCGCTTATCGAGACAGATACCTATGGCAATTTTCTTGGACAGGGCCTTGCATTCATGTCAGCAAGGGATTGGGCCAAACTAGGAAACTTATATTTGCAGGACGGCGTCTGGAATAGGGAAAGATTGCTGCCCGAGGACTATGTGGAGTACGCCAGCACCACTGCACCTGCCTGGATAACAGATGGCCGACCGGTGTATGGCGGCGCCTTTTTCTGGGTGGACAATGAAGTAGGGGATGATGGAATGCCACCATCATTTTCTATGCGCGGTGCTGGTGGTCAGTCCACGACAATCATTCCGAGTCACGAACTGGTGGTAGTGCGCATCGGAAAATACACTGGTGCCTCAGAGGGAGGTGAAGCCCTGCAAGAGATGTTACCATTGTTGTTGGATGCAGTACCTAAAGTGCGATAGGGGTGACGGTACCTTAAATGTTAAAGTCCGACCTTCGGCACCAAATTCTAGTTTTATCCCTGTTGATCGGTTCCGATCAAACCCAGTAAATATCTAATCCACAGCCAATTTAGTCGTCTGATCCCTTTTATTGCTCATTCTTTAAATCCCTGGGAAATCAATGCCCCAGTGGTTGACCGATTAACCTCGAGGGATCTGCACCCAGTTTTGGTACATACTTATCAATCCAGGGTCCACCAAACTGTGCCACGTAAAGATTTCCTTCTGAGTCAACACTCATCTGATGCGGGAGAGAAAAACCACCGCAAGCTCCAGTATGGTCCGTATCAAGCCCTGCCTCTACAACTGCCGCATCGTCTGAACAGGTAAATCCAGGACGACCGAGCGATGACGCCTCGCCATAGGTCCCGAAATAATCCAGTAATTGACCGTCCAAATCGTACTTGAGAATGCGGTTCAACGTCGCATCCAAAATCCAAACAAAGTCGTTCACGTCAATCATAATGGCCACGGGATCCCAGATATTCGGCCACTCATCGAGGAGTGTTCCATCTTCAGTAAAAATTTGGACCCTGTGATTCCTCCGGTCTGATACATAAACCCGATTCTCTTTGTCCACGGCAATTCCATGGACTAAATCGAACTGCCCTGGTCCGCTTCCGACCGATCCGAACTCGGATAGAAATTTACCGTCCGAATTATAACGAACGACACGACCATTCTGGTAACCGTCACCCAACAAAAAATCGCCATTGGGAAGGAAAGCAAGCACTGCATTCTGCCCGAAATCTAAGGGCCCTGGGTTCGGATTTTCACGTGGATTCGGTCCGCCTTCACCAAACACCGGATTGGGATCTTCCATTTGTAACAGGAGCTCGCTCCCGTCATTGCTGAACTTGAGGATTGCTTCGTGCACACCGTTTCCGCCTCGTTCATCCACCCATACGGCACGCTCAGGATCATAGGGATTGATATAGATCTGATGAGGACGATTGAAAAGCGAATCCCACTGCGACCAATTCTCAGTGATATTGCCATCGCGATCGACAGCTACAAGGAAATTCCTCTGACGCTCGTTATCTTCTCCCGGTCGAGATTGTCTACGTTGATCTCCCCACATCACTATCAAAACCCTATCGGGAGTGTCCGGCCAAACACCCGCAGCCGACCCCCAGGTCCAGGTCTCATCATGATCCGGTGCCGGCTTCCACCAACCTGGTATGACGTCATAAGGACCGTTCCGGTCGTCGCCACCTTTGGCTACTTCAAATCGACTGACGGGTGGCTCACTCTCTCCTGTGCATGCGGACACTACCGCAGTTACAATTAGCATGAGACCCAGACTGATACGTTTCAGCTCCATTTTCACTCTCCGTACAAATATTCGTTAACACTTATTTCGTGTTTCACTTTCACCTGGCTGATGGGCTTCCCAACCATAGCATAACCGATTGATGGAAACTCCCAGCCATGGCGCGTATTTACTGAAGTTGCAGGAGGTTAGTGAGCGATGTTCACATTACCGATCTCGATAACAATCTGCCGGCTCCCCAGGAGGCTACAGGCATCGCAAACCCTTAGAAAGGAAGGGTCTTTTTTGCTACTCTTCGGGTGATGCCATCTACCCTTTTCTGAGAGCTTGTTTGGGGGTTGCTGTATCTGGTTAGGATTGCTGGAATACGCTAGCTTTCCTGGGGGGACGTAAAGCTCAACAAAAGCTCAATAAATAGAGGCTCTAGATGAAAAAATCCGTTACCGCTGTCCTGGCTGTAGTACTGGGGTCAACCCTGGTACTGGGGGTAATCCTGGTATTTCCCGGTAATCAGGAGACGGAATTAAGCGTTTCTTCAGAACTTTCTCCAGAATTTAGTGAAATCCATTCTCCTAACAGTCTTGAAATGGAAGCTGAGGATCTCACAGTCGTCGTTCAGACATACTGCCAGGTATGTCACAACGATGCGTTGATGACAGGGAATCTCTCTTTGACCGGGTTCGAGATAGAAAATGCGCCGAACCACCCTGAGACAGCCGAAAAGATGATTCGAAAATTAAGGGCTGGCATGATGCCTCCACCGGGTATGCCGAGGCCGAATCCTGATACGCTTCTGGCCCTGGTAGAAGAGTTAGAGACAACGGTGGACCAGAACGCTGATGCGAATCCAAATCCGGGAGTCAGAAGATTCCAGAGATTAACCAGAGCAGAGTATGCAAAAAGTGTGCAGCAGCTTCTCGATTTGGAAATAGATGCAAGTCGCTGGCTTCCAGAAGACACATTCCTGGGGAATTTTAATAATCTGTCTGCTGCCCAGGGTCTTTCTACCACTCTATTGGAGTCGTATCTGCGGGCAGCAGCTGAAGTCAGTCGCCTTGCACTGGGGAATCCAGATGCTTTGTCAGCTTCTTCTAAATACACTAATCCTATCCATGTCTCACAACACTCATGGGATCATTTGGAAGGCACTCCCTTCGGGACAAGAGGGGGTATGGTAGTCAGGCATGATTTCCCCACAGATGGGGAGTACGTCATTTCGATAGAGACGCTATTCGGTAGAGGTCTTCCCGGACAAGATCTGGATATATCGATTGATGGAAGAGGTGTGTCTCAGTTAGCGCTTGAACATAATGGCGACCGGACGATACCGATTCAGACAAAGCCTATTTTTGTTTCGGCGGGTCAACATCAAATTGCAGCTGCTTTCGTGAAACGCATCGAAGGTCCTTACGAAGATCGGCTTAGCCCATTCAATTGGTCGTTTGTGGGAGGAGAGGATGCAAGACAGTGGGCTAACTATGGAATCACGGCGCTTCCACATTTGGCTGATTTAATGGTCACTGGCCCTGTCACATCTGGTCCTGTATCGGAAACACCAAGCAGGAATAAGATTTTTTCTTGCTATCCGAACACCGAAGACGAAGAGAATGAATGTGCGCGGCAGATTATTTCGCGAGTAGCTACGCAAGCCTATAGACGTGCCGTAACTGACCAGGATCTTGCTGGACCAATGAATTTTTATGACCGATCGGCACAGAATTCTGGCTTTGAGATTGGTGTCCGGACTGCGCTACAAAGTATTCTTGCCAGCCCATCATTTTTGTTCAGGCTTGAAGAGCAACCCGAGGACGCTCTTCCCGGGCAGCTATATCAGTTGAATGAAAGTGACCTGGCTACACGCATATCATTCTTCATATGGGGATCGGGCCCCGATGATGAACTGAGGGAGTTGGCCAACCAGGGCAAACTCTCCGATCCCGATGTGTTGGAAACCCAGGTTGTGCGGATGCTATCGGATCCGCGATCCAGGAATTTAGCAACCAGTTTTGCTTCTCAGTGGTTGAGGTTACAAGAAGCTGGAAAGAATGAGCCTGAGCCCTATCTATATCCTGATTTTACAGGGCAACTCAAAGAAGACATGGTCCGGGAAACCCAATTGTTTTTCGAAAACCTGGTCAGAGAAGACAGAAGTTTGTTGGAGATTGTTTCGGCAGATTACACATTTGTGAATGAGAGGCTTGCCGACCACTATGGGATAGAAGGGATCATAGGAAATGAATTCCAGCGAGTTACTTATGAAGATGAGACCAGACGTGGCCTACTAGGGCATGGAAGTGTTCTCATGTTGACTTCGATGTCCAACAGAACCTCGCCCGTGTTAAGGGGGAAGTGGGTCATGGAGGTCATTATGGGTTCACCACCACCACCACCACCACCGGACATACCGACGTTGGAGGCGACTGAAGGCGCTGAAGACGGAAGAATTCTTACCACCAGGGAGAGGCTAGAGATACATAGAGCCAACCCCACATGTAACGCCTGTCACCAGTTCATGGATCCGATAGGGCTGGCATTGGATAATTTTGATGTAACCGGTGCCTGGCGAATTCGAGAAGACGGTAGAGAGTTGGATACGACCGGCACGTATTATGATGGAACAGCTATTAACACCCCTATGGATTTGAATGAAGTACTAATAAAGCGGCCGATTCCCATCATTCGTAGTTTTACAGCCAATCTTCTGGCCTATGCGATGGGAAGACGGATTGAGTTTTTTGATCAACCAACTGTACGAAAAATTGTCAAAGAAGCGGAGGCGAGTGACTACAGGATGTCCTCATTCATTTTAGGGATCGTAGGTAGCGATCCTTTCCAGATGATGCAGGTTCCTGTTTTAGATGCTGGGTCACTCGCGGCAACGAACGAAGGAGTATAGAGGAATGGCATTCATTACTGGAAAACATCTTTCACGCAGGGCTTTCATTGGGCGGATGGGCGCGGGCGTAGCATTGCCCTTCTTGAGCGCTATGGTGCCAGCAGGACGAACCTGGGCAGCCAGTTCCGAAGCAACGCCGACGAGACTGGTATGTATAGAGGAGTCAATGGGATGTGCTGGAGGAAGTGATTGGGGACATGCGAGAAATCTATTTGCGCCGCCGGGAACAGGTAGAGATTTCACCCTGGGAACAGACAGCCAGCTGAAACCGCTAGAGGCCTATAGAGACTATCTCACCATTGTAAGCTCCACTGATTGCCACATGGCTGATCCTTTTAATGCTGATCAGATAGGGGGCGATCATGATCGTTCGACCGCAGTTTTCCTGACTCAAGCACATCCGAAGCAGACCCAAGGTTCTGACATACAGATTGGAACGTCTATTGACCAACTTCATGCACAACGATTTGGCCAGGATACGGCACTTCCATCTCTCGAACTGTGTATTGAAGAAATTGATCGTGGTGGTGGCTGTGCTTACAACTACCATTGCGCGTACACAACTTCTCTGGCCTGGGCAACACCGAGTCAACCGCTACCTGCTATTCGGGAGCCGCGCGCCGTTTTTGAACGACTTTTTGGTGCCGGAGATTCCGAGCAAGACAGAAGCGAAAGGAGAAGAACTGATCGAAGTATGCTTGATTGGATGGTTTCAGAAGTGGACAGATTGAGCAAGTCACTGGGAACTATGGATCGAGTCGCGCTGGATGAGTACCTGCAGCATATACGCGAGGTTGAGCGTCGGATTCAACTGATGGAAGCTCGAAATCTATCTGGCGAAGAAAGAGAGATGCCGGAGGCTCCGTCTGGCATACCTGATTCGTGGGAAGAACACATGCAGCTTATGTTCGACTTGCAAGTCCTGGCTTTACAGTCCGATATGACACGGGCAATCACGTTTAAGACTGGTTTTGATCAGTCCAACAGGACTTTCCCACAAAGTGGTACTACCAAGTCTATTCATGGTGCTTCTCATCACGGGAATGTTGCCGACGACATTATGGACTTCCATCGGATCAATACTTATCGCATGGGCGCAGTCGCCTACTTCCTGGAAAAGATGAAGAATACGGTTGATGGAGATGGGACTCTTTTAGACAAAACAGCAATAGTCTGGGGATCCCCCATGGGAGATTCCAACTTACATAACCACATCAGATGTCCCTTACTTCTGATGGGGCATGCGAACGGAGCGCTAGAAGGCGGAGTGCATGTTGCTGCTGCGGTAGGCACACCCATGGCTAACGCGTTTGTTACCCTGATGCAGGGTATGGGTCATGAGATAGACAGCTTCGGCGATAGTAACGGTTCTCTGGACTTCACGGTGTCAAGAGGTGTGACGTCAACGACAGGAGTAGCGTGATGGACATGTTTGCCCGTTTCCGGTTTGCAGGATTGTCGGGGCTGACTGTACTGTCGTTTTTATTGTTTGGTTTTACAACTAGTTTTGCTTCTGAGTTGATAGATTCAACTCGCTCAGGTGACCTTGAAACAGTTGCCAGTCTAATCACTGATGGTTCTGACTTGAATGAGGCGACAGGGGATGGGATGACAGCGGTGCATTGGGCCGCTCAGTTGGGACATGTTTCAATCCTGGAATCACTTCTGGACGCCGGTGCCGAGGTAAACCCGACAACAAGAATAGGCAGCTATACACCTCTGCATTTGGCGAGCAGCCAGGCCAACAGCGAAATTGTCAGGACGCTTTTGGAAGGAGGAGCAGACGTAAGTGCAACGACCACCAATAGTTTTGCCACGGCTTTGCATTTGGCAGCTCAGGAGGTAGGTGGTGCTGAATCGGTGGAGGTTCTGCTTGAATATAGTGCTGACCCAAACGCCAAAGAAGGATCGGCTGGACAGACCCCCCTGATGTTCGCGGCGGCCAGGAACCGAGTTGAATCTGTCGAATTGCTTTTAAACGCTGGTGCGGACCCTTCTATTTCAACAACCGTAGTGGATGTCTTGCAGCAAGTTTTTGCTGATCGGCAGGCAAGTCGTTTTCTAAGAGAAGAGCTTTCGGAGTACATCAGCAATGACAGGGTCATGGATGCAAGCGGTGATTATGTCAGTGCGGAGACAGCGACCAAAGACAATGAACCCAGTGTAGATGAGGTTCAGGCGGCTATTAGAGCGCAGAGGGAATTTTTGCAATCAGGTGAAGCTTATCGGGATTTTAATGAGGAAGCTTTAGTCAATCACCGTCCAGATTATCCAGAAGGACCAGATCTTCCAAGGCCTCCTTACCGCGAAACACTAGTAGGAGCTACAGGCGGAATGACTGCACTATTGCATGCTGCCAGAGAAGGAAGTTCGGAAGCAGCAATGGCTTTACTGAAGGGAGGAGCGGATGTTAATCAGGTTAGTGGTGGAGATGAAACAAGTCCGTTACTTATCGCGACTCTCAATGGACAATTTGACCTGGCGATGCTTCTTACTAGCCAGGGTGCTGATCCTAATCTAGTGGCAAATACGGATGGATCAGGACCGCTGTTTGCAGTTCTACAAACACAATGGGCGCCTAAATCCAACTATCCTCAGCCCAGAGCTCAGGATCTACAAACGACAGAATATATCGACCTGTTGAGTGCTCTATTAGATGCAGGAGCCGATCCTAATGTGCGTCTCAAGACCCATCTTTGGTATTGGGAATATGGACTGACCAAAATTGGAACCGATCTAAAAGGTGCTACTCCTTTCTGGCGTGCGGCTTATGCGCAGGATATCGAGGCCATGAAGTTACTGTCCAGCTATGGCGCTGATCCCAACATCCCAACCGCATGGCCAGCTCCAGAAATGAGAGAGCGTCGGCAGCAGGATGGGAGACAGCAGGAGGATTCGGGGTTGCCGTATATTCCAACGAATGCTTTTAATGCTTACCCGATTCATGTGGCTGCAGGGGGTGGGTTTACGGGCTTAGGGTCCTTCAGTGTCAGGAATGTTCCTGGAAGCTTCATACCTGCTGTTAAATATCTCGTGGAGGAGCATGGCATAGATGTGAACACTTTAGATTCATGGGGATATACTCCGATGCACTATGCAGCATCAAGAGGTGACAACGAGTTGATCCGGTACTTGGTGTCAAAAGGCGGTGATGTAACTGTGATAACCCGTTTAGGCCAATCGACAGCTGATATTCCACGAGGTGGTCGGGCAGGTTTCTTCACTAGAGTTGCTTTTCCTGAGACCGTGAAGCTGTTACAAGAATTGGGATCCAACTTGGAATGTCTTCATACCCATTTTTTGGATACCGGAGATTTTTGTCCACTGGCAGGAGAGTTAGATCCTTGGGGGTTACCTACCGAAGTGAGATAGTAGAGGACACTAATAAGATAGTAAAACAGCCTTTATGCTTCCTTGTATCATATCCTCTCAAGAGGGATATTTTTCCCAAATTAGCTTTTAAGTATGGGGTTGGCAGCAGGAGTTTATGGGAATAACGACATTTACAGTCTTAATTATTCGATTGCTTGACTGCAGTGGCAAAGGCATACAGCGGCGGCGTTTCTTCTTCGTGAGTATGTTCGAAGTGTCTTAGCTGAAGGCCACACTCGTTGACTATTTTCTCCACCGCATCCCGTGCTGGTTTTACTGTTGAAATACCGTAGGTTAATGTCTCACTATAGTACCCGGCGCCCTGTCTCATCCTCTTTGAGCTAAGGTTGTCATAGGGAGGTTCGCCGTCTATAAACTCTCTGGAAAAATAATCGAACGCGATCGTGCTACCTTCGGGAAGCGTGACCACCAGCTTGAGGGTATCGAGCACAGCGTTCTCTGTAAGGTACATGCTCACACCTTCCCATAGAACGTGTGTTGTAACATTGGTATCAAAACCTTTATTACTGAGTGAGTCCAGCCATGTGCGTTGATTAAAGTCTGTTTCCACAAAAGTCACGTGATCGTGAGGAATACCAGCCGATTGCACCCCTTTTACTTTTGCTTTGAGAGTAGGCGCCATATCGATTTCGAAACATTTCACCTGAGTATCTTCGGGCAAGTCATAGCAACGAGTGTCCCAGCCCGCGCCGAGCACGACAAATTGTCGCGCAGGGTTTTCTGGATTGGTTAGCGCCTCATTAACCGAATTGTCAAAGAATGCGGTCCGATGACTGATGAACGTGGCAAGGCTTGAGGGGCGTGGACCCGGGTAAGCGAATACAGACCCTTTGTAACCACTAATTCGACAAGCAATTCTGACAGTCTCGATCACCAGGAATTTCACCAGTTTGTTGTATACGGGCAGGTGACCCGCAAGCGCATAAGCCACCGGGTCATCCCGAGTGCCTGCTGCGTGCATATAGAGTCGGGAGACAAAGGGTTCATTGGCAGTACCTGAAACTTTCTGTGGTATAGAGATGCGACGAACTCGATAGGTATATACGATTAATCCGACGATCAGCAGAGGTAGAAGAATGATTGCTGTAATAACGAATAACAAAAGTTGCACTGGGAACTACTCCAAGATTGTTATGAACTATTTTGATTGCAGGTGTAAACGCTGAACGGTATCACACTATCTAGATTTTCCAGT
>Ga0208750_1000659_pt1 | contig 10380 bp, 9 predicted proteins | sample Knorr_S15_td_O2m_FD_185602 | JGI IMG/M metagenome (GOLD analysis project Ga0208750, IMG submission 185602) | Marine microbial communities from Southern Atlantic Ocean transect - Knorr_S15_td_O2min_ad_340m_LV (SPAdes) (version 2) | ecosystem: Environmental > Aquatic > Marine > Oceanic | place...
TTTTAATCCACAACATACTTTTAGAGGAGGATTAAGACACTTTTTTGCTATAACGTCTGGTGCAATTGTTACTGAACGATTTACACGGATTTCTAAAGACCAAATTTTATATAGATTTTATGTAGATGATCCTGATATTTATAGTCAGGTTTGGGCAGGAGAAATGCCTTTAAGGTCTGTTGAAGATAAGATTTATGAATACGCTTGTCATGAAGGTAATTATTCAATGGCTAATATACTAGCCGGAGCTAGAGAAGAGGAGAAGAGAAGGTGAAAAGTTTAAAAGGAACCGTTTTGTTTTCTTTAATTACAGTCTTTTCTTATGTAGAGGCGGAAGAGGCAATGACAACCTGGTTTGGTGACCCTGATCTTCAAGGAACTTGGACCAATGCCAGCTTAACCACTTTAGAAAGACCAGACAACTACACAAGTTTATTGGTGACAGAAGAGCAAGCCAATTCTGCGGCTACCCAGGCAGCTGATTTTACTGAAGCGATAGATAACCCTTATGAAGAAGGCGAATCACCCAAAGCCGGAGAAAATGTTGGCGGCTACAATACTGCTTGGATGGACCCTGGTACTCAGTTATTTCAAATAAATGGTGAATATAGAAGTTCAATCCTCACATACCCTGAAGACGGGAAACTTCCTAGAAAATGGATAAGTTGGGGAATCGAAGCACCTAGTATTTACCGTATGTTTACCCGTGCCAATCATCCCGAGCAACGAAGTTTAGGAGAGAGGTGTTTAGTCGGCTTTGGTTCTAGTGGCGGACCGCCCATGTTGAACGTTCTTTATAATAATAACTATCAAATTGTCCAATCGCCTGGTTATGTGATGATTTTGGTAGAAATGGTTCATGACGCCAGAATTATAAGACTTGAAGGGAGTCCTCTTCCTGACCATATAAAGCCCTGGTTAGGAGATTCTATCGGACATTGGGAAGGAAATACTTTGGTAGTAAAAACAAAGAATCATCATCTACAACAACGTTTTAGGGCTGCTATACGACATCAAATTCTTATCACTGAGAATGCTGAAGTGACCGAAAAATTTACAAGAACTTCAGCAGATGAAATTCTTTATGAATTTAGTGTAAATGATGATGTGGCTTATAAGGATGTTTGGAGAGGGGAGATGCCCTTAAGAAGAGCTGAAGGTAATATATATGAATATGCTTGTCATGAAGGCAATTATTCAATGGCGAATATACTTGCTGGGGCAAGAGAAGAAGAAAGGAGAAATCAATGAAAATAATACTTAGGATCATTTTTTGTTTAAGTTTTGGAGCCTTTACTCTTCAGGCCAATGCCCATCATGCGTTTACAGCTGAATTTGATCCCAAGGCTCCCATTAACATTACCGGAAAGGTTGTGAAAGTTGAATGGATCAATCCTCATGCTTGGGTACACGTGGAGGTTGAGGATGAAAAAGGAAAAATTATTTGGATGGTTGAGGGAGGAACTCCGAATACTCTCATTAGAAATGGAATTACTCGGGAAACATTGGTTCCAGGTACTGTGATTATTGTTAGAGGATATCAAAGTAAAGGACGTTTATGCTTACCTAGGTGCATAGCCAATGGTAGAGATGTTACCTTTCCAGATGGCAGTAAGGTATTTATGGGTTCTTCAGGTACTGGTGCTCCAAGAGATGGAGCTGATCCGAGAGAGTCTAAAAGAAAGTAATTTCATAGAAATTAAATAAGTTATAGATGAAAAAACTGTTTTTATGTGTAATTTCCTTGTCGCTCTCTTACCAGATTGCAGCTTCCGAAATGGAAGGCCATACAGATATTCATGACGTAATGGCTTACGTCTTAGACCCTGCTGCAGAAGCAATTTGGGATTCAGCTGGCTATGTAATTACAGAAGAGGGTGAGGTGAATCTAGCACCAACAGATCAAGAAGGATGGGATAAAGTTAAAAATGGAGCCAAAGTAATTTCTGAAAGTTCTTACCTTCTTTCCCTGCCCGAAAGAGCATTAGATCAGACTCAGTGGATTGCTTTGTCAATGGCTTTAAAGGACATGGGAGAAAGAGCTTTTAAAGCAGCAGAGAATGAAGATGCTGAAGATTTATTTAAAATAGGAGCTGAGTTATATCAGGTATGTGTTGCCTGCCATCAAACATACTGGATTAAAGAGGAATAAATAATTCCTATTGTCAGATAATAAACATGTTGGAGATTGCTATATGGTTATCTGAGACTGAATGGAGTATAGCCTTACTCGAGTCTCTGTATTTATACCCCTGGATTGAATCTGCCCATGTTCTTTCTATTTGTTTTTTCATCGGAACTTTAATATTTGTTGATTTAAGATTAATGGGGGTTGTTTTTAATAAGTTACCCATATCAGAAATGAATACAAGGGTGCTGCCTTGGTCTATCTTTGGTTTCGGCTTAATGACAATAACTGGTTTGCTTCTCTTTTATGCAATACCAGTAAGAAGTTATCAAAATATATTTTTTAGATTTAAAATTTTCTTAATCCTTTTAGCTGGACTCAATGCTTTTTTATTTCATAGACAGATGTCACTGGAAGGGAAAAAATGGGATGAAGGTCAAAACATCCCTAAAACCGTTCACCTAAAAGCTGCTGCTTCTTTAATTCTTTGGTCAGGGGTAATTGTTTCCGGCCGTATGATTGCATACAACTGGTTCGATTGTGACAGACAACCGCAGCCTGAATGGGTTAATTGGGCAGCTGGTTGCGTTATGGAACTAAGCCTAACTGGGGGTTTTGATGGAATCTGACAGGTTATTCTTTTTATTTGATAGATTAGAGCAATCCTATATTGGGGAAGCAATTAGAAATTCTATTTGGATGTTTCCTGTCATCGAAGCTGTTCATTTAATTGGTTTAGCAATTTTAGGCGGATCAATATTAGTAGGAGATCTCCGACTTTTAGGCTTGTTACTTTCTTCAAAACCAATTCAATACGTAATAAGACAAACCACATTTATGCTTAAGCTAGGGTTAATTGTCCTAGTTTCAACAGGAATACCTCTCTTTCTAAGTGAGGCCATTAAATGCTATTACAGCAGAGCATTCTGGATAAAAATGAGTGCTTTAATACTTGGATTAATATTTTTATTTTTTATCCGTAATCCTATCTGCCTATCTGCTGAAGAAGACTCCAGAAAATTTAAAATCATAGGGTCTATATCTATATCATTGTGGGCAATAGTTGCTGGATCAGGACGCTGGATAGGTTTTTCCTAGCAAAAGGTAATGATAAGGGGTGAAAAAGAACATGGTTAATTGGGGGATATTGGGAACCGGGATGATAGCCAGAGCTCTGGCAGTTTCTATGCAAGACAGTAGAGGATCACAGCTAAAAGCAGTTGCCAGTAGATCTATCGAGAAAGCTGAGAAATTCAGTGAAAAATATGGCTGTTCTGCCTTAGAAGGTTATGAAAATCTGTTCAATGATATCGAGATAGACGCAATTTATGTGGCTACACCACACGATTCGCATTTTGACCTTACCTTGGCTGCTCTAAAAGCAAAAAAGTCAGTTCTTTGTGAAAAGCCGATGACCTTGAACTCTACAGAAGCTATGGTGCTCATAGAGGCTGCTAGAGAGAATGATGTTTTGTTAATGGAGGCCTTTATGTACAGAACTCATCCTCAAACCGACAAGATCCGTGAGCTGGTCAAAGAGGAATTTAAGGACATCCCTATAACCATAGAAGCTTCTTTTGGCTTTTCAGCTCAAGTGCCTGAAGAGCATAGGTTGGTTAACCCAGAACTTGGTGGCGGATCAATAATGGATATTGGTTGTTATCCAATGTCTATGTCTAGAATGATTGTCGGACACCAGAATGGAAAGCCTTTTTCGAACCCTGTTGCTATTGAAGTCAAGGGAGAGCTTTCATCAAGAGGTGTAGACTTAAATGCCACTGCTGAATTGTCATTTGATAACGGCTCTAAGGCTTTAATTAGTTCAGCTATAAACAAGCCCCTTAAAAATTCTGTTCTTATTGCTAATGAAGAAAAATCTATATACGTTGCAGAACCTTGGCAATGTGGTGAACAAAACAATCGCCAATCTCAGATTATTTACAAGAGGAAAGGAAGAGAAGATGAGGTTATAGATTTTAAAGAAGAAAAAGGTGTTTTCACCTACGAAATAGACCACTTTGTAAGTCTTCTTAATCAAGAAAAAAAACAATCAGAAAAAATATCACATGCAGATAGTCATGGAAATATGGTTTGGTTAGATGCTTGGAGAAAGAATATTGGAGTTTATTATTCAGCTGATAATCCAGAGAACAGGAAATTTTCGCTTTTAGGGGAAACCGCCATAAAAGACAGAGAACCTATCTCTTCTACTGCATTGAGTGGGTTGGATAAAAAAGTTTCTAGAGTTGTTTTTGGCTGTGACAATCAATCAGGAACCGATCATGCTTTTGCAATGTTTGATCATTTCTTTTCTCTAGGTGGAAATGCTTTTGATACAGCCTATATATATAACAATGGAAAGAGTGATGTCTACTTAGGGAAGTGGATGAATCACCGAGGATTAAGAGATGAAGTAGTTGTTCTTGGAAAGGGTGCCCATACTCCTGATTGCTACCCTCATTTAATTAGACCTCAATTAGAAGAGTCTCTAGATAGACTTAGAACCGATTATTTAGATATTTATTGTTTGCATCGAGATAATTTAGAAGTGCCCGTCAGTGAATTTATTGATGCTCTAAACGAACTGAAAGAAGAAGGACTGATAAGATTGATTGGAGCTTCTAATTGGTCTTTGTCTAGATTCTCAGATTCTTTTTTTTATGCAGAAAAAGAAAACAAAGAGACTTTCAGTATTTTAAGTAATAACTTTAGTTTAGCGCGGATGTTGGATCCGGTTTGGCCGGGTTGTGAAAGTTGCTCTGAAGAAGACTTCAAAGATTTTTTAAGGAAAAAGCAGGTAGCTATTTTCCCTTGGTCTAGCCAAGCAAGAGGGTTTTTTCTTGATCACCAAGAATTTGAGGGTTCTTTACATGGAGCCAACCCTAATCAACAAGAACAAAATAGAGTTTGGCAAAATATAGAGAATTTAGAAAGAAAAAAACGATGCTTCTCGCTAGCAAATGACAAAGGTGTTGAACCAATAGAACTGGCTCTAGCTTTTGTATTAAACCAAGATTTTCCTTCCTTTCCTTTGATAGGACCTAGAAATTTCTTTGAAACTAGAAGTTCTCTTAAAGCCTTGGAAATTAATCTCAGTCAGGAAGAAAGAGATTGGCTAGATCTTCAGAGCACTTAATACAATAATAACCCTAGAAATTTTATAGGATTGATTTAGCATAAGAGAGTGTTTAGGGTTGTTACTTTTTTGGTTTCTGCATTGTTAGTTAGTTGCGGAGGAGGAGGATCGGGAAGTGATAATTCTGTTAATGTTATTCCTCCAATAACTCCCACACAAACTACTGGTTGTTCGGTTAGCTTCGAGGCTGGTCCATTCACAAAAGTTTGGCCTGGCCTGTCTTGGGAAACAGCAACCCCAGAATCTCAAGGAATGTGCCCAGACAACATAAATGAAGCAATGGATTATGCTTTTCAAGACGGTAATTTTACTGGAGCAGTCATAGTCATTCGAAATGGTTACATTGTTGCTGAAAGATATGCTGATGACAGAATGGCAACGGATTTAGTAACCAGTTGGTCTGTTGCAAAAAGCTTTACTAGTGCACTAATAGGTAAGGCCTTGGACGAAGGTTTGATTAGTAGTTTAGATCAACAGGTATCTGAATTTATTCCTGCTTGGAAAAATACAGATAAGGAGGTTATAACTCTGAGGCAATTGATGACAGTTAAAACCGCTTTAGAATTGTTAGACGGAGGGGATTTTTATGGCGAAGAAGATCAACTCCAAGTATCCATTGATAGAAATTTAATAGGTCAACCTGGGGAGCAGCTCTACACCTATTCTAATTCAGATGTAATGTTAGCGGGAGAGGTGGTCAGATCATCCACTTCCATGACGCCAAAGACTTATTTAGATCAAAAAATTGGTAGTGTTATACGTTTCTCTGGAGAATGGTGGGAAGATACTAAGGGTCACATACTGACTTATTGTTGTCTTGATTCCACCGCAAGAGATTTTGGAAGATTCGGGCTTCTCTATGCTAGAAATGGAGAGTGGGAAGGGCAAGAGATTTTATCTGATAATTGGATTACAGAGAGTACCGCTCCAGCACTTTCAGGACAATATGGATTTTATTGGTGGCCAGCGCCAAATACTGGGTTTACAGCTTTAGGAGTTCAAGGACAAGTTGTAGCTGTTTATCCTGCTGAAGATTTAGTGATAATGCGTTTTAGTTCTTATACTAGGATGGGGGATGGAAGTGTTGTTAGAACAGGGGGTAATTATCATGCAACCACTGAACCTGCTAACTTTGAAAGTAATACTCTTATAGATAACGTCCTTGAGGCTCTTGAATAAATAGATAGATTTTAAAAATTTCTTGGGAACTATAAAGAAAATTGTTAATCTATATTTTAGGTTGTTCTGTATTTGATTTAGTACAAGGGGGATCAAATATCAGGTAGTTCTATTACCCTTCAAAGGAGGTGGTCCAAATTAGTATATATTTATTAGCAGGAATTACAGGAGGTGCCTTCTGACACGGGGTAACCCCGGTTCCGGCTACCATGAACAATAGATTGGTAGTTTAGAAGACAGTTGAGATACTTCTTCTAAAAGAACCCCGCCCAAGGCGGGGTTTTTTTATTTAATATCTCAAGATTCCAAATAGAAGAGGTAAAATAAATATGAATTTATTACCTATATTTTTACCTAAAATTAATAAGAAAGTGTAATCTCGAGATACATTTTTTAAAAAACTTAAGGAACTTTTCAGAATGAAAACAAAATTGCTTATTGGACTGGGTGTTGTTGTCATCTTAATTATTGGAATGGGTCTTGGGTATCAAGGAACAAAGACAATAGCTAAGGACTACTTTTTAAAAGATTTAATTCCGTCTGCTACTTTAGATGAGAAAGATGCTTTCGTAGAGAGCGTATCTTTAGATGGAAACTTTCAACCAAAGAAGCTTTTAGAAAATACAAAAAAAGCAAAAAACGTCATATTTCTCATTGGTGATGGAATGAGTGTCAGTCAAGTGACCGCTTATAGACTTTTAAAAGGTGGAGTGAACTCAAGAATTGCAGTGGATAAGTTCCCTTATTCAGGAATAGTGTTAACACATGCTGAAAACGCAATCATTACAGATTCGGCTTCTTCAGCTACTGCATACAGTACTGGCTTCAAAACGAATAATGGCGCATTGGGGATGGATTCTGAAAAAAACAACTTAGAAAATCTAACCGAAACACTCGATAGACATGGATTTGTAAGTTCTCTATTGGCAACTTCTGAAGTGACTCATGCCACTCCGGCTGCTTTTGCTGCTCACGTAGACTTAAGATGGAAGACTGATGAAATAAGCATCCAGATGATGGAATCTAATGTCGTTACCATTTTGGGCGGAGGTAGACACTTTTTCTTGCCCGAAGAAGAAGGCGGTAAGAGAAAAGATGAAAGAAATTTGCTAGAGGAAGTTAATTCTTCTCATGTTGTTTTAACAACAAAAGAAGACATGTTTAATTTTAACAACAACAAACGAGGCAAGATTGTTGGCCTTTTTGCTGATGAGCACTTAAGAAGCCTAGACACGCCTGAGAATCATAATTATGAACCTTCTTTAAGTGAAATGCTTGAGTTTGCAGTTAAACGTTCTAATAAATATATAGAGGAAGGTTGCAAAGGGTTCTTTGTCATGGGAGAAGGATCTCAAGTCGATTGGGCCGGTCATTCCAATAACTTAGAATACCTCAAACGTGAAATGAATGATCTGGATACTGCTGTTGAATGGGCTTTAGAGTTTGCAAAAGCAAACAAAGATACTTTGGTGGTCGTGACCGCTGATCACGAAACAGGAGGTCTGCTCATAGAGCCGTCAAATCTTGCTGACTATGGTGGTAATGAGGTTAAATTTTCATTCAACACTGCTGTTGGCAGAGGCTCTCATACAGGTGTGCCGGTACCTATTTATGCTTATGGCCCAGGCGCTGAAAATTTTACTGGAACTTTAGATAATACGGATGTCTATAAGGCTATTTTAGCCTCATTGGAAACAGGTTCTAATTCAGGAAGTTGTGTCCAATAAAAAAATTAAAACGGATAAAAAATATTTTTGGGAGAGAAGTAATGAGAGAAAGAAAATTTTGGGGATGGGGATTTCAAGATCAGGTACTTTCGAAGGAAGAAGAAGAAAGTGTTGAAAAAAGAATTGCACAAAATTTTGGTCTTAATGAAGTAGAAGCCTTACCCATACCATTAGCTAAGGATATTGAATTACCCAAAGCCAAGGTTATACCACCTGAAACTTTAAAGAATATTCTTTCTGATGATCAAGTCGAAAGGCTTAATCATACTTATGGCAAATCATTCCCTGATGTTGCAAGAGCAATGCTGGGTTTATTTCCTAATCCACCAGATCTTGTAGCTTTCCCTAATAACCAGGAAGAAGTAGTAAACATCTTAGATTGGGCCAACGAGAATAATATTGCAGTTGTTCCTTACGGTGGAGGATCCAGTGTTTGCGGGGGAGTGGAGACTGATGTAGGCGATGATTATTCAGCAGTTATCTCTCTTGATCTAAGGAACTTAAACCAAGTTCTAGAAATAGATAAATCAAGTAGGGCAGCTCGAATTCAAGCTGGTATTTTTGGTCCTGCCTTGGAAGACGAACTAAAAAAATCTAATCTGACATTAAGGCACTTCCCTCAAAGCTTTGAACATTCAACTCTAGGAGGGTGGATAGCTACTAGATCAGGAGGTCATTTTGCTACTCTTTACACACACATAGATGATTTTGTTGAATCCACTACCATGGTTACTCCTAGTGGTGTTATTGAGTCAAGAAGATTACCAGGCTCTGGAGCAGGCCCAAGCCCAGATCGAATGGTCATTGGCTCTGAAGGTATATTAGGTGTAATAACTGAAGCCTGGATGAGATTACAAGAAAGGCCTAACTTTCGAGCTTCTTGCCCTGTCTTATTTGATGATTATGAAGATGCTTTGAATGCAACTAGGCTTATAAGTCAGTCTGCCTTATTTCCTGCGAATTGCCGGCTTCTCGATGCTAATGAAGCTCTTTTTAATGGTGCAGGAGATGGTTCTAAACATTTACTTATATTGTCGTTTGAGTCGGCTGATCACGATATGGATGCATGGCTAAAAAGATCTTTAGAGATTGCTTCTGAAGCAGGGGGGCAATACGAACTACCTGAAGAAAGGAAAGAGGATGCCCATAAATCAGGAGCTTCCGGAACGTGGAGAAATAGTTTTATTAGAGCACCTTATTACCGAGAAGCATCAGTAAGGAGAGGTATCATTCAGGATACTTTTGAAACTGCTATAACTTGGGATAAAGGATTTGAATTTATTGAAACTTTAAAAGAAAGGGCTTCAAAAGCAATAAAAGAAATTACAGGCAAAGAATCAACTGTAACTTGTCGTTTAACTCATACTTATCCAGATGGATTAGCTCCATACTTTTCCTATACAGCCTACGCCACTCCTTCAACCATGATAGATGTTTGGAAAAATATCAAGATAGCTACTAATCAAATCTGCGTTGAACATGGGGGTACAGTCACTCACCATCATGCAGTGGGACGAGATCATCGTGTTAAGGGCTATGACTTGCAAAGACCCGAGGGGTTTAAAGACATGTTGGTATCAGCTAAATTAGGAGTTGATCCTAGATCAATTATGAACCCAGGAGTACTAATAGATCCCAAAGGAAAAAAGCATAAGCATTGGATGGAAGATTAAGGTTAAATGCAAAAAAAGAACCTTTCTGTCATAATTTGAAAAATTCGGAGGTTATTATGGACAAACAAGCTACTTTTTCGGAAATGAAGTATGGAACTGCTGAAGATTACGCAATAATCGCAGAACAGGGATCAGAACATGCCAGTGAGTTACCTAATAGAATTATGGATCACCTAAATCTACTTAAAGGTGGTACTGGAGGATTTGCGGTCGATAGATTTACTCATAGCATACAAACTGCAAGCAGGGCACATCGAGATGGCAAGGATGAAGAATACGTAGTTTGTGCATTACTTCATGACATAGGGGACTCAATTGCTTCAGCCAATCATGCTGATTTAGCAGCTACTATGTTGGAGCCGTTTGTCTCCGAAAAAAATTTTTGGATTGTTAAACATCATGGCATATTTCAAGGTTATTATTTCTTTGAGCATATGGGGCTAGATAAAAATATGAGAGATCAATTTAAAGATCATGAATACTGGAATGATTGCGCTGAATTTTGTGCTAAATACGACCAAAATTCTTTTGATCCTG
>Ga0208750_1000661_pt1 | contig 10363 bp, 10 predicted proteins | sample Knorr_S15_td_O2m_FD_185602 | JGI IMG/M metagenome (GOLD analysis project Ga0208750, IMG submission 185602) | Marine microbial communities from Southern Atlantic Ocean transect - Knorr_S15_td_O2min_ad_340m_LV (SPAdes) (version 2) | ecosystem: Environmental > Aquatic > Marine > Oceanic | place...
GGGACTTGTACACGTATCCAGTCTCGCCGATGACTACTATATATACATGGAGCAAGATCATAAATGGAGGGGTCAACGTAGAAACAAAATTTACAAAATAGGGGATCTTGTTAAAGTGCGTGTAAAACAAGTCGACATATCACTACGTCGTATCGATCTTGCTTTACTATGATCGTTCTCGTTTAAGAAGATCGAACAAAAAAAGCACACCCCTTAGTTTCTCTATTAATCTCTTTCAATCAACTAGACAAACCTTATAGAATCCCAATCATCTGAACTTTAAAGATGATATCTGGATAGTTTGAGCTTACCACCAACATTAAAAAAAGACTGGGACCAACAATATTAGCTTTCAGGTTGTAGTTTGAAATAAAATTTGCTATAAAACTTCATTTCCCAAGAAATTTATAACAAGGTGACTGGAATTTATGGCAACTTTGGATCAATTAAAAACACACATTGAGAAAGCTAAAACAGAATTTTCCGATGCAATAAAAAAAGCAGAAGACAAAAAAAACGACCTCACTTCTCGACAGAAGAGAAAAAAAGTAAAGAGACTAGAACGTAAGGTGGCAAAAATAACTGCAACAGAGAAAATGGCTGAAGAAAAGAAGAAACCAAAGAAGGAACGTAAATCAGCTACTGAAGCCTAATTCCCCCTCTATTTCTTTTCACTTACTTCCCAATGTCTGACAAAATCGACACCCAAAAGATCGCCAAACTAGCTAGACTGAAACTCACTGAAATCGAAAGAGACAAGCTAGATGGGTACTTAGAACAGGTTGTCGATTACATAGACCAACTCAATCAGTTAGACACATCAAATGTACAACCAACCTCCCATGTTCTTCCCGTCCACAATGTTTTTCGTGACGATAAAGGCTCTAAATCGAAAAATATAGACTATTTGACTGGAGCACCATCCAACAATAAGGGGCATTACGAGGTTCCAAAGATTATCTGACTCAGGATTATGCATAGAAAAACCATTCTTCAAGCAAAAGAAGACTTGCTGCAGAAAAAATATTCTGCTGTAGAACTTACTAAAGCAATCTATCAACGCATCGAGAGCGTAGAACCCAAAGTTCAAGCTTATGTTCATCTAACTCAAGATATAGCCCTGAATCAAGCTCAGGAAGCTGACCAGAAACTAGCCGCAGGCCAAGACGCACCTCTTCTTGGTATCCCTATAGCTTTAAAAGACCTCATCTGCATGCAGGATACACGCACCACCTGTTCATCAAAAATGCTCGACCAGTTCATCGCTCCATACGATGCCGCGGTGGTTAGTCGACTTAAAAAAGCAGGAGCGGTGATCTTAGGCAAAACTAATATGGATGAATTTGCCATGGGCTCGTCGACAGAAAATTCCTGGCATCACCCAACGATGAATCCATGGGATTTAAGTCGAGTTCCTGGGGGTTCAAGCGGTGGTTCTGCCGCAGCCGTCGCTGCCCACGAATGTCTTGCGGCTCTAGGAAGTGATACTGGAGGATCAATACGTCAACCTGCTAACTTCTGCGGGGTGACTGGACTCAAACCAACTTATGGAAGGGTGTCTCGCTTTGGGCTTGTTGCGTTTGCATCATCATTGGATCAAATCGGCCCCATGACAAAGACAGTTGCGGATTCTGCGCTATTGATGAACGTAATAGCTGGGAACGACCCACAGGATTCGACTTCTGCGGATGTAGAGTTACCAAACTTTATGAACAGCTTGGAAAGAAATCTGTCAGGACTCAAAATGGGGATTCCAAAAGAATACTTTACCTCGGGAATTGATCCAGAGGTTGAAGCATCCGTGCAAGAAGCAATTAAAACTCTTGAATCACTCGGAATGAAAAAAGTAGAAATTTCATTGCCTCATCTTCAGTATTCAGTGGCGACTTATTACATTATCGCCTGTGCCGAGGCAAGCGCAAACTTGTCGCGATATGATGGAGTTAGATATGGTTACCGTTCAAAAAGTTCAGATAACTTACTCGAAATGTATATGAATACCAGACAAGAAGGATTCGGTGAAGAAGTGAAGCGTCGGATCATGCTAGGAACCTTTGTCCTCAGCTCTGGTTACTACGACGCCTACTATCTAAAAGGACAAAAAGTTCGCACCCTTATCAAGCAGGACTTCGAAAATGCTTTCGAACAATGCGATGTAGTTATTGCCCCCAATTCACCGATAACTGCATTTAAACTTGGGGAACGTGTAAATGATCCTATCAAGATGTACCTCTCTGACATATATACCATATCAGCGAATCTTGCAGGCATTCCCGGAATATCAATCCCCTGCGGAACTTCAAAAACAAATGAAATGCCAATCGGCCTTCAACTGATGAGTAAACATTTTGGTGAAGAAAGTCTGATTGCCGTAGGACATCAATTCCAGCTAAACACAGAGCACCACCTGAAACAACCTCCCCTGTGAAGAAAATTCGACCTCGTTAATCAAGCAATCTCTATTTAAAATATTCAAAAATTTGGCAAACAAAACCTTATCAACATCACCTGCATCCTCTATTGATGAAAAAAAGATGGATGCGATCATAAGGAAAGAGTTTTCTACAAACTCAAAAGGTAAGACTGCTTCTATTTAAAAAACTACGGGACCGAAGTAAACCATAAGCCGGGTTCTGTTCTTCTTTGAAGAGCGTTCCCCACAAAGAAGCGGTGATCATCAATCTAGGCCTGTCGTTGCCGAAAGGCTCAAGCAATCAACCCGAAAGTTTTGGACGAGCCGCCCTCAAACACTTTCCTATTTGATCTTGCTCCGGATAGGGTTTGCCAAGCTACCGCCGTCGCCGGCGGTACTGGTGAGCTCTTACCTCACCCTTTCACCTTTGCCGCCGAGGGAAAAGTCGCCTTTTCGCATCGGGTGGGCCGTATCCTTTCTGCTGCACTTTCCTTGAGGTCACCCTCACTCCGCGTTACGGAGTATCCTGCTCTTTGGAGCCCGGACTTTCCTCTCTCTCGGCTCAAAAGCCGAAACAGCGATCACCCAGTTTACTTCGGAACCGCGCCTTCTTTTATTTCTTCCCAATAAAGAATACGTGAACATTGTTCGCAATAAATTATTGTTTCTCCTGACTTCACGTCTATCACTTGCTGAGGAAGAATTTGCTGGAGGCATCCCTGGCATATATTTTCATGAACGGGTACCACAACCACACCCTCTCGCGCATTAAAAACTTTCGTATAATGTTCTAGTAATTTCACATCAAGATTGTTCGCAGCTTGAGAGCGCCTTGGACGAATAACTTCTAATTCTTTTTCGGTGCGTTCCGACTCAGCTTCTTTTTTTAATTTATAAACGTTAAATTTTTCTTCCTCTTCCTTGCAGTTAGCTTTAAGCGGGATGAGTTCTCTTTCTTTTTCCTCAAGTATTTCCATTAATTCGAGTTCCCGATCTTCAAGAGCTAAGATTTTTTCTTTTACTGCATCGACTTCAACAAGCATTGCGCTATATTCTTTATTAGTCTTTACAGACGAAAGTTTGGTTTTAGTTTTGGCTGCATGATCGTTTTCTTCCATGACATCTATTTCTAAATCTTTGCGCTCCTTTTGTAGTTGTGCAAGACTACTCTCTGCCTCTGTCAACTGGTTCTGTTTTTCTTTAACCCCTGCCTTACCCGATTCTATCTGTTTAGGAATTGCGGCCTTCCCATGTTCCAACTCACCAATTAGGCTATCTATTGCTTGAAGCTCAATCAAACTTTTCAGTTGGGGGTTCATTAAAGTAATCGTTATTGGTTTGTCACGAAAAGTAACCTGATTGTGTGTTTAGCTGTGTATAGGATCGTCGAAAAATTTATCACGGCGTATAAGGGAATGCAAATTTTTAAAGGAGAGGTAGGCTCTGGAAAACTATTTTAAACACGTTTTTTAGCACTTCGACTTTCCCAATATACAAGAAAAACGCTGGCGATAAAAATTGAGGAGTAGGTTCCAACAAGAACACCGATCATCAGGGCGAATGAAAAGTCGTGGATGATTTCTCCGCCAAGAAAAAAAAGAGCAACGACCACTAACAATGTCGTACCAGAAGTAAGAATTGTTCTACTGAGAGTCTGGTTGATGCTGGCATTAATGACATCCTTTAACAAGGTCTTTCCCTTGCGACGCATATTTTCACGAATGCGATCAAATACAACAATAGTATCATTAAGCGAATAACCAATAATAGTAAGAAAAGCAGCCACGATAACCAATGTAAACTCTTTGTCGGCTAACGAAAACGCGCCCATGGTAATCAACACATCATGAATAAGAGCAATGATCGCAGCGACAGCATACTGAAATTCAAATCGCCAGGATATATAAATGACAATCCCTATGATCGCGTAAACAATTGACAAAATAGCTTTCTCTCGCAAATCCTTCCCTACCTTAGGACCAACCATCTCCACGCGCTCGACGATAATATTTTCTGCTTCATATTTTCCTATCAGGCTGTTTTTTATTTTAGTGCCAATCTCTTCAAGTTTGCCCTCCGATCTTTCAACGCGAACTAATAAATGGTTTTTTGAACCAAATTCCTGAATCGTACTATCACCTAGTCCGATCGTTCTTAGTCCGTCTCGAACTTCTTCAATTGCTGGTGGGTTTTTAAATTTTAGTTGAACTAAAGTACCACCGGCAAAATCAATACCGTACCTCAAGCCTCCATGGACCGCTATCGAAATGATTCCTATCAAGATAACGGCACAGGATAACCATGTAGCTATAGCCCTTTTACCCATGAAATCAAACTCGGGGACACGCTTAAAAATTTCCATATATAGTTTTCTTATATACTTAGATTAGCCACTTTTTTTCTACTCATGAAACTATCAAATATTGCTCGACTAACAAATACGGCTGTAAACATACTAGCCGCAATACCAATACATAAAGTAATTGCAAACCCCTTAATCGGCCCGGTACCAAACTGAAACAAAACAACAGCTGCGATGAAGGTTGTTATATTAGCGTCCACAATAGTGCTCAAAGCTTTTGCGTAACCTGCATCAATCGCAGCACGCACTGTTTTGCCTACGCGTACTTCCTCTCGGATACGTTCGAAGATTAAAACATTGGCATCTATAGCCATTCCTACCGTTAGCAACATGCCAGCAATACCAGGAAGTGTCAGTGCTGCCCCGAAATAAGCCAGTGCGCCGAGTAACAAAACAAGATTTAGCATCAATGCTGTAACAGCTACCAAACCAGAAAGTTTGTAGTAAATGGGTATGAAAATGATGACTAGCAAGCCACCTAACAGAATAGACTGAACCCCCTGCTCAATAGAATCTTTTCCAAGAGATGGGCCTACCGTCCTGTTCTCAAGAATCACTACTGGCGCGGGCAATGCCCCTGCTCTTAATACAATTGCCAGGTCACGCGCTTCTTCCGTGGTGAACTGACCTGTAATCTGCGCCCGCCCACCAGCAATTGCTTCTTGAATCACTGGAGCAGAGTAAATGTTATCATCCAAAACGATTGCAAGACGTTTCTTAACGTTAGCCCGAGTGACCTCGTGAAATATCATAGCGCCTATGCTATTAAAGGTGATTGCAACGTAGGGTTCATTAAAATCACTATCGTAACGGACCTCGGCACCGCTCAAAGTTTCTCCGGTAAGTACAGTTCGTTTTTTTACAAGGAATGGTGTCTTAGTTACCTCACCTGTTTCCACATTCTCTTCACGTTCGTATAAAATCTCATCTCCCTCAGGCATTGCGCCATTCAAAGCGGTCTGGGGACTTACTGATTCATCAACGAGTTTGAAATCCAGTCGAGCAGTTTTACCAATCAGCTTAATAGCGCGATCAGCATCCTTAATTCCAGGTAGCTGCACAAGAATACGCCTTTCTCCTTGCGCTTGTATAGTTGGTTCGGAAACGCCAAACTGATCTACCCTATTACGTATCGTTTCTAAGGCTTGGCTTACTGCATTTTGCTCAATTCTGGTTTCTTCTTCTTCAGACAACCTAAATAGATACCCGCGACCTTCTCTCACCACCCCTTCATTTTGCAGATAGGCAGTATGATTTTTCATTATCTCTTCAACAGGTTTGAGGTCAATCGCATCGACCATAAGAACCGTTACCGTTTTATTTTCAATGTCGGCACGAACTCTATCTACCTCGTAGTCTTCCTCTTCAATTTCACGCTTAATATCATCTGCGATGCGTTCCAAGCTCGCTTCAACGGCCTTTTCCGTCTGCACTTCAAGCACCAGATGCATCCCACCTTGAAGATCTAGGCCGAGTGCAATCTTATCCTTTAGAGGATATGCCAAATAAGCCGATCCCAGAATAGCAAATAGAATCAAAGGGATTTTCCATTTCAGGTCTGTATACATTCTTAATTTTTACTCGTCTCTCTATTAATTCCAATAGAGGCACGGTTAATTTTAATCCTTACATTATTATCTATTTGCAAAACCACAATATCGTCTTTTAATTTTTTAACTGTCCCATGAATCCCGCTCAAGGTAACCACGTTATCTCCTTCTTTCAAATCATCAAGCATCTTGCGGGTTTCCTTTTGTTTCTTCTGTTGTGGCCTGATCAAGATGAAGTAAAAAATCAAAAACATCATGATCATTGGCGGCAAAAGAGAAAGCAGACTCCCTCCCCCCTGTCCAGCAGCTTCTGGTGGTGGTGCCATAGCAAATGCAAGGTCCAACATAATTAATCCCCTAATCGAAAATGGTATCTAATTTCATTCAATTAACTATCTTAATAAGACCAGAACCCTAACAAGGCACCTGCTCTCAGTTACTCAAAAAAAACAAATGGTTATCGGGAAGTCTCTACTTGCCATACCGAATCAAATATAAAGGGTCGCTTCTACCAAATCCATGAAAATTTGTCAATTGATAAACAAGAAGTTGATGCATTCTAATCAATAGAACGCGTCTCTTTTTTTGGCATTTTCGACTTCATTTGTTAACTCAGCATATAAAGCCTGAAATTGTTCGGTATTCAGCTTAGGGTCCCTAAGTTTTTCAAGATCTTCCGGGTTAATCAAAACCTCTGATTGTTCATCCCAAGCCGAGGTAGCAATAGCAACATAATTGGGTGGATTTAACGGGCGAAGAATTAAACGGTCAATTTTATCATTATATTTTATTGCAATGTCGATCATCAAACGTGCATCCCTAGCGCTTACCATGCTTCCAATCGCTATATTCGTGGGTGGATGACCGCCTTTGGGCTTCCAATACTGTATGGTGTGCCTCAGTACTTTGAGTTGTTTAGATTTTAAAAATTTTCGAATCTCACGGTTTTTCTTTTTATGCTTATGCGCCAACCATAGTTCTATCGTACAAACTGTAGTTTTATTTGTATCACAACTCGGCTTATAGACTCCTGACTCTGAGAACGCTTGCAATGAAATCAGGGTAAAGCTCAATAGAAACAATACCGCTAAAGAAACTATTTTTTTCATAATTTTAAATACTCACCTTAAGTAAAATGAAGAAATTAAATTATCAATCTAGTATTACCCACAAAATCAACATTAAGTTCAGACCTAAAAAATTCTCTTCTTTTTGTTACCTCAGACCTTAACACCACTATCACTTGTAATATAATAAGGGGGTGGAACGCTTTTCCCAGTATAGACTCACTCTTTTAAAATAGCGATAACTGACTTTTGGTCAACCTGCCCCATCAACACCTTGGAGTGTTCTGCAAAAAATTTCTGCAATCGACCTACACCTACCGCTGTCGGCCCAAAATCATCAACGAGATTGGCATGAGTAAAGACAACAACCGGAATAAGAGGTAGCGACTGGTTAAGTTTTCTCTCTAGGGCGTTAATATGTTTACGGTTTTCCCAAAGGGGATTAAGTATCATATCGTCAACTCCCCCCCCTCTTACCTTCCATTCCTGGTCATTTTTTTGCCCAGAAATTTTTCCAACATGGTAACAACAGGCCACAACAAAAATACCATAGGGAGAAACCACCACATAAGGAATGTGTGACATTCCTCTTTCTAAGTGAATGATCACATTACAAAACACTACGTAATTGTCGCCCAGTCGATCCAGTTCTCTTTTAACTAATTCCGCTCCAGGAATATTCGAATTTTCATAGCCACCGCGTAGCAATAGGATAATTAAAGCGAGGAGAACTACCAAGATAGCAAGTATCTTGACCCAGTAAATAGAAATAATCTCAATCATGATGACAAGTTAATTACTTTGCAAATGGGTCTGGAGGTTCGAAGGAAGGTTGGTCGGTTACCCCTAATCCTTCATTGGGCTGTTTCATGGCCGTTTTTCTTTCAAACGCAATTTTCATTCCGGCTTTAGTGGGAAACAACTGTGGAGACAATAACCGTGATTGACTAGAAATACTTTGCAAACTCTCTCTATACCCCTTCAAACTAGTAAGGGTAACGGGTCGCCTTTCAGGCAAATCACTTTGAATTGACATTGCTGCACGACGTCCAAATACAGTTATATCTAGCAGTGAATTCCCCATAAGCCGATTAGTTCCATGAACCCCACCAGTTACTTCACCAGCAGCCCACAACCCCCTAACTTCGGTGCGACCATCCCGATCTATCTGAATTCCTCCGTTTTGATAATGCAAAGTAGGATAAATAAGAATTGGTTGTTTGGCTGGATTTATATTATAACGCTCAAACCTGTGAATGATTCCTGGAAACTTGCGCCGCAAAACTCCTTCACCGTTTTGCAAATCTATGAGCGGGGTATCCAACCAAATCCCTGCTCTATCTGTTGGGGTTTGTACCCCCCTTTTTTCGGCAACCTCACGAATAATGGCTGCTGCAAGAACATCACGAAAAGCCATCTCATTAACAAACCGTCTCCCTTCAGCATTTACCACCTGTGCCCCCATGGAACGAATTGACTCGGTTACAAGCTGGCCAACTAGAGCTTCTGGGTAGGCGGTTCCTGAAGGGTGATACTGATAGCTATCTGAATCAACCAGTTTACAACCTTGCCGATAAGCGAGAATCAAACCGTCACCTACTGCTCCGAGGTGGTTACTCGTAGGAAACTCCTGAAAGCGCAATTGACCACTTCCCCCAGTAGCAATGATCACAGCCCTTGCTGACACGGTAACAAGGTTCCCCCGACTACGATCCCACAGCACCGCCCCGGAAACTTGTCCACCTCCATCATCAAGAAGTTCTAGAGCTGCATGGTTCTGTAAAGTTTTCGTACTACTTAACAAAACGGCGTCCTTCAAAACGCGCATAATTTCAAGCCCGGTATAATCTTTACAAGCAAGCACACGAGGCAAAGAAGTCCCGCCGCCAGGGCGCAACTGGAAAGTCCCATCCTCGTTAGTATCCAATATGCAACCTAATTGCCCCAGCCAACGAATCGTATCTGCACTATTTTCACATAATGCTCGTAGAAGGTCCGGGTCATTATTCCCATGTCCGCCAACATAAGCATCAGCAAAATGCCTGCGCGGTGAGTCATCAACTCCCAGTGACGCCTGAATTCCACCTTCAGCCATAATGGTATTAGAATCACCCAACCGCAACTTTGTTGCAAGGTGAACGGTAAGCCCAGACCCCTCTAAAGCAAGTGCAGCCGAGGCACCCGCCCCACCCCCTCCAAGAATGAGCACATCGGTTTCAATATCTACCGTTGGGTCAAAGTCAAACGGAAGTTGACTGTCCGATTCTAAAAGGTCCGCTAGTTCGTTAGGGAATTTTCCATTATCCGCATTAGGTCCTACCCGAACATTACGTTGCGACCCAAAATAATCAGGATGATATTCATCGAGAAGTTTTTCGGTCTCGTATGTATCAAATTCAGGAGGTTCTGAGCATAGTCTCACCTCACGAGTTGCCTCCAATTTGCCGAGCGAATCTTTAGCCCATTCCATCACGATTCAATCTTTCCGCTTTTTCTAAACTGGCGGGCATGATTCATCTTATCAGTCGAGTTTCCACTCAAAAGATACTCCCATTCCAACTCAGCCTGTTGCGACTCTTGTTCTAAATCTTTATCCTTACCTTGCTCCACAGAGGACCCAATAGAACGGCGTACCCACATCCCCATCACGTGTGGTTGGACTTCATCCTCACAAACAAATCTACATAGGCCACAATGAATACAAGTAGTAAAATCCTCAGCTACTTTGTCGAGCTCGCCAGACCTCATCCTGAGAACCGAATCCATCACCGGTATGGACATCGGGCAAGCTGTCGTACAGCTCCCGCATTTAGTACACCGGTCAAGTTTTGGATAAGCTGCGCGTAACTTTTCTCCAGTTGGGTTTGGTTCGGGTGCTACTGTCAAAACCGAATCTACCGGGCATGGAAAAATTTCCATCCCTTCCTCCACCGGACACATACAAGCCAGATCAGTCCCTCTCATCTGCCCC
>Ga0208750_1000666_pt1 | contig 10343 bp, 7 predicted proteins | sample Knorr_S15_td_O2m_FD_185602 | JGI IMG/M metagenome (GOLD analysis project Ga0208750, IMG submission 185602) | Marine microbial communities from Southern Atlantic Ocean transect - Knorr_S15_td_O2min_ad_340m_LV (SPAdes) (version 2) | ecosystem: Environmental > Aquatic > Marine > Oceanic | place...
AAATAATCTCAACTCCTTCCGATCTTCCAATCCAGTTTCTTTGCATAATTTTGACTGGCTCAGGCCAATCCAAATCGTCTAGGTCTGAAAGAAGTTCCTCACAATAGTCTGTAATCCTAAGAAACCATTGCGGCATTTCGCGTCTTTCAATAGAAGCCCCCGATCGCCATCCTTTACCATCTATTACTTGTTCATTCGCCAAAACAGTATTTTCTTCTGGATCCCAATTGACAATTGCCTTATCTCTGTATGCCAAACCTTTGGCGTACAACCTTGTAAACATCCATTGCTCCCATCGATAATAACTTGGATCACAAGTAGTAAGTTCTCTATTCCAATCGTACCCAAAACCAAGCATATTAAATTGATGCTTCATATATTCAATGTTATCTCTGGTCCACTGAGCAGGAGCCATAGCATTCTTAATTGCAGCTCCTTCTGCAGGTAGCCCAAAAGCATCCCAACCCATTGGTTGCATAACATTCTTGCCCAACATTCTCTGATATCTTGAGATCACATCGCCAATTGTATAGTTACGAACATGTCCCATGTGCAATCTACCACTGGGATATGGAAACATACATAAACAGTAAAATTTTTCTAAGTTGGGATCTTCATGAACTTCAAAAACACGATGCTCCTTCCAGAATGCTTGAGCTTCTGATTCAATTTGTTTTGGATTATATGGTCTATCAGACATATTTTATTTTAAACAAAAAAACAGATATCAAGCATACATCGGTATGAAAATTAGTGGAAACTCTATCTATATCTTTATCTGCTTCTTAACCCATAAATAGCTAAAAAAAAGATTCAGAATCAATAGAATAACAATCAAAGAGTTACCATATTTTGTGTAAGGAGTGTTGCCAATCATCGGCTCAATCGTTCCTGATAATATTGAATACTTAAAAGACTGTGCACGTTCTACAGTACCGTCTGGCTCTACTATGGCTGTTACACCAGTATTGGTTGCTCTCAATAAATAACGGCCTGACTCTATTGCTCTCATTATTGACATCTGGAAATGCTGTTCCGAAGCAAAAGATTTACCAAACCAAGCATTATTAGTTATGTTCACCAAAAGATTTGCCTCTGGGAAATATCCCAATAACTCTGAGCCAAAAATATCTTCATAACAAATTGATGGGGCAATAAGAATATTGCTCAACTGTGGCATATCTTGGATAGTATTCCCACGTTGAATATCTCTGTTTGGAAGACCCATGCTCTGGAGCCATGACCTGATTAAATCGGGCACAGGAAAATACTCGCCAAATGGGAGAAGATGTCTTTTGTGATAAACAACATCACTGGAACCAATTGCCATCATTGAGTTTCTGATCTCTCCAGATGTTTTATCAGAGGTAAGAATACCGAAGAGCAACATTTGAATTTGGTTCTCTTTTACAACTTTCTTAAGATCATCAAGATAAGACTCAACGTTGGACGCAATACTAGGAATTGCGACCTCAGGCCAAACCACTAAATCGCTTTTATTAGAGGTTATTAAACTACTTTTATACAAATCAAGTGTTTTACTGAATTCACCAGGCAGCCACTTCCTTTCTTGTTGGATACCACCTTGAACTAAACTAACAGTAAATTTTTCACCCGTTGATTGAGTCCATGAAAACATCCCTAACAGTAGCGATACAGTAATGATTGTGATCAATGCTGCTGCTGCTTTATAGCTATGTTGTCCCTTACCTAAATAAATCAAAGCTAATAGACCTGCACAGATTCCACAAATCCAACTAACCATATAAATGCCTCCGATGGGTGCCCAGTTAGAAAGGTATGTGTTGGTTTGACTGTAACCCACGCTGAACCAAGGAAAACCAGATAGAAGCCAGCCTCTAAGCCACTCAATTAAAACCCAAATTGAAGGCGCAATAATTAATAAGGTTAAAGATTGCGACTGGAATTTAGTGTAACTGATACTAATCAAGTAGCCTGCAAGTGCATAATACAGAGCCATAAAAACAGACAGTATGACAATCAATAGTATGGCCAACCAAATCGGACCTCCACTAACCGTATGAATGCTTATGTAAAGCCAGTACAATCCCAAAACAAATAAAATTAGGCCAAAACAAAAAAAACATTGGATAACAATTTTAGGTGGTTGTGTTAAGCATAGGATGAACAAATACCCAATTGAAACTGCTGCTAAAATTGAAACACCAAAGGGTGCGAAAGCTAAAAGAAATAACGCTCCTGCGAAAGATGACAATAAGTGATGCCTATTCAATTTCCCTCACTTCTATTAGCTGCAGTCTTCTGCTATCAGATCTAAGGATTTTAAAAGCCAAAGGATTCATCGACAGACTTTCTCCTTTTTTTGGGAATTTACCTAATTTATTAATGATCATTCCTCCAAGAGTGTCAAAGTCTTCATCCAAGTATTGAGTTTCAAAAAACTCATTGAAATCTTCTATCCGGATCAAAGCATCTACCTCAAATCGCCCCTTTCCTTTCTCTCGTATCATAGGTAAACCTTCAGCATCAAATTCGTCTTCTATATCTCCAACAATCTGCTCCAGTACATCCTCAATGGTTAGCAGTCCAGCAATTCTTCCATATTCATCTACAACAATAGCCATATGATTCCGACTCTTTCTAAATTCATTAAGTAAAATTTTTAATCTCTTGCTCTCAGGAATGAAAGTTGGAGGTCTAAGAAAATCTTTTATTTCAAAATCGCTATTATCATTTTGGTTTGAAAATCTCAGCAAGTCTTTCGCCAATAAAATGCCGAGAACTTCATCTTTGTTTTCACCAATCACTGGAAACCGAGAATGACCGGAATTACCAATTTGATGTAAAAGATCTGTTATGGATGCGTCAGTATCCAGTACTGTCATACTTGAACGGGGAATCATAATGTCCCTAACCTGGAGCTCAGAAACTTCAAAAACACCTCGAATCATCCTAATTTCATCTTGTCCTATAAATTTAATCCATCGATCTGAATTCACCAGATCAAAAAAAGATTCCAAATCATTTTCTTTTGGCTGAAAGAGAGATTTTAATTTTTTAGTCAAAGAACTCATTGTATTCATTATCACTTTAGTTCAAAAATATTGTAGGGCTGGTCCATTTTTTGAAGCATGAAGTTTGTTAGAGTTTCATGTTCGAGCTCTTGCATGATTTTTTGATCCTTATCATTTTGGTGATCAAAACCAAGCAGATGCAAGAATCCGTGGATCAACATATGGGCAAAATATCGATCAAAAGTCTTTTTTTGATCCATGGCTTCCTTTTCTACCACTGGGAAACAAATAATAACATCGCCAAGAAAAGGTGGTTGGATACCTAAACTTTTCTCTTCTTCCAAATTTCCTTCAAACGCCAGAACATTGGTTGGTAAATTCTCTTTTTTGTAATGTTTATTCAAAATTAGAATTTCATCGTAACCAACAATTCTTATGTTAACTGCAAAGGGTAATAAAGATTCCTGCATTGAAGCTTTAAGGCTCAAATCTATACATTTCTGAATATCTTCATTGTCTAAAGGGAGAGCGTTACCAATTTCAATCTGAGTTTGTACATATACTTTTTGTTGGTCTGAAAGATTCATGAGAAATTAAGCATTACAAGAAAATCATCTTTGATGTTTTTCATATGCCTCAACAATATTTTGAACAATTTTATGTCTAACCACATCTGAGTGATTAAAATTTATAATACCTATACCCTCAATACCAGTAAGAACTTCTGCAGCATGTTTAAGTCCTGACACTTTGTCTGTTGGCAGATCTATTTGAGTGATATCACCATTTACCACTGATTTAGAGCCAAATCCCATTCGAGTAAGAAACATTTTCATCTGTTCAATAGTGGTGTTTTGTGCTTCATCCAAAATTATAAAACTTTCGTTCAGCGATCGCCCCCTCATAAAAGCAAGTGGCGCCAATTCGATTGCTCTTCGTTCAATCAAATGACTTACCTTATCAAAACCAAGCATCTCATAAAGAGCGTCATACATTGGTCTAAGATAAGGATCGACTTTTTGGGAAAGATCACCTGGAAGAAATCCTAGTCTCTCACCCGCTTCAACAGCTGGCCTAACCAAAATAATCTTACTCACAGTTTGTTTTTGTAGTGCTTCAATCGCGGCGGCGACTGCCAAGTAGGTTTTACCAGTTCCTGCTGGCCCAATGCCAAAACAGAGGTCATTCTCCCTAATATTTTTGATATAAGCAGATTGATTTCTACTCTGGGTTTTTATTGATCGCCTTGGTGTTGAAATATCTGGAGTCTGCTCCATATTTATTTGTTCTTCATGATTTCCCATATATTTTCTTACTAATAGATGTATTTTCTTCTCTGATAAATTTTCATTGGTAGCGCTAATGTATAAATCTTTAATGATTTTTTCACCTCTAATTAGATTCTCAATTGATCCAGACAACAAGAAGATATTGCCTCTATTCTTAATCTCTATACCAAGAGCTTCTTCTATAACTCGCAAGTTTTGATCAAACACCCCCAACAAGTTGGCTAAAATTTCATTATCAGCAGCATCTATTTGGAATTCTTTTGTTTTCAAGTTAAATGATCTTCAATAAAAAATATTAATGATATAGCCTGCCCCTAAGAGAATTAGGCAAAGCCTCTGTGATGGTCAAATCAATAAATTGTCCTATTAAATTTTCAGGACCATCAAAGTTAACCCAACGATTGTTTTCTGTTCTGCCTGCCAATTGCGTCTTTACTTTTTTAGATTTCTTTTCAACCAAAACCCTTTGGCTTGTCCCAACCATACTTTTGCTAATTTTCATCGCATTTGAAGAGATCTTTGCCTGCAATCGTTGCAACCTATCCAGTTTCTCATCATAGCTCGCGGTATCTTTCATGGATGCAGCAGGCGTCTGTGGTCTGGGGCTGAATATAAAACTGAAGGATTGATCAAAACCTACTGTTTCGATTAACGCTATAGTTTGTCTAAAATCATCTTCTGTTTCACCTGGGAATCCAACTATAAAATCTGAAGATATACTGATATTAGGTCTCACTTTTTTAAGCTTGTTTATTTTGGCTATGTAAGTCTCAACAGTATGTTTTCTTTTCATCAACTCTAGGATGCGATTTGATCCACTCTGAACAGGCAAGTGAAGAAAATTAGCTAACTTTTTATTGGAAAAAGATTCAATTAAATCGTGGCTAAACTGCAGTGGGTGGGAAGTGGTAAAACGGATTCGATCTATATTCTCTATTGTTGTTACTTGGTCAATTAACTGTGATAATTTGATTCTCACTCCTTCTGAATTTTTTGCCCGATAGGCATTTACATTTTGCCCCAAAAGCGTCACTTCTCTGACCCCCATTGAAGCCAAATGATTAATCTCATCAAGGATTTGTTCTGGAGGTCTACTGACTTCCAAGCCTCTTGTATATGGAACAACGCAAAAAGAACAAAATTTGCTGCAACCTTCGATAATCGTGACAAAAGCAGAAGGCTTTATCAGATTGGCTTTGGGTAGAAAATCAAATTTCTCTATTTTGGGAAAACTAATATCCACTAACGAATGCCTTGATGCCACTACCTGATCATACATTTGAGGTAAACGATGCAATGTTTGAGGACCAAAAACTATATCAACATAGGGTGCCCTCTTAACGATTGATTTGCCTTCTTGGCTCGCAACACATCCTCCAACACCGATAACAACATTGGGGTTAGTTTTTTTATATACTTGCCATCTGCCCAGTTGTGAAAAAACTTTTTCTTGTGGCTTTTCTCTTATAGAACAAGTATTTAAAAGTAATATACTGGCTTTTGATGGGTCATCAGTGCGTTCCATATTTCTATCATTACACATGATATCTGCCATTTTATTGGCATCATATTCATTCATTTGACAGCCAAAAGACTTTATAAAGATCTTTCCAGTCACAAGTATAAAATATAGGATTGTTAAAAGTGACTAAAAGGGAATATCATCGTCAAAATCATCTGATGCAAATTCAGAACTGCTGCGTTTTGGAGCATTGAAATTATTCGAGTTTGACGACGATGAGATACGTTCACCAAGCATTTGCATGTCATTGGCAACAATTTCAGTTGTCCAACGATCATTCCCTTCCTTATCTTCCCACTTTCTTGTTTGAAGCCTACCTTCCACATAAACTTGTGAACCCTTTTTTAGGTACTCACTCGCAATTTCTGCTAGGCGCCCAAAAAAAACAACTCTATGCCATTCAGTTTCTTCCTGCTTTTCGCCAGATTCTTTATTCTTCCATGCTCTAGTTGTTGCAACACTGATATTTGTGACTGCATTTCCATTAGGCATATAACGGGCATCTGGGTCAGCGCCCAAATTGCCTAGTACAATTACCTTGTTTATTCCTCGTGCCATATTATTTCCTTACCTTCACTAATGGTTCATTACTCTACTTCTTATTGTAAACAAAAAATTTGATGATTGTACTTTAGAACATTAAAAAATGTACCAGAATAGATTACCTGGAGTTCTTTTGATCTAGAAGATTTCAAAGTTTCCAGTACAGGACTTGGTTCTTAGATACAAAAAGATTTATCATGGAGTGTTTGGCAAAAATTTTAGAGTAAAAATATGCAGAAAATTAGTATCAAAGGGGCAAAAACTCACAACTTAAAGAATTTAAACCTAGAGTTGCCAAGGAACCAATTGATCATTTTCACCGGACTCTCAGGATCTGGTAAATCCTCGTTGGCGTTTGACACCATTTATGCTGAAGGTCAAAGACGTTATGTAGAGTCACTGTCTGCATACGCCAGACAATTCTTGTCAATAATGGAAAAACCAGATGTTGATTTGATTGAAGGATTGTCTCCGGCCATATCTATAGAGCAAAAAACCAATTCACACAACCCCAGGTCAACTGTCGGTACTGTAACTGAAATATACGATTACCTCCGTTTACTCTATGCCAGAGCTGGAATTCCAAAGTGTCCTGAACACAAACGAAATCTAGGAATACAAAACATCAGTGAAATGGTTGATCAGATTTTACAGATACAGAAAGGATCAAAATTAATGCTCCTAGCACCGCTTATCAATGACAGAAAAGGAGAACATGCAGAATTGCTGAAAACAGTAAAGAGCAAAGGTTTCATCAGAGTCAGAATCAACCAAAAAGTTTACGCTATCGATCAATTGCCAAGCATTGATGTAAAGAAAAAACATACAATTGAAGTCGTTGTTGATAGATTCACAGTCAAGCCTGATATGGCTCTTCGACTAACTGAATCCTTTGCAACGGCTCTGGATTTGACACAAGGTGTCACGAAAGTTGTCCACCTAGAAAAAAGTGCTCCAGAGTACTTATTTTCAGATAGATATGCATGCCCTGTTTGCGGCTACTCCATTCAGGAACTTGAACCAAGAACATTTTCATTTAACAATCCTGCAGGGGCGTGTGAAACTTGTGAAGGTTTGGGTGTCGAACAATTCTTTAGTCCACATTTAGTTATCAAAAATTCTAAATTAAGCATCGCAGAAGGTGCTATCAGAGGATGGGATAGAAGAAATTTTTATTATTTTCATTTGATCAAAAGGCTTTCAAAACATTTTAATTTTGACATCGAAGCGCCTTTTGAATCCTACGGTGAATCCATAAAAAACACCCTTTTATATGGGAGTGGAAATGAAAAAATACAGTTTTATTACCCTGGAAGAAGAGGCAGAAAAATATCTAGAAAACATGTTTTTGAAGGTGTTATTCCAAATCTTGAGAGAAGATACAAAGAAACTGATTCACAGACTGTGAAAGATGCTTTGTCTAAATTTATGAGTGTAAAAACTTGCAAAACATGCAATGGCACCAGATTAAATAAAGGCGCAAGAAACGTTTTGATTCAGAGAAAAAATATTGCTGATATCACCAAAATGAATATCGATGAAGCATTGATTTTTTTCGAACAACTAAACATCAGAGGCACTCGAGGTGAGATTGCAGCCAATATTATAAAAGAGATTTATGAGCGCTTACTTTTCTTGTCCAACGTGGGCTTAAACTATCTTAATTTGCAACGAAGTGCAGAAACTCTCTCTGGTGGAGAATCTCAAAGAATCAGGCTGGCAAGTCAAATAGGATCAGGCTTAGTCGGGGTAATGTATATACTCGATGAACCAACCATAGGACTGCATCAAAGAGACAATAAAAGACTGATTTCAACTCTCACAAGATTAAGAGACCTTGGAAATACCGTCATTGTAGTTGAGCACGATGAGGAAGCCATTCGGTCTGGGGATCATATTGTTGATCTAGGACCTGGCGCTGGTAATGAAGGCGGTAAAGTTGTAAGTCAGGGGAGTATAGAGAATCTTGAAAATGAACCACAATCGTTGACTGGTCAATATTTGAATGGACAAAAATCTATTGCAACACCGTTAAAAAGAGAAAACGTAAACAACGAAAAACTGATCAAAATAAATAACGCCAGAAAAAATAATTTAAAAGGTTTACATGTCAAAATTCCATTGGGTTTATTGACTTGTATTACAGGAGTTTCCGGGTCTGGAAAATCAAGTTTAATAAATGGAACTCTACACCCCCTACTAGTTTCAGAGCTGAATAAAAGGCCTAGTGAATACATATCAGAAACCACCATTGATGGTTCTGAATATATTCGACGCATCATCAACATAAGCCAAAGTCCTATAGGGAGAACACCAAGGTCAAATCCGGCAACCTATACAGGGTTATTTACACCAACCAGAGAATTGTTTGCTGCAACAGAAGAATCCAGATCAAGAGGTTACAAACCAGGACGTTTTAGTTTCAATGTGAAAGGAGGCAGATGTGAAACATGCCAGGGTGGTGGCGTAATTAAAGTTGAAATGAATTTCTTAGCAGACATTTATGTAACCTGTGATGCTTGTAAAGGAAAGCGCTTCAATAGAGAGACCCTGGAAATAAGCTATAAGAGGAAAAATATTTATGATGTTCTTGAAATGACTGTCAATGAAGCATATTCGTTCTTCATCAATATCCCAAGCATTAAAAATAAATTAAACATGCTTGTAGAAGTTGGTCTTGGATATATCAAGCTTGGTCAAAATGCCGCAACACTATCAGGTGGCGAAGCTCAACGTATTAAACTGTCCAAAGAACTTTCTAAAAGAGGGAATAGTGGCACTCTTTATCTCCTGGACGAGCCCACAACTGGACTTCATTTTCATGATATTAATCAATTACTTAAAGTACTTTTAAAGTTACGAGATGATGGTAATACAGTAGTTGTTATTGAACACAATCTTGATGTTATAAAAACAGCAGATTGGATTATAGATCTCGGACCAGAGGGAGGGGATAAGGGAGGAGAAATAGTTGCCGTGGGCACACCCGAAACTGTTTCTAAATGTAAAAGGTCTCATACAGGAAAGTATTTAAGAAACATTCTGTCACTAGCTTCAGACTAAAGATCCAATACCAACAACAGTTTTGATTTTTTTTAAATAAGGAGACGATAAATCTCTAGCCTTTTCTGCTCCTGCAGATAAAACAGACTCAAGATAAGTTTGATCATCAACTAATTTCAAGTACTCTTCTTTGGGTCCTGAGAAAAGATCTTCTATATAAACAAATAGCTCCTCTTTAGCATCACCCCATGCCATGCCCTGTTCCAATTGTTCTTTAAACAACAGAGCTTCTTCTGGTTGCGAAATTGCTTGGTAAATATCATAAATTGTACAAGCTTCAGTTGATTTAGGCTCACCAGGCTCAAGAGAATTGGTCTTAATCTTCATGATTAATTTTCTCAACTCATTGCTGCCTAAAAATAGGGGTATTGAGTTGTTGTAACTTTTACTCATTTTCCTACCATCCAAGCCAGGCAATATAGCCGATTCTTTAGCTATTATCGCTTGAGGAACTACAAAAATATCACCATAGTGATGATTGAAACGCTGCGCTACATCTCTGACCATTTCCATATGTTGTTTTTGATCTTGGCCTACAGGTACATCAGTTGCCTTAAACATTAGAATATCAGCAGCCATTAAAATTGGATATGAAAACAATGCCATTGAGATACCCTTATCTGGGTCGGATCCACCAGATTCTTCATTCAGTTGAACCACAGATTTATAAGCATGCGCCCTATTCATTAAGCCTTTAGCTGTAAATGTACTTAAAATCCACATAAGTTCTGGTATTTCTGGGATGTCGGATTGGCGATAAAAATAGGTCTTATTAGTATCCAAACCAAGTGCCAACCAAGTTGCAGCAACCGCCATGCAAGATTTTTGAACTTCTTTAGGGTCTTTGTTTTTTACCAGTGAATGGTAATCAGCAAGAAAATAAAAAGACTGTAAGCCTGGCTCAAAACTTGCCTCAATTGCCGGTCTTAT
>Ga0208750_1000672_pt1 | contig 10296 bp, 10 predicted proteins | sample Knorr_S15_td_O2m_FD_185602 | JGI IMG/M metagenome (GOLD analysis project Ga0208750, IMG submission 185602) | Marine microbial communities from Southern Atlantic Ocean transect - Knorr_S15_td_O2min_ad_340m_LV (SPAdes) (version 2) | ecosystem: Environmental > Aquatic > Marine > Oceanic | place...
CCAAGTAAATTATAAACCCCAATCAACCATCGCTATTGGGGTTTAACCAGGTTTTGATCGAAATAATTGATGGACATTCCTGCATCGAGAACTACTCCCTGGGCATTGATGCCGCTTGAGCGCTCGCTCAATAAAAAGACAGCAGTGTCGGCGGCTTCCTTGGTGGTAAGAGCCTTTTTTCTTAGCGTTGCTTTTTCAGCATACAGGAAGGAATCAATATAATTAGGGATGCCTGCAGAGGCAGATGTTTTAAGAAGGCCGGGATTGATTGAGTTAAACCGAATTTCTGAAAAAACACTGAACGATTTGGCTAGAAAACATAGTGTTGAATCCAGTGCTGCTTTAGCGGGTGCCATGTAGCCGTAATTTTCTGCAGCCATACGAGTGGTAGAAATTGAAACAGTGACGACTGAGGCTTTTTTATCTAGTAAATTTTTTAACATATTGGATAGCGCGATTAACGAATAACAGCTTATATCAATGGATTGTAAAAAATCTTTCCATGGTGTTTCATGAAAGGGTTTCCAACCCTCTGAATAATTGGCAAACGCAATAGAATGTACCAGCCCATGTAGCGTTTTATATTCTTTTCCGATATCATTTTTTAGACGCTCAATATCGTCTGGTTTTTCAACATCGCAGATAAAAACAGGTTTTCCTGCCAGCAGTTTTTTGAGAGAATTTTTCCTATCCTTAGAGCGCACACTATATAGGACCTTGGCACCTTCTTCTTCCAGAGTTTTTGCAATATGCCAGGCCACACTTTTTTTATTGGCAACTCCTAATACCAATATGTTTTTATTTTCTAAATTTAAAAAACTCATATGGAGCACTTTTTATTCATAAGTGGAACACTAATCGTATCTGTCCTTTAATTTTCTGGCTCATGTCATCTCACGCTGGCAAGTCAACGAGCATGGCTGTAAACTCAAGGGTGACTGCAATTTTACCATTCACTGATGCCTTGCCTTTCATATAAGCTGCAGAGCTAACCAGGTCTTTTAATTGAACTTCAATCTGCAGAGTGTCGCCGGGGTTAACGGCATGCTTGAGCTTTATGTTGTTGACCCGTGTAAGAACAGGGATGCGACCTTCATTAGCGATTCGCTTTCCCATCATGATAGCACCCGTCTGAAAAATAGACTCAAATATCAAAACACCAGGCATGATAGGTCGGTCGGGATAATGACCCCGAAAAAATGATTCTTCAGGATCAATTGATTTTTCAGCTTTGATTGTGTCAGTAGTTTCTTCTGTTACTTTATCAACAAACAAAAACGGGGGGCGATGTGGAATATATTGAAGAAAATCCTGTGACATTATTATAGGCCCCCGGTTACCTCTAACACCGATCCGGTGATGTAAGAAGATTCTTTTGAAGCCAGAAACAGCACTGGAGCGGCAACATCTTTTACAGAACCAAAGCGCTTTAGAGGGATCTGTTTTTTATAGGCATTCTTTTGTTCATCGGGTAAATCGGAAATGAAATCTGTATCTATAAAACCAGGTGAAACGCAATTTACCGTAATTTTTCTGCTGGCCACTTCTTTGGATAAGGATTTAACCAAGGCCACTTGCCCTGCTTTCGATGCAGCGTAGTTAGCTTGTCCAGCAAAACCAAATTTACCAACCGGGGAGGTAAGGGTGATGATGCGACCGTATTTTTGCCGCATCATACACTGGACGGAAAGCTTGCAAATATTAAAGGTGCCTGTCAAATTAGTGTCAATAACATTTCTCCAGTCTTCCGTTTTCATCATACCGACAATGGAATCAGCACGGATTCCTGAGCTGACAACAACGATTTGCAAAGCCCCATGTTTGCTTTCGACTTCCTTGAAAAACGTTTCTACTTTATCATAATGGGTGACATCAAACTTGTGAATGTCGAGATATTCTGCATGCGCTGAATTTATTTCTATAAACTTTTGAGCTTCTTCTTCATTGCTCCGGTAGGTGGCGATGACCTTTGCCCCTGCTTTGAGAAATGCTTCAGAAATAGCCCGGCCGATGCCACGCGTGCCCCCAGTAACAACAGCAGTCTGTCCTTTAAAGTCGAATTTCATTGAACAATATTAAATTAAATTTTTGAAAGAAGGAAGAAAAGAAAGGGGTTATCTTATGCTGTAACGAGACTTGGAGTCCGTTGTCTCAAAAATTTATCTGTTTCATTGGCTACAATCACCCCATAATTGGCAGCTCCTAGCCAACCAGACATAATGATACCCACAGACCCGGCATGAAACAGGCCATTTATTTGCTTAGGAAGGTCACGGCTGACCTTGAGCCCTTCAAACTTTGTTCCGAAAGATGTGCCGGATGGATGCAGGGTGTAATGTTTAAAAGTTTTTGGCGTTGAAGCTTCAATATGATCTATTTTTTTTCGGATATCAGGAACATATTTTTCCAATGCATTGAGGGTGGTTTGCTCCAAATCGTTTTTATCGTGTAGATATTCTTTTTCACTGAGATTGGCCCAGTCTTTGTATCTTGCATTTGTAGAGGATACGATGGAGTATTGATTAGTTCCCGGTCGAATTTCAGGATAATAAAATGAAAAAGTTCGGCTGGTAATATCTTTACTCAATATTTTTTCTGTGCAGTACTCTTCGGCTTCAGATGAAAATAGAAGATCACCTACATGTGGAATTTGTTCACCTTTTTTGATTCCCATATAAACCTGACAACTGGAATTATTGAGCCGAACATTTTTTACATCTTTAATATATTCTGGGCCAAACTTTTCTTCACCCACGAGTTGCTCTATAGTCGTCTTGATATTGGAATTTGAAAGAACGGATTTACAGGCAATATCCTGACCGTTGACGCGAACCCCTTGTACAGTTTTATCTTCCACATAAATTTTTTCAACCATACAGTGGGTGCGTATATCTACTCCATTTTTTATGAGTTCCTTTTTCATTTCCTTAATCAGGTGGTCAGTGCCGCCCCGATAGGTAAAGACCCCTTTATCCATAAAATTAGAGAAGACAATGCCGTAGGTAATTGCGGGGTCATCAAGTGTTGAACCGTTCGCATATGTGATAGGTTCCATAAGGAATCGCCAAACATCGGTGCGGCCGGGAAAATATTTTTCAAACAACTCACGTGTCGTCATGACTATGTCATCGTAAAAATTCATTCCACGGACAGTTTGAAAGAATTCGTCTATAACCTCCTTAAATATGCCGAAACGGTCCTTGAGTATATGGGTGAAATCTAATTTATCGAAAGAGGTGTTCAAAGAAAATTGGGGGTTATCGAAACGGATGTTTTTAAGTTGAATAACCCGGTTGGAGATATCTTGTGACCAGTATTTCCGAAGCGTTTTGATCATTCCGCAAGGAAAACCATGCAAGGAGATATCCATGATATGTCCCCCTTTACGCTTGAACCAAGTTGCCATTCCCCCCAGATTATAATGGTGTTCGGCCAGCAAGACTTTGTGACCCATCTTGGCAAGAAGATTGGCAGAGGTCATGCCCGCCAAGCCACTTCCTATCACAACCGTGTCATAGGCCGACCGAATGTCTTTTAACCAGTTTCGTTGCAGTTGTGGTTTATTCATTTGCTTTTTGCAATTCGATTATTGATTACGCTTATTTCCGTAAAACGTGGAGATTGGCCATTGAAATACCACTCAATGTGGCCCCAATAATACCTAAAAACCCTTGATCCGTTCCACAGATAAATAGATTGTTTACAGGAGTTTTACCGTTTTTTATTTTACGTGGAGACCCATAAACTGCTCCGTTAAGGTGTCCGGTATATTTTTTGATGGTCTTCGGCGTAAACGAATCTAAAAATACCATATTATCCCTAAAATCGGGGAAAAATGTGAATACCGATTCCAGTGCCTTATTTCGCCAATGTTTTTTGGCTGCGATATAGTCGGTTCGCGGTAATGAGTTCCATTGGGTAAAGTTTGCCATATTGGTTAGTCGAATCAAGCCCTCTTTCAAGGGTTGAGGGTAATTAAAATTATTAGAACAGCAAAGAACCCCCGAAGTGATGCCGATCATTTCGTCAGGCACTCTATAGTCAAATTTTGGCTGGGTAGAAAAAAAGACGATGCTCTTGTCATAACCCAAATCTCGCGGTTCGCGATCGATAACAAATAAAGATTCCATAAAAGAAACCTGACCAGTTTCACAATCTTCCGTTTCATATAGTTTTGGCGAGCAACGTTTCAAAGTTTCTACATAACCGATGGAAGAAATGACCTTCTCGCAGACCAACTTCTCGCCATTTTCAAGGTTTACGGATTCTACCGTTCCTTTTTTTGCATTGATGGAAGTTACCCCAGACCCCATACGCAACTCCCCACCTAGTTGTTTGAACCTTTCTTCAAGCAGATGCAGTATGTAATGCATCCCACCCACCGGTTTGGCAAAGCCTTCGACAAAGATACTTTTGAACATGATGACGAACTGGTAAAAATCCATATCGCCCTCGCGGGCGTTACCGTAATACATTAAAGGGCAGTTGAGCATGTCGATTAAAATAGGGTTCTTTATAAAACGTTCCAGAATAGGACGGGACTCTAATATTTCTTGATCATTCAGATTTAGCTCGTCAAATGAAAGAATTTTTTCAACAAGTTTGTTGAACCCGTCAATTTCTTGCGGGAACTGGTCGGCGACATCCTGCCGAAAAAACTCAAAATCATTGGTGAACCGCAAAACGTGTTCTGGAAAGCGGATCTCTGATATATGTTGCTGGCAAAGGCGAAAATCGTCATGGCTGAAGCGCAGTTGCTTGAGAAGTTTGCCAAGGGGTGAATTACGCACTCCTTTCGGAGTGAAGTTGGTCATTGCATGTAAGCCAACATCAAAAGTTCGGTTCTTGCGGACATAATAAGAGTTCAAGCCACCCAAGACGGTGTGTTTTTCAACGATGCAAACTTTTTTGTTGAACATGGCTAGGCGAATGCCCGCAGCCAATCCGGACATACCGGAACCTATGATTATCGCATCGTATCCCATAGTTTATATAGTATAGATCAACTATTAAGGAAACGCTGGTAGTTTCATCTCTATAATTTGGGTTAGATGGGATTTTTGGGCCAAAATTGCGGGAGGGGAGACCTAGCTTGCGGCAAGCCTGTCTTTCAATAGTGGTTGCAAATAGGTAATGCAACCAGCCAATGTAGCCAGATGTTCATAATCTTTTTCAGGAACTTCAATGTTAAACCGTTTTCTCAGTTCCATAACAATATCCAGAAAATCCATAGAGTCCAGATCAATCTGGTCTCTTAGCTTGGTATTGTCGTCAATTGAGCTGATATCCTCATCGGGAGCGATATCTTCAAGAATGTTCAAAATGATCTGTCGCACTTCGTCAATGGTCATCAATAATCTCCTTAATCAGCCTGATTTTAGTTTAAGGTTCAGTAGATTTCAACCCTAAAATCAGCGGTGAGTTGCCACTGAATAATTTGCGGGATTTACCATTTTACGTGCAATATTTATTTATTGGGAGAGCGGAAGGACGGCTAATTAGACCTTTTGACGGTTTTTCCTTCGTCATGGGGATTTCTGGGACTTTATTCTTTCGATACGACGACGTGCTTCATTTGAATATCCCGGGCTGTTGAGGTATCTGGCCAGAAAGGCTTCATAATCTTCCAGAGAGTTGGACCGTTTAACCTGTTCAAAAATATTATTCACCATTGTTTGAATTTGCAATCCCACTTTTAGACGTTCGGCCCCTTCAGAGAGGTTCGCGATGCGTTTTAAACATTGAATAGCAGCGTCATAATCTTTATTCTCACGCAATAGTGTTATCTGAAACCGCAAAGTTCGTTTTAAATTTTCTTTAATTTTATGGTCAAAGGGTTCGAGGTCTAGGGCGGTTTCAAAAGCGGAAAGGGCCAGAGACAACTGCTCGTTGGTATAATAAACCATTCCCAAATTGTTATAACCTCGAAATGACCTCGGGTTGTTTGCTAAAAAGCGTTTCCAGAGACCTATGGAAGATTTCAGTTTGTTATTTTTTTGTTGCTGCAATGCCAGAGAAAATAATTCCCGCTCAGCTATCAGTAGGTGCTCGGGTGGCATTTCAAAATAAGGATTTACGGCTCGGGAAGGCGTGGCGCAAGACCAGAACCAGAACAAAAAAACAAATATTGATAAACGCCGAACCGCAAATAACTTCATAAAATGAATACTACTCTAATTTATTTTTCCGTCAATAAAACTTGACTTGTATTTAATATGAAATAATCTTATCTTAGCATGATCACTAGGGGCGTTTTTAAACTGAGAGTCCTTTTCGGGACGACCCTTTGAACCTGATCTGGATCATACCAGCGAAGGGAAGTGAAGCCATCTGAAAAGATACGCTGCATTTCCTTAGTCTGGTTTGGGATGCGGCTTTTTTTATACCCCCCTTTTTTCCTGTTTAGGTTTAACTTTAATATCGGTCGAGTTTTTCGCAGACTTAATAAACTGGACGACTATTTTTTCAGGAGAATTTTTTCGTGGAATTAACCATCAATGGTGAAAAACGAGAGATTAAGAAAAGCCAGAACCTTTCTGATTTGGTAAAAGAGCTGGATATCAAGGCACCCAATTTTGCCATGGCCCTAAACCAGCAAGTTGTTCCTAGGTCGAAATACTATTCCACTACTATTAAAGAAAATGATCAGATAGAAATCGTCCATGCGGTCGGAGGCGGTATTTAATCAATACTTTTATTTAAATGTTTGGAGAATATGAACAAGTATAAAGAATTTATGAAAATAGGCGACAAAACATTTCATTCAAGGTTGATTGTCGGCACAGGAAAATACAAAGACTTCAATGAAACCCGGGAAGCCATAGAAATTTCTGGAGCCGAGATGGTCACTCTGGCTGTGCGCCGCATTGAGTTGGACAAAAATAAAGAATCCATTCTCAACCATCTCGATCCGAAGAAATACACCTTTCTTCCCAATACAGCTGGCTGCTATTCAGTTAAGGAAGCAGTGATGACCTGTGAACTGGCAAGAGAGGCGGGACTTGGCAATATTGTCAAAGTAGAAGTAATTGGTGATGAGAAAACTCTATTCCCCGATAACGAAGCAACCCTGGAGGCTTCAAAACTTTTAATCAAAGATGGTTTTCACGTTTTACCCTATTGTACTGACGATGTTGTGCTCTGTAAGAAATTGGAGGATGCAGGGTGCTCAGCGGTCATGCCGCTTGCCGCTCCTATAGGGTCAGGATTGGGGATACGAAACCCATACAATATTAAATTGATTTTGCAAGCTGTTAAATGTCCCGTCATCATTGATGCGGGTGTTGGCACCGCTTCGGATGCCAGTCGTGCAATGGAGTTGGGTGTCGACGGAATTTTAATGAACACCGCTATCGCCGGCGCGAAGGATCCATTAAAAATGTCCATGGCAATGAAAATGGCGGTGGAGTCCGGGCGAATGGCTTATGATGCAGGAAGAATTCCCAGAAAACTTTATGCTTCGGCGAGCAGTCCGATGGATGGGTTGATCGATCTTTAACTTTTAAGACGAAATGCAGACATCACAACACAACGACCTTGACTTTTTGCAAGTCTACCTCATTTCAGATTTTAGCCATCATCAGGCAACGCGGGTAACTGAGCAAGTAGAAAAAGCATTGCAAGGCGGGGTGCGGGCGTTGCAACTTAGAGAAAAAAATTTAGGCCCAAAAGAGTTGCTTGCACAAGCTCTTGAAATAAAGCCAATCATTAAAAAATATGATGCAAAACTTTTTATCAACGACCGTGCCGATATTGCTAAAATTGCTGGTGCGGATGGGGTTCACCTCACTGAGACCAGTGTTTCGGCAGGTGAAATAAAAGATAATTTTAGGAACCTTATGGTAGGGGTTTCGACCCATACAAAAGAAGGAGCGCTATTAGCAGAGGCAGAAGGAGCCGATTTCATCACTTTCAGTCCCATTTATGAGACGCCATCAAAAATTCATTTTGGGCCTCCCCAAGGACCGCAGCGGCTCGGTGAAATCGTAAAATCAGTTCACCTTCCCGTACTGGCTTTGGGAGGAGTTAAATTAAACCGCGTTCCCGAAGTTCTGGAACAAGGCGCTCATGGAGTTGCTGTCATTTCAGGCATCTGGGACTCACAAGATATAAAACAGCAGGCATTTGAATATATGCATCATTTTGGAGGAGTAACATCATGACAACATCTAACGGTAATGGAAACAGAAACGGAAACAGGCATGGCGCTACAGATGAAAAAGTAAATATTTCCACCGATCCGATTTCTCCCAAATCAAAAAAAGTCTATGTTTCAGGAACAATTCATTCAGATATTAAGGTACCGTTCCGAGAGATTTCTCTTTCGGCTTCCACAACCGTAAATGGCAATGGTAATGGATATCATATTGAACAAGATGAAAGTTCGTTGATCGTTTACGATACATCAGGACCTTACACTGATCCTGATGCAAAAATCGATATTCGAGAAGGACTCGACCCTATTCGCTTGCCGTGGATCATAGGTCGCGGTGATGTAGAATATTATGATGGCCGAAAAATTGAACCCAAAGACGATGGCTATCGCGAAGATGAAAATCCCAATACAGAACGGTTTCCTAAAACCCGCGATAAGGTGTTGCGTGCGAAATCTGGACAAAACGTTTCGCAAATGTATTATGCAAAAAGAGGCATCATTACTCCGGAAATGGAATTCATCGCCATCCGAGAAAACCAGAAACGCAAGCAGTGGGTGGAGAATGAGGAACGCGAGCAACGGCTAACCGGCAACTCCTTTGGTGCTAGCCTACCACAAGAAATCACTCCAGAATTTGTTCGCGATGAAGTAGCACGAGGACGCGCGATTATACCAGCAAACATCAATCACCCAGAATCCGAGCCGATGATTATCGGACGAAATTTCCTAGTAAAAATTAACGCTAATATCGGTAACTCGGCAGTTACTTCTTCGATAGAAGAAGAAGTTGAAAAAATGGTCTGGTCATCACGTTGTGGAGCCGACAATGTGATGGATCTTTCAACTGGAAAAAATATCCACACAACGCGCGAATGGATTTTAAGAAACTCACCTGTGCCCATTGGTACAGTTCCAATTTATCAGGCGCTGGAAAAAGTTGATGGAAAAATCGAAGATCTGACATGGGAAATTTATCGCGATACCTTGATCGAACAAGCTGAACAAGGTGTCGATTATTTCACCATCCATGCGGGCGTACTTCTCCGTTATGTGCCAATGACCGCTAAACGCGTTACCGGTATTGTCTCCCGTGGTGGTGCTATTCTTGCCAAGTGGTGTCTTGCACATCATAAAGAAAATTTCCTCTACACTCATTTTGAGGAAATCTGCGAGATCATGAAGACTTATGATGTTTCCTTTTCATTAGGTGACGGACTGCGTCCTGGTTCTACCGCTGATGCCAACGACGAAGCGCAGTTTTCTGAATTGGAAACACTCGGTGAATTGACGCAGATCGCCTGGAAACATGAAGTCCAGACCATGATCGAAGGTCCGGGTCACGTTCCTATGCATATGATCAAAGAAAATATGGAAAAACAGTTGAAAGCCTGTGGCGAAGCGCCTTTCTACACATTGGGACCGTTGACAACCGACATCGCACCAGGATACGACCACATCACCAGTGGCATCGGTGCCGCTATGATCGGTTGGTATGGAACGGCCATGCTCTGTTACGTTACCCCTAAAGAACATTTGGGGCTACCAAACAGACAAGATGTTAAAGAAGGTGTTATCACGTACAAAATCGCAGCGCATGCTGCTGACTTGGCGAAAGGCCATCCCGGCGCGCGAGTACGCGATGATGCATTGAGTAAAGCTCGCTTCGAATTCCGTTGGGAAGATCAGTTCAACCTTTCGTTGGACCCAGAAAAGGCGTTGGAATTCCACGATGAAACTTTACCGAAAGATTCGGCGAAGGTGGCGCATTTCTGTTCCATGTGCGGCCCGCATTTTTGTTCAATGAAAATCACGCAGGATGTACGAGATTATGCCGAACAGAAAGGTCTCGAGGAAGAAAAGGCTATCGAGGAAGGCATGAAAGAAATGTCTGACACCTTCAAAGAAAAAGGTGGCGAGATTTACACCAAATCCAACTAGTCAGTCATTACGCCTGTGAATCAGTCCTATAACAGCATTTTTGTTTTAAATAGGAAAGAACGTACCCTGTGTGGACCTTCGTTGAGTAGGGACTTGACCAAATGCGGTGCAGGAATTAGAATAGCAAGCATCTGATTTTTCAGGCGCGTAGCTCAGGGGTAGAGTACTTGCTTGACGTGCAAGGGGTCGGCGGTTCGAAACCG
>Ga0208750_1000675_pt1 | contig 10286 bp, 9 predicted proteins | sample Knorr_S15_td_O2m_FD_185602 | JGI IMG/M metagenome (GOLD analysis project Ga0208750, IMG submission 185602) | Marine microbial communities from Southern Atlantic Ocean transect - Knorr_S15_td_O2min_ad_340m_LV (SPAdes) (version 2) | ecosystem: Environmental > Aquatic > Marine > Oceanic | place...
GGTCAGGTATGTCTGACCGATCAGTCCTGTGTGGGGACCCTCATCGACGGCGCTTCTACCCCTATAATTTCTACTTCGGCGGTTACCATCACGAAAGAAGAGATTTCCTCATTTGAGGAGCCAACTAATACTGTCGCCCAAACGGAGCCTATAACAGAGCATCAAACACCTGAGACTTTTGATGCTGCGTCCACCTACCAGATGAGCTGCTTCGCCTGTCATGGCACCGGCGCAGCCGGTGCGCCGCTGCTTGGAGAGGTAGAAGTGTGGGAGGAGATACTCGCCAAGGGCATGGACGTGGTGATGGCTAACGTCATTAATGGCCTCAATGCCATGCCTGCTAGGGGGCTCTGCGTCAGCTGCAGTGATGATGACTTAAAATCGCTTGTTGACTACATGGTTAACCAATAGCGAGTAGCAATAAGTAATAAACTCGAATTAAATTTGTAGTAAGTTAAATCTTACATTCAAAAGGAGCATTAAAGTGTTAAGAGTTAAGAGGGTAACGCAGTTACCATTTATCAAATCAATTTTCATACTAGTTATAGCATTGTATGCAACGGCAAATTTTTCCGATAACGGCAAAGCCTTGCAGCTTGCCCAACTCAGTGATGGGTTTAATCCTGAACAAAAGTACATGGCATCTTGCTTTGCGTGTCATAGTACTGGTGCGGCTGGAGCGCCTAAGGTAGGAGACGGCATGGCTGTCGAGTGGGGGCCTCGTCTTGAGAAAGGGCTGGATGCCATGGTAGCTAATACGGTTAACGGACTGAACACTATGCCTGCCAAGGGTCTGTGCTTTGATTGCACGGACGATGACCTTAGGGCTATTGTTGAATATATGATCGAAACCAGCCAGTAATCTAATTAGCTTGCCGAAAGTAAAAAGGACGTTCCTTGTGACCCTTTTTAATCAGCTATTCGTTGTATTTAACTTATCAATTTGCTTTTCTAGCTCTGCGATAAGATTTTCCAGTTCTTCGATGCGCAGCTTAGCTCGTTCCAGGGACTTTACCTGTGAGTCGAATTCTTCGCGGGTTAGCAAATCCAGGCTGGAAAAAGCTTTCTTTAATGTTAGTTCTATTTTAGAGCGAACATCATCGCGAAGGTTTTCCGCCGCAGGTAACAGCGTAACAAGTCTATCACTTAGATCTTTAAGAAAAGAATTATCTGGCATGGACCAACCTAAATATTTAAGACTATATATTCTAGCATTAATCTGATCTTGAATTGTTTCTGCAACAAGGTTACTGGCTTCATTCTATCCCTATAAACTGCCCAAATCTTTTGTACTTACTAGGAGGTTTGTTGAATTCATATTTTCAATTTTTGGTTCAATATCGGACTGTGTAATACTATTCTCTACGAACTGTTGAATTGATTATTACTACTGCCGTAGTCCATGTATGATGGGGCTTAATTGTACTGATTATTTCGAGTGAATCTTATACAGCTGTTTATCCTACAAACAGGAGCAAAACAATGAAGTTAGTTACTGCTATTATCAAGCCATTCAAGTTGGACGATGTTCGTGAGGCATTATCTGAAATAGGTGTGCAGGGAATTACTGCGACAGAAGTGAAGGGTTTTGGTAGGCAGAAGGGCCACACGGAACTTTATAGAGGTGCGGAGTATGTAGTGGATTTCCTGCCGAAAGTGAAATTGGAAGTCGCTATAGGAGATAAGTTGCTAGATCAAACCCTGGAAGCCATCACGAGAACAGCTAATACAGGAAAGATTGGCGACGGCAAAATTTTTGTTACAGACTTATCTCAAATTATTCGTATTCGTACCGGGGAGACTGGTGAAGAGGCGGTATAGTTCATTTACGATCAGTTACCGAGAATAAGTGCAGTAATAAACTTTGAAATTTACATGAAACTTAAATTACGAAAATGCTCATCCCAAATAGGAAAAGAATCTTAGCGCAACATCTGAAGATACCACTCACATATCTCCATATCGATGCTGTAATATTGCCAATGCTGCGATTGGGGCGGTTTCCGTCCGCAGAATTCTTGAGCCAAGTGAAATTGTTGTAAAACCTTGGTCGTTCGCCAAGCGCAGTTCCTTAGTTGAGAATCCCCCTTCGGGACCGATTGCTAATTCAACCGGATTAATTATCTCCAGATTTTCTAGTGTTTTAGCGCCTCGCAAGTCTAGTATCAAACGACACGATTTGTTGGGGGACCCCAACCAGTCCTCTATCGACATCGGTGGATGTATTTCGGGATTTGATAGCCTGCCACTTTGTTCACAAGAACTAACGGCTATTCGTCGCCAGTGTTGTAACTTAGTCTCCAATCTTTTGGTTTTATTGAATCTAACTTCACTGTACTGTGTGTAGAGTGGCGTAATACTACTTACCCCGAGCTCAGTGGATTTCTGAATCGCATAGTCCATACGGTAGCCCTTGGAAAGTCCAAGGCCCAGTTGAATTATTAGAGAGGGGGGTTCAGGTGTTCGGTGTTGAGATTCAATTATGATGGTTACATCCTGCATTGTAGCCTTTTCCATGCGACCAATAAATTCGCCGAACTGCTCATTGAAAAGATAAACAGTGTCACCCGAGTTTAGGCGAAGTACATTGATAAGATAGTGTGCTGACTCTTTGGGAAGAACAACAGTAGACTCAGGCGTCAAATTGCCTTCATAATGGAGTCGAGTAACGCGCATAGACTTTAATTATTCAGGACCGGTCGGATAGTGCAAGATTTTTCCATATCTGATTGACACTCTTAGCTAGATTCATTGAATAGAAGTGTAAACCAGGTGCGCCCCCGGCCAACAGTCTTTCACATAATGTTGTGACCACCTCGATTCCGAATTCCTTTAATCCCTCTACATCGCCCTCGAATCCTTCGAGCCGCTTCTGCAACCAATGGGGAATTTCCGCTCCGCATTTCGCGCTAAATCGTTTCAGATTTGTATAGTTGTTAATTGGCATTATGCCCGGAACAATGGGGACGGAAATACCTGCCTTAGAGCAGTAATCAACGAAATAAAAATAGGCGTCAGCGTTATAAAAATACTGGGTGATGGCTGAGTTAGCACCCGCATCGATTTTCTTTTTGAAATAGGCGATGTCGGATTTATAACTTGTAGAATCGGGGTGAGGTTCTGGGTAACAGGCCACATCGATATGAAAATGGTTGCCTGTTTCAAGACGAATGAATTCAACCAGTTCGCTGGCATATTGATGCTGCACGGGAGTTGTTGTATTGGGAGGCAAATCCCCTCGCAATGCTACTAGATGATTGATACCTGCAGCCTTATACGCCGTGAGAAGTATTCTAATATCATCTCGATCTGTTCCTCCAAGCGAAAGATGCGGAACCATATTTGATCCAAGTTGCTGATATTTAAGTATAATATTTTTAGTGCCCTGCTTGGTAGAACCACCAGCCCCATAGGTTACAGAAAAAAAATCTGGTTCCAGGCTTGCCAGTTGATCATGCACTTCATCGAGTTTGGACTCATCCGGCGTTGTCCTTGGAGGGTAAAGCTCGATGCTAAAAATAGGTTTTGGGTTTAATTCCATGGCTAGAATTTCTCTTCAGTACAAACGGGTGCTAGTACTTGTAACTGTCCTTCTTGAACGGGCCTTTGACTGGTACATTAATATAATTAGACTGGGCTTCAGTGAGGCGTGTCAGCACACCATCGAAACCTTCCACCATGAGAAAGGCGACTTCCTCATCCAGGTGTTTAGGCAAGACTTCCACTGCCAGGTTGGACTTCTTCAACTTTGCCGATAAATGTGCGTGTTTGCGGTTAAAGAGATACATCTGCGCTAGAATTTGATTTGCAAATGAGCCATCCATAACTCGTGATGGATGACCCGTAGCGTTCCCCAAGTTGATCAATCTGCCTTCGGATAAAAGAATCAGGTAATTTTTCTGGTCTTTCCTGCCGTTGCGGTAGATCTTGTGGACCTGAGCTTTAACTTCTTCCCATTCCCAGTTTTCGCGCATGAACTTCGTGTCGATTTCGTTATCGAAGTGGCCGATGTTACAGATAATGGCTCCTTTCTTTACGTGTTGCAGCATATGCTTGTCGCACACATTGATATTGCCCGTAGCAGTTACAATCAAATCAAGCTTACCTAATAAGAATTTATTAATATCGTCAGCCGATCCCTTATTTAATCCGCTTATATATGGCGAGATAACCTCAAATCCATCCATGCAAGCTTGCATGGCACATATAGGATCTATTTCTGCTATCTTCACTATCATGCCTTCCTGACAAAGGCTCTGGGCGGAACCTTTGCCTACATCACCATAGCCAATTACTAGGGCATGTTTACCCGCCAACAATATGTCAGTGCCACGTTTGATACCGTCATTGAGGCTATGCCGACAACCGTACTTGTTGTCATTCTTGGATTTAGTCACTGAATCATTCACATTGATGGCCGGTACACGTAGGGATCCTCTATCAATCATTTCCATAAGGCGATGTACACCTGTGGTGGTTTCCTCTGTAATGCCATGAATGTGATCTAGCATTTCTGGGTACTTGTCATGCACCATAGCAGTTAGATCGCCGCCATCATCAAGGATCATGTTTGCATCCCAGGGCTTGCCATTTTTCAAAATGGTTTGCTCAATACACCATTCCCCTTCTTCTTCGGTTTGGCCTTTCCAGGCATATATTGCTATACCTTCAGCTGCAATACAGGCTGCCGCGTGATCCTGAGTAGAAAAAATATTACAAGAAGACCAGCGTACCTCAGCCCCCAGCGTAACCAAGGTTTCAATCAGTACAGCAGTCTGGACGGTCATATGAATACAGCCGAGTATTTTGGCGCCAGCTAACGGCCTCTCGGTTGCATATTTTTCTCTAAGAGTCATCAGGGCAGGCATTTCCGCTTCGGCAAGCGTAATCTCCCTGCGGCCGAAATCTGCTAAGCTTATATCGGCAACTTTGTGGTCCTGTGCGGCACTCGCTTCTTTTTGTACGCATAGATTGGTCATCAGTCGCTCCGTTTTAATGCGAATTACAGTCTCGCGTCACTCTTCAGTGCCGCTGCTTTATCTGTTTGTTCCCAGGTAAAAGTTGGTTCTTCACGTCCGAAATGACCGTAGGCTGCTGTTTGACGGTAAATGGGTCTTAGCAAGCCCAGCATTTGAATCAGGCCCTTAGGACGAAGCTCAAAATGATTTCGTATAAGTTCCACGATCTTGTCATCACTTATCCTGCCGGTACCGAATGTCTCAACGCTGATGGAAGTTGGTTCCGCCACACCAATGGCATAGGAAAGCTGCAACTCGCACCGATCAGCTATACCTGCTGCTACTATGTTCTTAGCTACATATCGCGCCAAATAAGCAGCGGAGCGGTCAACTTTTGAAGGATCTTTACCTGAGAATGCTCCGCCCCCATGGCGAGCCATACCACCGTATGTGTCGACGATAATTTTACGACCGGTTAGCCCGCAGTCGCCATGCGGGCCGCCTATCACAAACCGGCCCGTAGGATTGATTAGGTATTCGGTTTTCCCATCTATCCACATCTCAGGCAACACTGGTTTGATGATTTCTTCCATCACAGCTTCCTTCAACTCAGCCAATGAAATTTCGTCGCGATGCTGTGTGGAAAGCACTACCGTGTCAATTCCGACTGGTTTAGCATTTTCGTAACGAAACGTAATCTGGCTCTTAGCGTCGGGTTCCAGCCAAGATAGAGTGCCATTCTTTCGAACTTCTGACTGCCGCTTAACAAGACGATGTGAGTAGGTAATAGGTGCTGGCATGAATACTTCAGTTTCATTAGTAGCGTAACCAAACATAAGTCCTTGGTCTCCTGCTCCCTGTTCATGATTTTTTGTTTCATCGACCCCCATAGCGATATCGGGCGATTGGTTACCAATGGCATTGAGAACGGCACAGGTATTGCTGTCGAACCCGCTTTCTGAATGTTTGTAACCGATATCGCTTACAACACTGCGAACGAGGTTTTCCACATCCACGCGTCCTTTAGTGGTAATTTCGCCGGCCACGACAATCATGCCCGTATTGATCATGGTTTCGCAGGCAACACGGGAGTTTTTATCTTGTTCTAACAGCGCATCCAAGATTGCATCCGAAATTTGGTCCGCCATTTTGTCTGGATGTCCCTCCGAGACCGATTCAGATGTAAACAAGCTTGTTTCTGACATTATGTATTCCTATGTTTTACCAATTGAAAAAGTTGATTAGTCACTGAGAGCGATTTTTTTGAATATGCAAATTTGTATTTGGAATCCATTTCTAAGACCAAGATATGAGTTTTGCCCCGAAATTAGCCCGGCTTGCTCAGCCCAACGATTGAGATCATTTTCATCGAAGCCTAACCAGAGGTCGCCGCAAGACTCACGCACCCAATCTTGATCGTGTCTTGAAAGATCGATAATTAGCAAGTGACCCCCTGGGGCCAGAAGAGCAGCAGAGTCTTTGAATGTTTTTGCCGGAGATGGAATATGATGCAGCACCATATTAAAGATAATGATGTCAGCAGTAATTTTTTCTTCTAGCGCAATGCGGGTGTCTCCAAGAATGAAGCGTACTCCCTTAAACTTCTTTTCTATGATGGCTCGTTGTGATTTCTCCAGCATCTCACTGGAGTTATCAAGTGCTATAAGATTTTTGTATTTATCAGCTAGCTCCGTTAGTAGCTGTCCCTCGCCGGGCCCTACTTCAAGTACCACGGCCTCGGATGAATAACCCAATCCATTAATCACATCGTGTAAGGGACTTGCGTAATCACTATGTTCAACAATAAGCCCCTGTTTTTCCCTGAACTTATTCGCATTCTTATTAAAGAAACTCAGGGATAATTGGGAGCGCTCAATTTGGATCTGTTTGATCCTCTTTGTACTACTTGACCTAATTGCTAGGGTGTCGATATGTTCGAGCACGCTTCCCTTGATGTCTCGATGAGAGTCCTCTTCGGTCAGGAATGCCCGTCTATAGAATATGGAATTTCCCTCGCGACGAGTAGATACTAGGCTGCTTTTAGCCAAGATTTTCAAGTGATGACTGAGCGCAGGCTGGCGAATTTCTAGGATATAACAAAGCTCTAGTACTCCAAAGGACTCATTCTTGAGCACTCGCAAAATCTGTAATCGCAAGCTATCAGCCAGAGCTTTGTTTAGTTCTGTCAAGCTTTCTAATGAAGCAGATGGCTGCAGAGGTAATGATCTCGATTCAGTTAATTGTAAGGTAGTCGTCATTTTTCTACTAAGAAGCAGTCAATAGGTCACTACAGTATCAGCAAACTAGGCCATTATCAAATCTATATCAAAATATATTGATATAGAAATTGTGCCAACTTGACCTAGTGTCTTCGCCATTGTCTTACGCCAAAAATAGTCTCGAGTCAGTGGCATATTGCATTCAGGTGCGGGAAAATAAACGCCTTCCGAAATCGGGTATATGGTACTCAGCTAGTCGCGTAATTAACCAGGAGTTAAGTTGATGTCAGGAAACGGCGTGTCAAGGAAACAATGCGCAAATGCGATTCGGGCACTGAGTATGGACGCGGTTCAGAAAGCACGTTCAGGTCATCCCGGTGCGCCGATGGGCATGGCTGACATCGCCGAAGTGCTTTGGAATGACCATCTAAGCCACAACCCGGGTAATCCGCAGTGGTTTAATCGCGATAGATTCGTGCTCTCCAATGGTCATGGATCAATGCTGATCTATTCGCTTCTCCATCTGACAGGATATGACATTCCGATGGAAGAATTGAAAAATTTTAGACAGCTTCATTCTAAAACGCCAGGTCACCCTGAATACGGTTATACGCCTGGTATCGAAACTACTACTGGCCCGCTTGGTCAAGGATTGGCCAATGGGGTAGGCATGGCCATCGCGGAGAAAACGCTTGCCGCCCAGTTCAACCGTAAGACGCATACAGTAATAGACCATTATACCTATGTATTTGCGGGGGATGGTTGTCTGATGGAGGGAGTATCCCATGAGGCCTGCTCTCTAGCAGGAACCTTGCGATTGGGTAAGTTAATCGTATTCTATGACGACAATGGTATATCTATTGACGGTGAAGTGAGTCAATGGTTTTCAGACAACACGGGCAAGCGCTTCGAAGCATACGGTTGGCAGGTATTGAGCGCGGACGGCCACGACACGGAATCTATTAACCAAGCGATTGAACTGGCACGAGCTGAACTTGACAAACCCAGCATTATTATTTGTAAGACCACCATTGGTTTTGGAGCTCCCAATAAGCAGGGCACCGCAGCTACCCATGGGGCACCTCTAGGCGAGGAAGAAGTCGCTGCCACTCGACAGCAACTGGAATGGCCTCACGAGCCGTTTGTAATCCCTGAGCAGATCATGCTGGCATGGGATGCCACCGAGGAAGGATTTGCCGCCGAATCAGCGTGGAAGGAAAAGTTGGTTATCTACGAAGAAGAGTATCCCGAATTGGCGATGGAATTAGTACGACGCATGAAGGGAGAAATACCTGGCTACTTCGCGGAAAAAGCCGATGAATTTATTGCGCGATGCGAGGCCAACCCAGAAGATATTGCAAGTCGCAAAGCATCACAAAACTGTATAGAGGCCTACGCTTCGATATTACCGGAGCTGATAGGTGGTAGTGCCGATCTCACAGGGTCTAATCTGACTCTATGGTCTGGCAGTACACCGATAACGGAGAAAGCGGATGGCAACTATATTTATTTCGGTGTACGGGAATTCGGCATGACAGCTATTGCTTCTGGCATAGCATTGCATGGGGGATTTATTCCGTACACTGCGACGTTTTTGATGTTTATGGAATATGCAAGAAATGCGGCTCGAATGGCAGCGCTTATGAAGCAGCGGAGTATACTAGTTTATACTCACGATTCTATTGGTCAGGGGGAAGACGGACCTACTCATCAACCGGTAGAGCAACTTTCCAATTTACGAACCACCCCCAATATGTCTGTGTGGCGCCCCTGTGACAACGTAGAAGCGGCGGTTGCCTGGAAGGCAGCAATATTAAGAAGGAATGGACCCACTGCTCTCGTTCTCTCGCGCCAGGTAATTGCCCATCAGACACGGATTGGTCAACAGTCCAAAGACATTAATTATGGAGGCTACATTCTGCTGGACTGTGAGGGAAAGCCGAGAATTATAATTATCGCTACTGGCTCCGAAGTAGGTATCTGTCGGGAAGCAGTGGAGGCATTGCAAGCCGAAGGCGTCAAAGCACGCCTAGTTTCGATGCCCAGTGTCGATGTATTTGAAGCACAAGACGCCAAGTATCGGGAAAATGTTTTGCCCACCAGTGTACGTAATCGCTTAGCAGTAGAAGCGGGTGCCGCAGACTATTGGTACAAGCTGGTTGGACTCGATGGTAAAATTATCGGTATGCAGAGTTTTGGGGAATCCGCTCCCGGCGGTGTGTTGATGAACCATTTTGGGTTCACTGTCGATAACGTTATCGAAACCGCTAAGTCTTTTAGGTAATTCGGCAAAGATCGATTCCGCTGTTTGATCCACATTCATGAACTATAATATTGCTACCACCGGTTATTGCTATATTAATCGTTATTTATGATGGACTGGGTAAGACGCACTATCCTACACGGTGCAAAATTCTAATAGGTACAACCCTTGCTAATGCGTAGGGTTTATCTTGCCTATTAATGGAAGCTGACTATGACATTTCTGCGAATGGAAGATCTAGATCTTACCGGTAAACAGGTATTAATTCGTGAAGATTTGAACGTTCCTGTCAAAGATGGGATTGTTAGCAATGATATGCGGATTAGGGCGGCACTCCCCACCATAGAACAAGCAATGGCTCGGTCGAAAAAGGTAATCCTGATGTCGCACCTAGGGCGACCTGAAGAAGGAAGGCCGATGTCAACACAGAGAGAGTTTTCTCTGCGGCCCGTCGCTAATCGCCTAACAGAACTTCTTGCGTGTCAGGTTGAACTGATTGAGGGCTACCTAGATGACCCTGATACGGTGAGTAAATATGATGCTGGAATCGTATTGTTGGAAAATGTACGTATTAACAGCGGCGAAAAAGCTAATGATGATGAATTGGCCGCTCGCTATGCCAGGCTCTGCGATGTGTTCGTCATGGATGCCTTCGGGACGGCGCATCGTGCTCAGGCTAGCACTCATGGTGTTGCCAAACATGCTCCAACCGCATGCGCTGGTCCATTACTAACACAGGAGCTGTATGCGTTGGATCGCTCAATGATGAATCCGGAGCGACCGATGCTAGCAATTGTGGGCGGAGCCAAGGTATCCAGTAAGCTAGAAGTGCTTAACAAATTAGCT
>Ga0208750_1000683_pt1 | contig 10251 bp, 5 predicted proteins | sample Knorr_S15_td_O2m_FD_185602 | JGI IMG/M metagenome (GOLD analysis project Ga0208750, IMG submission 185602) | Marine microbial communities from Southern Atlantic Ocean transect - Knorr_S15_td_O2min_ad_340m_LV (SPAdes) (version 2) | ecosystem: Environmental > Aquatic > Marine > Oceanic | place...
CATCACCCGGGTAATGAACCCCTACGTATACTCTGCTAATAGAAACACTAAGCGCTAAAATGAATAATGGTTTTTTCCAGCGTTCATAGAAATATGATAAGATGGTAGTTGCACAAAATATGTTAGCAGCATGCGCTGACACAAATCCATATTTTCCACCCTTACCAATCAATACATTGATTGTATCACCCAACGTATGCGATGGTCGCAGACGAGCAATCGTAGGTTTAATCACTTCTACAACAGTTCCATCAGTTATTCCAGTAGCAATCAACATTATTCCAAGAGCAATCCTTGCGCGCTTTCCACCTCTAATACCTAGAATTAAAACGCCAATTATTACAGGAATTGCCCATAAATCCTCATTCGTTATTGTAACAAAAAATAGATCAAAAATAGGATTAGATAGAAAATCGTTGATTAAGTATAATATTTTCCGATCAATATTATCTAATAAACCAATCATCAAAAGTCAGAAATAATAATTAACCTTTTTCCAAATCCCTTAGATGTTCTTTACCATGATCATCAAAGTATAGATTTATAAACTGATCTAATAATTGTTTAACTTTTTTAGGTTTTGATTGATCGATATTCTGCTTGCACTTCATGGCAACAACAATTATTTGCTGTAGAACAAGTGTTTGATCTATATATAATTGTCTTCCATCTTCATTTTTCTTTTTGGGCTTAATTCTTTGAGCAAGAAAATAATCTGCTATCGTAGATTGAATTAATGTTGCATGCTCTTCTTTTGTATTAACCCATCGAATTAATTGATTCATATTTTGCGCATTGGAGTCACTTTCAGACAACAGTTCAATTTGATTCATAGCTTTCTCAATTGTGGTTACATGCTCTTTTAGAAGAACAATACGAGCCGCATCATCATAGATACCACATGGAACTTGACAATGACCAAACAAGTAGTTTGAAGAATTAATAATAACTGCAGCAGCTAAATAAACGATATGCTTGAATTTCATGAATTTCATGCTCCTTAATATTTACGTATTACTAACTTTAAAATTATTGCTTTATATAAAAATATGCAGCTTATCCTAATACAGTCTAGGTATTAGAATTTTGCTTGAAGACGAAATACGATAACCCGTCCTAATTCAGGTCCTCCTTGTATTTCAGTATGCATGTGATCAAACATATTATTTAATGTTAACATTGCAGATAAATTATCATTGATATCATAGTCCGTATGTAAATCAAAAATATTATAGGAGTCTATTACACCATAGTATATGCCTGATGACCATTGGAAACCATCTACATGACGAAAATTTAAGGAGAAGGAATATGGCTTATCTTGCGGATCATACTGAAGTTTAAACCCACCTTTGTGTTTTGGCGCATTAATAGGATCCTTTGCATTTGTTAATGGATTTAAAAAATCTGTTATACTTAAAAAGGAATAATTCATATCAAAAGATAGACTTCTTGTAATAAAATAAGTGATACTTGCATCTATTCCACTAACATCAACTTCACCATAATTTAAATAGCCTACTACAACCGGTGGCGCAAGGCCTTTGATAGTATCCATTGCAGCGACACCTTCAATATTGTCTCTCCATTTATTAAATGATTCATCATAATCTTCAGCGTCTGCAATTATATTATTATCGGCTACATTAACAACATCATTTGTAATGCCATCTCCATTCCAATCCGTTTCTAGTACTGATTTATTAATTACTATCGGCGTAATAAAGGTTGGGCGACTAATAAAATTAGAAAAATGATTAGTGAATAAATCAAGGGTTCCAAACATTCTTTGATTAATTCTACCTTTCCAGCCAAATTCCCACGTATCAATTATTTCTGCATCAATTTCTGGGAGATCATCTGTAATATAATTATAAAAACCTTCAATCTTTGGATCAACAGATGGATAAAATAATATATACTTTGATGTATCCATTTCCTCATAATTAAATGTTGTAGTATTGAAGAAGAAAGGTTGCCCTTCGTTATTTCTAGGATAGACATATCCTCCATCTGCGCCACGTGCATATACTTTAAAAATGGCTACTCTTGTTACAAATATGTCTAGAAAAAGAGCCTGATTTGTGGGTGTGTTAAATGCCTTTGCCCATGTTAAGCGAAATGTTTGATTTTCTTTTGGACGGTATATTAAACCAACCTTTGGTGAGACCTGTAATCCTTCCTTATCATCAAAATTGAATTCCCAATTTTTGACATTTACATTTCTACCTTCTTGATTATTAAATTGCACCATATTTGTTAGGCGATCATGAACGTCCCATCTTGTCGCCTGGATAAGCTCAAATTTATTTGTAAGTTTCCAGTTGATTTGATAATAAGCGCCTAATTCATTTACTATGCGTCGATTATTTTCATCGTTTTCATCAATTCCTTCATCAATTAACCCATCCCCATCATTATCAACACCATCTTTTATTGCATACATTACATTATCAATAGGGGTCCCATCTGCAGCCGTATCAATTGAAGCCCAGGTAGTGTATTGTTCACCACTATCATACCAGGTATTGTCATTTCGATCATAGAATGAATCTGGAGAACCTGCTTCTCCATTCCCGTTATTATCTCTTCTATCATGTAAATTGTTATCACGTAAAATAGTTCCTCTTGTATCGGGCATTGTCATAAAATAATCGATACCCCATACAAAACGCATTTTCCCACCTAAGAACTCATTTACTTGTTGTAATTGACTGCTAAATTTTTTCGAACGATCATAAATAGTTCCACCAGTTGCTAGATTACGAGTAGGGGAGTATGCTAAGGGAAATCTTGGGTCATAATCACCTGAATAACTTGTATTTAGATAGCTTTGAAAGAACCAGTTTTTATATACCATTCTACCATGAACATATCGATATATCCAACCATCAGCTAAATATCTTGCAATACCTGTAATATTTATATTTCTTGCTTTTGCATAGCCATGTGAAACGCTGAGTGTTAAATCTGGATTGATCTCCCAGTCTGCTCGTATATCATAGCGGTAATTTTCAACATTAAAATCTGGGTAATCATCAATGCCATCTTCATTCGCATCCTTTATAATGGTTGAGAGACCGCCATAATTCATTTTGAAATCACCTTCACCATCATATATACCATCAGCGTTTGAATCGAAAATTAATTTCCCATCCTTTGTGTATTTAAAATCTCCCAATCCAACTTCCGGAATTGTACTACCGATGCGATCTGTCCAAGACATTCCAATTTCATCTAATTCATCTATTTCACCATCCCCATCATTATCTACGCCATCATACCATCGCTCTGGATCATCATCTATTCCTGAGTCAATTTTTTCATCAATCAAACCATCATTGTTATTATCAACCCCATCTGCATATTTTTTCCCAAGCTTTTCTTGAGTAACAAACCATAATATCATTCCATTGGCGAGTGTATAGCGGTGAAATGGATCATCGGCAGCCATATCAATCATTTCTTGAGTAATTTCTGGTGAACCTGGTTCCCCATCTCGAATAAAATTTTCATTATCAATATTATCTGCAAATCTTCTTCCAACCCAATATGCTTCTGATCCTTCCCATACGCCTAACATCTCTTCCGTAAACTCTGGGCCTGATTCTCCAGTAGTACCCCCATCGTCAATTCCATTATTTGTTAATCGTGGACGACCAATAAAAGCTGGGTCATGTCCTTCAAATTCATCCGGGTTATAATGGTGCCAGTCTTCACCTCGAAAAATTACACCAGATACTTTAAATCCAAATTTTCCTAAATTTTTTCCACCAATACGAAAATCTTCAAAAGTAGATGCGTGACGCATAGTAAATTTTTGCATTGGGTCTGAATTTGTTTGAGATAATAATCCTCCTTGTATATTTACACTTGTGGCGCCGCCATCCAAGGGAGAGCTTGTAATAATATTTAAAACACCTGTATATGCATTTGGCCCGTATAATGCAGAGGAGGGACCTAATACAACTTCAATTTGTTTTACATCTTCAAATGATACTGGAATTACATTATATGCAATTAATCGTAATGATGGAACATTTGCCATTCTACCATCTGTTAGAGTTAGAAGCCTTGAACTAAAAGAAGTATTGAACCCCCTTGCGCTTAGATTATAACTATCAATTCCCGATTGAGTGAACTCTACTCCCTTTACTGATTTCATATAGGCACCAAGATTGGTATTACTTTCACGGCGAATGTCTTTTTCGGTGATTACACTAATAGCGGCAGGAGCATCTTCCACACGTTCCCGTTTTCTTGATGCAGTAACGACATATGTTTGCATTTGAATAGTTTTACTTGCAAGGGTAACATCAACAATCAATTCCTCATCGGCATTTACAGTAATGGATTGTTCCTTTATTTCGTAACCAATATATGTGATTTTTAAAAGATGCTCACCAACAGGAACACTAGATATAAGATATGCACCTTGTATATCTGTAGCTGCACCCATTGTCGTTCCATCAATAACAATGTTTGCTCCAATAAGCGGATCACCATTATCAAGATCGGTAACTATTCCTTTGATTGATCCTTTTTGTGCAAAGATTATGGAAATAGATAGTAAAAAAAGGACAAGATAATTTTTCATATACTCACTCGTAAAAACAGACAGCTCTAATCCATAAGGATAGAGCTGTCTGTTTATTTTTTTGTCAACTAATGAAAATAATAAATTATTTCATTAATGTCATTTTCTTCGTTGCATTGTATTTACCTGCTTTTACACGGTAAATATACATACCACTGGAAAGCATGCTTCCACTCATATCACGACCATTAAAGGTCACATTATGACGACCAGCATTCAGATTCCCTGAATATACAGTTGCAACTTGTTGACCCATAACATTCCATACCGTTAACTCAGTATATGCATCTTCAGGAAGATCGATAGCAATCTGAGTAGTAGGGTTAAATGGGTTTGGATAGTTGTCATATAGTGCAAACTCTTTTGGAATCATTGATTCTTCAGATTCTACACCAACACCACCTGCATTTGCAAATACAGGGTTAACACGCTGAAAGGAATGGTCTGGTATACAATTGTTCCCAACTTGGAAAACCAAACGACCATTGGATGATGGAAGCCCATCCCCCATATAAAAGTCATCTACATAAAAGGAGCCATGATCATCCCCAGTTGGTTGATAATGCAATACACCAACTTGAACAACAGCAGGTGGACCTTCAGGAACAGTTGCAGTCATTGAAAGCGCATGCCATTCATCTGGCGTAGCGCCTCTAAATTGCACTGTATCCCAGCCCATCATACCCCAGCCTGCATCAAAATATTTAGCAAACAGAACTCCATAGGAATTACCTTGATTTAAGTCATCTGCGCTATGTGTATAAAACATGGCGGAAACATTAAATGTTTCTCCACCTTGATATACGCCTGAAAAAGATTGGAAAAAGTTATTTTCCATATTTTCTCCACCAGAATACATGCCCCAAAGTTTTTGAGCTGAATTCCCCTCATAGGCAACAAAGGTTTCTTCAGTATTGTACATTGTTTCACCAGTGGTTACAGTAGCTTGACTATTTGCATTAGGATAGGATTCCCAACCTGTAGGGAAAGTATCACCAACTTCACATCCAGCGTTTGCTAGAGAATTGATTGCCGCTCCATAATCATGATCAGAGTCATCCACTTGCACACCAGCTGACGCCAGTGCCCCAACAGCGTATGCACCAGTTGCCTGTGCTGTCTGAGTTATTGCAGAGACAGTTTCAACTCCAGCTGTTAGCAATGCTGTAAGAGTTGTTCCTGCATATGCCCCAACAGCGGCCCCCAATGCAGCTGCGTTTGCTGCAGGAAGTCCAAAAGTAGTAGTAGCAAGTCCTTGCATCCCTAAGTCAGCTAATGAATCTGCTGTAGCTACCAAGGCTGATACTTGGTCAAGCCCTAGCTGCATATAGTAGACTATGAATGGATGCGTATCGGGTACGCCATCTCCATCTGTGTCGACTAATATTGCTGGGTCAGAAAATTGACCATACGCAGTGGCCAAAGCGCTGGCTGCGGCCAAGAAATTATAGGTAAAGTAATATCCTGTAAATTGCAATGGTTCGTCACCGGTAAATGGTGCGCCATCTCCTCCATTGGGATCAAAAATGTAACCCCATTCCAATTCTGGATTAGGAATAAAGCCATCATCGCCATCAATGGAGCCATCGCCATTCACATCAGCACCTGGACCACCAATCATTGGATATGTTCCTACATTAATTGCAGGATTTAAAGTTGATAAATAAGGAATTGTTGTGTAGTCACCAAAAGCACCAGTAACACCAAATGTTCTATTAAGGTTTCCTTCTGTATCAACACCTAATGTGGTCTCTACACCATCTGCCGCTTCCCAGTACACTTCTGCACTTTCGATTCTTTCAAAACTGGCATCGTATTGTGCAGTGATCATTCCCCAGCAGGTACGTTCTGTTCCAATACCAAAATCAACACCTTCTTCTTCAACATTTAAATCAGGAGCGTACATCTGATTCGCAAAAATTCCAGAAGTCACGATTCCAAAACCCCAAGTAGCAGTTCCTGCAGCTTCATCAACGATAGGCTCACCACCTAATTGATAGGTAGCAGGATCTTCCACTGGTGGAATAGTTATTGATGTTGAACAGTCTTCTACTCCAATAGTTGGATAGGTACCACTGATAAACATATCACCTTCCTCTGACAAATTTAAATATAAATCTACACCATAGGCTTGTAGCAAAAATGGGTTTACTAGTGGAACTGGAACCACTGCAATAGTATCACCTACATCAAAACTTAATAGTTCATGAGTGTAAACGGGACTAGCAGCACTTGGCCAACTAGCAGTAACAGCATATCCATTTCCAGGATCTTCATTTTCAGTCATTTCTCTTACTACATATGTAAAATCTATGTATACACTAACCATATGATAATACCCACCTAACTGCGCCTGACTAGGCTGTGGAATGATTATGGCCATAAAAAGAAAAAGACCTAATAACCTATTTCTATTCATTAGTACCTCCTTAAAGTATCTAATTAACTTTACTTTTTTCATTCTAAGACGAACGAATTTTTATACAATTCAAAGATCGCTTTCCCAAAACTAGTACAGTATTTTGCTACTGTCAAATATTATTTTTTTCATGTGATCTAGCATAAACTAATTTTATATATCATTTTTTATTATAATGGCGTGCAATTATCCTAATCACGCTCCATAGCAATAGAAGGGTGCCAATTATAAATAAGATATTTGCAAGAATGATAGTTCTATTCAAAAATAATATGGTTAGCATAAAACAAATTTACTATTACAGTTATCAGTCTATTTAATATTTTTCTTGCAAAAGAATGTCTATCTATTTAAAATAAACCGACCAGTCGGTTTATTTTAGTAATAGAATATGTAATAGGAAAAATTTGATAAAAAGCAATTATTGGATGCTGATGTTTTAATTGATTATTATTGGCGCAATAATATTAGTAATATAGAAATAGATGAAAATTGCAGTATTAGTTAAACAAGTCCCAGGGCCTGAATCACCACTTCCTTTAGTATCTTCTCATGATTGGTTGGATGAATCTCAAGTTGCATATATCATGAATGAAAGTGATAATTATGGTTTGGAAGAAGCGCTCCAGATTCGTGAAAAAAATAATGATGGTGAAGTTGTCGTAGTAAGTCTTGGTCCAGATAGGACGCAAAAAGTTATTCGTGAAGCTCTATCCAAAGGAGCTGACCGCGCTATTCATATTCAGACTAATGAAAATTACCCTACAGATCCACTGGAGGCTGCCTCTCTTTTTGCTGATGCACTTAAAGGAGAAGACTTTGATATTATTTTTTCCGGACTGCAGTCTGATGATCTAGGATATGGACAAACAGGGGTAATACTAGGAGAACTATTGGGAATGTCTACTGCTACTTTAGCAATGGCTACAGAAATTATGGATAATAAAATTAAAGTGAAACGAGAGCTTGAAGCAGGATATTTCCAGTGGGTGACAATGTCCTTGCCTGCCAGCATCAGTGTTCAATCTGGTTGCAATACTCCAAGGTATCCTTCATTAAAAGGAATTATGGGAGCCAAGAAAAAAGAAATAAATGTTGTTATACCAAGTGTTGGGGATCAAAATCAATCAATCAAAAAAATATATGCCCCTAATACCAATAAAGAAACTGTAATGATTGAAGGTTCTGTTGATCAAGTTGTTGAAAAATTAGTAACTGTTTTTCGGAATGAAATTAAAATTGCTTAAGTGATTTAGATGGATATTTTAGTTGTTTTAGAAGATAATAATGGGACGATTCACCGGATGGGGATTGAGTCTATTGCTGCGGCACAGCATATGGTCGATTCATTAGGCGGCCTTAGTGCAGGTGCTATGGTAATGGGAAAGAATGCAGATGCTTTGGCAACTGAAGCCTCTGGATATAATATAGATGAGGTATTAAGTGTAAATCATGAATTGCTTAATGATTATTCTTCTGATGGATATGCAGAAGCAGTCAAACAAGTCATCAATAAGGAAAATCCAAGATATGTTTTATTTGGCCATTCTTATCAAGTAAGAGATTATGTTCCAAAAATAAGCGCAAAATTGATGAGGCCTTTTTTAGCGGATAGCATCGCTATTGATTTTGATGGAAAGGACCTATCTTTAACAAAGCAAATGTTTAATGCAAAACTATTTTCCGATATAAGTCCAAGTGGAGATGCTCCTTTTTTAATTAGTTTTCAATCTGCTTCTTTTTTGTCAGATAATGCTTCTACTGGTACCGCAAATAAAAGAGAAGTTGTTATAAATTTAGATTCATCAATGATTAAAACAGAATCGGAGGCACCTTTTAAAGAATCATCAGGCGGTGTTGATCTAACAGCTGCTGAATTGATTGTTTCTGTAGGTCGTGGCATTGGTAAGGAAGAAAATATTCCAATGGCGCAGGATCTTGCATCAGCGTTAGGTGCAGAAATTTCATCATCTCGACCAGTAGTCGATTCTGGTTGGTTATCTCCATCACATCAGGTGGGAAGCTCTGGCCAGGCTGTCTCTCCAAAAATGTATTTGGCCTTGGGTATATCCGGCGCCATACAACATGTAGTAGGTATGAAATCCTCAAAAAATATTGTGGCAATTAATAAAGATCCGGAAGCACCTATTTTTGAAATTGCTGATTATGGAGTTGTAGGAGATCTATTAGAAATTGTCCCCAAACTTACAGAAGCAATCCAATCCAAATAAAATTTTATGCATGATATTTATTTTTCTTTTGCCGAAAAAATAGTTCTCGGTTTAGGAATTATATTATGTTTGGCTTCATTTGTATATGAAGTTATGCGCCGATTACTTATTGTATTTAAAGGGCTGGGTAAGCTTCCATTTGATCGTACAGGAGCTCGTCTCTGGCGAATGTTTCGGGAGGTTTTCTTGCATGAGAAAGTTGTTAAAGGTCGCTTTTGGCCAGGATTAATGCACGCTTTTGTTTTCTGGGGGTTTGTGATTTTTGGGCTGGTGACCCTTGATCACTTTGCAAAGGGTTTTGGCATCCCGTTATTGGGCCTTAAAGCCCACAAAGTATATACGATGATTGTTACACCATTTTCAATTTTGGTCATTATTGGTATTTTGGCTCTTGCTTATCGTCGGTTTGTAACGAAACCAAAAACGCTGGGAAAGCTGTCTCCTACTTCAGGATTGGTGGCATTCTTTATTGTAGTTTTAATGGTCACATACTTAATAGGTGAAAGGGAAATTCCACTTTTTCTATGGAAAATTAATTGGTGGATTCATTCAGTTATTATTCTTGCTTTCTTATTTTTGATCCCTCGCTCAAAGCATCTTCATCTTGTTCTTGCTCCAATAAATATATTTTTTAGACCTTTTGATCAACCCGATCATACCCCAGTAAATATTGATCTAGAAGGATCAGAAGAAGAGCTGGATGATATGTTGGCTGGACTGACTAAAATGACTCAGAATCAGGCTCTTGATATTTTTTCCTGCGTGGAATGTGGTCGTTGTGTTGATGTTTGTCCTGCAAATCGTGGAGGGGGTATACTTGACCCAAAACATCATTTTATTCTTGATTTACGCCAGCCGCTTTTAGATACAAAGGATGTTGATGTTTTATCACAGATTAATGTGGAAGCAGGTTGGGAGTGTACTACCTGTCAAGCCTGTACCGAAGTTTGTCCAGTAGGTAATCATGTAGAAAAATCTGATGAGATAAGGCGACTAGAAGTATT
>Ga0208750_1000689_pt1 | contig 10216 bp, 12 predicted proteins | sample Knorr_S15_td_O2m_FD_185602 | JGI IMG/M metagenome (GOLD analysis project Ga0208750, IMG submission 185602) | Marine microbial communities from Southern Atlantic Ocean transect - Knorr_S15_td_O2min_ad_340m_LV (SPAdes) (version 2) | ecosystem: Environmental > Aquatic > Marine > Oceanic | place...
TGCCAAATCTCTGCAGTCATTGGTACATCTACCCAAGGGTTATTCCTTAATTCTTTGCTTTTTTTGTTCGCCAAAACCTATCCGCCAAATATCCACCCAAATCATACTTACCAAGTCTTAATCTATATGGATGTTCATGGTGTACCTTATGATAACCATCACCACCCAAAATCCAATTCATCCAAACACCATCGGTTGGCCCATTCCAATGTCCAAATATATTTAACATACCAAATCCTATCTTAGCAAATAGATATGGCATAAATGCAGCAGCCCACCAGAAGTATGGACTAATAAGAAGACATACAATCCAATACCAAATAAGAAAGTCTTTCCAATACTCATGAGCAAATACTAATCTAGGGTTGTCATATAAATCCCTTGCAAATTTAACTGGAACATGATGTAAGTCCCAAGTGGTTAAAGCTACTTTCCAATATCCTATCTCTTTATAATTGTGAGGGTCCAATGGTCCTTCGGTATCATAGTGATGCATCCTATGACTGGACACCCAACCAATAGGCGTCCTGACACAAGCAATCATAATCATTATTATGAATCCCCATTCATGTGCTACACTTGTTTTAAATTGGTTATGAGCAAAGTACCTATGTAGTCCTACAGATACTCCATAGTGTGTAACCACTTGGCACCATAGGAATCCCCATAGTGTTGCCCAACCTAATAATCCCCAGTCTATTCCCATCTTCCTAATGCCATGTATCTATTATAATACACGTAATCTCCATCTTTTATTAATCTTTTTGATATGTGTTCAAACTTATGAGCTTGTCCATCTTTATCTCTAATATTTTGTCGTGACTCACCTTCTTCTAATTTACTCTTCATGGTTTTCCAGCCACCACCTAACATTCTAATACCATTCTTTTTAGCTAATTCTTCTTCACCCTCTACACAATTGATATGGTCTTCCTCATCTGTTTTGTTATTACTTTGTAATACTAATAAGGTTCTTTCAGGTTCAAAGTACTTATACTTTTCATTCTTCATATCTTGCATATGCTCACATGAGGTATTAATTATTAAATGAGCTCTACGTTTATTTTTATATTTAAAATAGTCTCCCTCTATAGTTGGTGAATTTCCTTTAGTAAATATTCTAACCGCTTGAATATTAACATCCCACATACTTAAATACACACCAAATATTTTAGCAGCAAATGGGTCAACATCAAAGTAATCTATTCCTCTAATTTCATCTCCATATTTAAGTGTTAATAAATCAACAAGGGGAAAACCAAACCAACCACCTACTATTTCAATTTTAAATTTACCTTCATCATCTCTTGGTATTTGAACTTTATCTAGTTCTTCAATTAGCCATTTCTTACCTTCCACTTGATTGGCAGATATGCTCTCAATAAATCTATCCATTTTATCTGGAGCATGTTTATTAAACCATTTGAGCATATTAAAAAATATCTCATTGTCCCTATCAGCTAATTGCATCCGTACACCATAAAATGTTTTGTGTTACCCCACCTTTTTACCTCATTAAATGACCAAACCTCTGTTAATTTATTTTGTCTAATCAATTCTTTATTACTATTAATAGGATTACAATCACCATTGTGATGTTCATTATCTCCTATTAATATAAATTCTCTTCCTTTATATATCTGACCTAATGGCCACATCTTTTCGCAAGCAAAGTTTATAATAAGGTCTTCTTTTAATTCAATATCAAATACAACATCAACAGTAACTATATCATTACACGCCCTTTGTGGGTCATAGTCATACATATTTACTGACAACCATTCCATATCAACTAATTCTTTATATACATTTCTATGTTCGGCCGGTCCTACTAAAGCTACAGTTTTAGCATCCGACATCTGCACATGTTGTACAATCCATTTATCAACTGGTCTCATAATTTGTCCAATATTCATAAGGCCACATACCCTCTGTCTCATGCAATTCATATGCTTCAATATCCATTTTTTGAATAATGATATGTGACGTGTTAAACAAAGTAATCTTAGTTCCCTCTCTTTCTATATGAGGTGGGTCACTAAAATTAAAGTTATCTACTAACCCCTCTTCCCAATATGCTAATCTATCATTGCGCCAATGTTGGTAATATAAATATTTATCTAAGCTCTTATAAGTAAAAAATAGCTTTTGTTGATTAGCATCAGTATAATCAAATAACCATCTTGCCTCCTGCCAGCAAACAAAAGATGAGTTAACATGACAATCCGACCCTTTACCAAACCATCTAAAAGAATTCTTATTGGTCATATTCCAGTAATTAAGAATAAAAGTTGGCTTTGGAAAGTCTCTACTTACCATTTCAGTTATATCACCATGTATTAATACATCCAAATCAACCCAGCACTTTGTCCCAGGTATATCTAGGTCAAATAAGGTTAATTTCTCTCTAGTAAATATTTGGTTTTGTGGATAAACACGCCATGAATCAGGCCCAATTTGATTATAATCTAATAATCCTATGTCAGGATTAATCCCACTAGGGTTATCAGTAATACAAGTAAAGTTAAAATCCAAATCACAATATTTTTTTAGACTACCATGTAACCTATTAACATATTCTGGTCCATATTTATCCCCCCATTTAAACGTAAAGAAGTTTAATTTTATTTCCGGGTCCAACTTCGCTAGGAAGTCCTCCGTATTCTGTAACGTACCATCTAATGACATTTTTGTAAAATTCCTCCGAATTGTGGTCTGCTTTAAATTGTTTTATCCAAATATTGTTCGCATTATGTGAGCTTATAACCAGAGCAGCCTCAAGTTGAAGTTCTCGCATTTCATAAGTATTTATAAGTGTTTCTATACCGTCCATAATGGAATCATATTCCCTAGTTTTCTTTTAGGTATCTTTGAATCTGCCGAAGATACACATGCACTTGTTGTACATACCTTAGGTCCATCATATAATTGGAACCCTGTTTCTATTTGTCCTAATGGTTCATCATGGCAAGAGTAACTTCTTTTGATTGTACCATCAGGCTCTCTAATAATAATACTTCTATATCCACTAGAACATTCCCAGCCATTAAAGTTATTAAAATTGAATGCATTAAACCTTTCAGCCTGGTCCATATACCATTTCTTCCCATACTTGTCAGTAAATTCTATTTCAAAGTGAGCGGGAACTTTCCCATATCTATTATCTACCGCTTTGTTCCTCCACTTATAGTGTGGTCTATCCACTTTCTTTTTATCTTCTGTGTATCCCCTTTGAGGCATACCATTATGTAGAGTCTTTAATTGTTCATCTGTATATCCATCTACGACAAAAGAAGCGGTTGGGTCTGATTGAGGTTTAAGGGTTACGTTTATATCTCTACTATGAAAGTATAATGCTTCCTCATAAAATTGGTCAAACATTTCAGGAACCATAACTATATTAATAGTAATCTGTATATTATGTTCTTGACAAAATACTAATTTGTCTGCAAATTCCTTAACCTTTTGTGGTGTATTGACATGTTCCCTATGAAACGAAGCGGTGATAGATACCCTATGCATATCCTTTGAAGCTTGGTAATATTCCTCAAACCATTTAATAGGCCGAGAAACATTTGAGGTCATGTGTAGCGAATGAAAATTGCAATTAACCACATCATTATTAAGATGCCTAACAATATCCAAGTATTGCGGGTGGAATGTTGGTTCGCCACCCGATAGGGAGAAATGAAATGAATTGAATCCTCTTTCCCTGGCTTGTCTTTTAATTTCATTAATAGTTCCTATGGTTGCTTTAAGTGGTCTATGGTCTTTCTTATCTGACCTAGCATAAGGCCAACAATAAGAACATCGGTAATTACAGAATCTGCCCAAGAGCCAAGACACAGTGAACGTATCCCTATCCAACATGGACCGAGTACCAAAATGCTCTATGTCGTCAAACGGTATTTGACTAAAGTCGTATTCACTCCACTTTAATTCTTTGCTCATCTATCCATGCCTGCCAAAATAATTTTAATGTATTTGAATTATAAGTATAATATGGTATATTATATTCAAGACAAAATTTAATTAACTCTTCTTTTATTTTATCTAATTCAAAGAAATTATCTAAACAAATTCTGTAATAACTACTTATTGCCATATTAATACTATCCGCCTCAACCTCAGTAAATTTTTTATATTCCTCAGTCCATATATTCCAAGCCCCTTTATCCAATTTAGCTGACCATGATTTAAGAATCCATTCCCAATATTTAAAATCATTAGCTGTAATAAAACAAGTATTATCTATTATACATCTTTCAAATAAGGTTTTTTTCTCGTTCCTATCACACATAGGACATCTAGCGTGATTTCTATTTAAAAAACTAATAGGAACAAATTGTGTATGATGAGATTTTTCAATCATATTATAAAAGTTTATAATATTCTCATCATAACCATCTGGTAATAATTCCTTATTATCTTTAAACCATTGGAGTAATGGCCAACATTGACCATTCTTATTTATAAATGCTATTGGCATACCTCCTTGAGTTAAACCATATTTAAAATCAACAGCTTTCCAATTGCCATCGACATCCTGTAGTGATTTAACTTTTGGCCAATTTGTCATAAATGCATCTTCATTATATTCCATTTCAAACTTTAAATCAGTTACTATCATTAATAATAAAGTTCTAAATATATCACCAGCAGCTCCAGGTGGATATGACATCATTATTGGATTAGTTAGCATTCCAAACCTCCCAAAATTCTTTAATAGCTTGTAGTGATTTAGCTCTTGGTATAAATTCAGAAGTATTTACTTTAGTGGTTGAATATAGATTTGAATATGGTGTAACACAAGCTGCTATATATTCTAAAAAACTTTTTTTAATACCTGACCATTCATAAAAATCTTCTTTATATATTAAATGATTACTTAAACTTTTTATTAATTCTAAATCATCTGATTTTGAAACAATATGTCCGGTTTTATCTAAATGGTAATTCTTCATTAATTTATATGAATTCTCAAGTGACATTGTAGTTAATACTATATTTTGATTTCCAACTTGACTAGAACCAATTGGTGGTAATACAATACCATCAGATAATACACCAGATATCATAATACTCTCACCTTTAGTTAATCTATGTTTATATAACAATGCGCATTTAATTTCTAAAAGAGGATGTATAAATTTATCTGCATAAGAAGTTGACGCAGCAACTTTACGAGTAATTTCAATAATTTCTTCAATTTTATCTGGGTCTTTCTCTATTGACCATTCCCCAGGATATAAAAGTGGATATAAGCATGTTATAAACATCATAGAGTCATTACAATCTTTAGTATGTATTAATTTAATTACTGCCATTGTGCTGCAAATGGGTCAAATTGTTTATTACATTTAAGGGCGCAAACCTTTAAACGATTAGGACCAACTTCCCATGCCTCCTCTATTGAATTAAAAAATGTATTGACTATCTCCTCTATAGAACTATTTATGCCATTTATATTATGCTTATCTATGTGTTCCCATATCTGAGCCTCACCAGGTTTTTGCCACCACTTATACATCTGGCCAGCGGTCCAACAACAAGGAAAGACATAACCTTCAGCTGAGATATAAATCTCTTTTTTCTTTATACACTTAGGTTCTATTTCTGCTACATCTAAATACTTATCCATACTACCAAACTTAGCCGTGACTTGGTCAAATTGTTTAGTAGCTTTATTCCTAAACCTTTCCATTGTAGGTGGTTCAAGTAATTGGGTATCATTATCTTTTCTATCATGTGCTTGGTGTGAATCCTTTTTAGTAAGGGTAGCACTTGACATATATCGACCAGACTTTTTAACAATAAATTCTTTTACACCAAGGGATTTTGCCCACCATTCAGCCTCTTCTAATTGGTGCTCATTATGTTTAAATACAAGGAATGTCCATTTAGCATTTCCACCAGCATCACAAAATGCTGCTATATTATTTTCTACATTATTCCAATTTACTCCCTGTCTATATAAATGATTGGTATCTTCTAAACCATCAACTGAAAATTCTACTTTATCAACAACCTTAGCTAAATCTGCCCACCAACTAACTGGCCTTGCTCCCCCATTTGTTATCATACTTAAATGTATCTTAGGGTTAACTTCTCTTAACCATTCCATAATCTCTAAAGCATCAGTCGCCATCATAGGGTCACCATGATTACCACACATATAAAGATTATTAAGTTGCCTTACAAATTCTTTAGGCATAATCATCTTTATATCCATTAAGGATAGGTCGGCATTGGTTAAGTACTTATTATCTACTCCACCATTCTCATTCCTATCACACATAGGACATCTAGCCTGACACTTTTGTGTAGGCTCAAGATGTACTTGTTTTATATCTTTATAATTATACATCTTTCAAATAAGGTTTTTGTTGGTATTCAACATCATACGTATCAAATGTCTTTTCCTTTGTACCACATTTATTTATGCATACTTCCATATTTGACATATTATCATCTATCCATTTCCACATAGGACCATCAATTATTTCTTGTACACTATAATGTTCAAGGTTATGGAACTTAGGGTCTAAACCAGATTGTGTATGTAATTGGTCTAAATAAAGTTTAGTTGACATCCAACAACATGGTGTAATATATCCACTTGAATTAACAAATAAATTAGCCCCACCATTCCAAGTATGAAATGATATTATACCCTCACCTCCAGGCAAAGCCTTACACTTTGGAATTATTTTAGGTTGTATAGTTATTTCTTGTTCAAAATCCATCTTGTTTATCCTCAATAGCTATTGATTTTTGCCTATGCATTTCTGAAAAAGTTTCTTCCATCATATCTTCTTTTAATCTACCGCCTGTCACTCCCTCTTGACTTAAATTTAAATTAGCAACATTTACTATATTATCTCTATAGTCTCTCCCACCCTCTATTGAAGCACCAGTATTCCTCACCGTTTGTACTAAAGCAAAAGTTGCAAAGCCTTCATCTAATGACCGTTGCCTAGCTTCCTCTATTTGATGTTCATTCCAAGGGAATACTATAAACTGCCAACCAGCATCTCCACCGGCTTTAATATATGCTCTAAAATGTTTTTGAAGTCTATCCCAATCAACTTTTCTTCTATAGATATGGTTGGTATCTTCAAGACCATCTATTCCAAACCAAACTTTAAAACCACCTGAGTTATAATATAAATCTCCATTCTCTTTAACTTTTATATCCCTATCGTTTATAGTGGTTATTCCACCATAAGCCATTCCATGCGCTACACCATAATCAGGGTGAAACTTCCATTGGCAAGGGTAGTATTGAAGATAAATATCCTCATCATGTCTTAATGTATCATAAAGGAATTTTACTTTTCTTTTTAGTGGCTTACGGTCATCAGATAATTTTCCTAATCCCCTCCAGAATTTTTCATTTCTTGACCCACCATTAGTAGACAAATAAATACATACCCTATCATTTAAAGAATGAAAATGTTCTGTAATACCCATAAATTCAGGATTAATAGTGGGTTCATCAATGTTACCACAATAGTGAACTGACTCTAAGTATGGCCAATCACCAGGCTTAAACCTTTTCTTTATTTGTTCAAGTGTTAGGTATCTATCATTAATCTCTTTAAACATTGGTCTCATCCGCTGTTCCTCAACCCATTCCTTTGTTTTTCCATGCTCCTCATTTTCATCTACATAATATGGATAAGGATTTAATATTTGTTCCCTTTCACATTCTGGGCAGGCAGCATTACAATAGTTTGTAAGTTCTATTTGTATACGTTCTATTTCATTAAGTTTATACCACATATTTTTCAACTATATCTACTATTTCTGGATTTATATCTCTAAAATTAAATTCTGATTCACTATCTAAAAGAGGTATGGACCTAAGAAATAATCGTCCTTGGTTTTTGGAATCAGAATGATTTGGAATCATAAGCCATGTATTAATTTTTTCATTATCTGTAAACCATTGCATACGAAATTCTCTAGGAATAATATTTAATTTTAAATAATTAGGACCATGCAACATACTCATTGATGCTTCTATATCTAAACTTTTACAATAGTCCACAAATGATTGCATCTTATTAATATTCATTATACTTACTGTGCAATGCAACATAGTAACATTATATAAGTTATTCATAGCTCTAATATTATTATCTATCTTATCCCAAGGTTGTTTCATTCTAATAGTACTTCCTAAATCTCCAACAGCATCTATAGAAACTTGTATTTCTATATTTCTAAATCCTTCAAACAAAACTTTATCAGGAACTATGCTACCATTACTAATCAATATTATTTTAATATCTCTCCAGTGTTCTTGTTTCTTTAATAGGTTAATAAATTCAGGAAGTTTTTTAGAGTATAATGGTTCACCTCCAATTAATTTAACCACCTTTAAGTTAGACAAATCTGTATTAGCAAGGTTTGACATTAGTTTTAAAGAATATTCTTTAAGGCCAACTTGCTTTTCATAAATGTTATCACCAGAATTATAATTCTCAATGAATATATTTTTAACTTTATCATAATAAATTTTATCAAACGTACTAAACTTTTGAAGGTCTTTTATAATTGGAGATGCATTCCATTTAGAACTTTGTCTTGGTCCACACATTCTACACATCATATTACAAGTAAAATCTAATGCCAATTCCAAATATTCTAACTTATTAGCATCATCATTTATCTCTAGATTCCAATGTTCTCTTAAAGATATTGGTAATTTATGCGGGCCAATATGTTCTTCTTCATGGATACAACTTATACAATGCTCATCTGGTACATAATTATTCCAATGGTGGCTAGTTAATATGTCATCAAAAGAATTAGTATGAAATAAATTAGAAGTTTCTTTCCAATCATCAGTTTGATTCTGAAACGCACAACATGGTTTAACATATCCGTCAGGCACTGTCACTGCTATAGAACCTTTAGGCGCATTACATGGAAAGTCTTTTATTTCTTGATATTTCATTCAAAGCACCAGGGTATTATTGCAGGACTATTTGTTCCTCTCTTTTCGTCAAGGGCTAATAAAAACTTTTGCATATTCTTATTACCTTTTTCATCATACACATAATCTTTAACAAATTCTTTTACTACTTTTTGTTTAACATTAAGGCTATTGATTACATGTGGTTTTAAACAATTAATTGAAAGATAATCTGGGTGATATAATTTATGAACATGATATAAAAACCCTAGCCTTGTATCAACCTTAAATGTATCTTTTAATTTTTGTACCATTAAATCTATATTAGGAAGGTTCATTGCTTGCACTGTTATATTCCAATCAAAATAATATGGATTACAATCTAATAGTTCTTGTATTCCTATAAGTAATTCATCATGGTTTGTTGGAAACCTTATAAGTTCATTAACCTCTCCCCAACCATCTTGGCTTATACTAAAATGTAATCTTCTATATTTCTTTAATGTCTCTAAAAATTTTGGTGTATTACTTACTCCATTTGTTTGAATAACAATACGAGTATTCTCACAATTCCAAGGGTGATTAGATAAATCTTTTAAAAACTTTTGTATATTTTTCATATAAAAAGGTTCTCCACCAGCAATATATAATTCATTTACTTTGTCAATACACTTAGAATAAATCCAATCCCAATCTAAATTACCTCTATCTTTATCACGTCTATCTTTAGCTAACCAATAATCTCCATTAAATTCTGTCCATACCTCTATATCCTGGAACCATTGTGAACTATTCTTTGGGTTGCACATAATACATTTTAAATTGCATGTATTACCAGGGCGTAAATCAAATCTTACTAATCCATCTTCTGGCTTTTGACGGTATATACTTTCTGTTCTTTTACTATCAAGCCCAGCCTTTTCTTTATCAATACAAGCTTTGCATGTTACTTTATGGTCATAGGTTGGCCACATTTCTTGAACTTTAGATTGGATATCATCTATATTTTCTACAAAAATCATTTTGTCATCATTAAATAAACAACATGGTTTAATATTATATCCATCATCACCACTAAACCATTCAATATAATTACTATTATATATTTCATTGCACCAAGATGGTGACCCAATTTCTTGATTTGTATTTCTAGTATTGTCTACATTTAAGTTCATACTCTTACAATCTTTCTGGTTCTTTGATTTGGCTTTTGTACTATTTGATATTTAGTAAATACATCATTAAATTTTTGTTTCATTAATACATCTGTTTCTTTATTTAATTTAAGGAATT
>Ga0208750_1000691_pt1 | contig 10190 bp, 9 predicted proteins | sample Knorr_S15_td_O2m_FD_185602 | JGI IMG/M metagenome (GOLD analysis project Ga0208750, IMG submission 185602) | Marine microbial communities from Southern Atlantic Ocean transect - Knorr_S15_td_O2min_ad_340m_LV (SPAdes) (version 2) | ecosystem: Environmental > Aquatic > Marine > Oceanic | place...
AGAAACTGTATCTAATTCATTATCTGGATAATCAAAGAAAATTGTTTTTTTAACTCTTAAAAACTTACAAACTTTTTTTGCATCTTTACGTAATTCTTCTATTTGTTTTCTTATCTCCACTTGTTGTTTTTTTGTCGTTTCATATCTTGAATTAGTTTTATAATTTGTGCTTCTTCTAGATGTAATTCCTGTAGTTAGATATGCAACTGTGACTTTATCTCCTTTTTTTGCATGTTTAAGAATAGTTCCTCCCATTCCCAAAACTTCGTCGTCAGGGTGAGCAACAATTACAAGAATATTCATACCTATGAAATTTTTTTTACAATATTAATTGCTTTAGAAGAATTTCTTACTCATTGCATAATTGTTTTTAAATAGTATAGAATGAGGAAATCTGTAAAATGGTAGTTAAAAATTTTGTTTTTAATGACTTAAAAACTAAAAAAGAAAAAAATGATTTGATTGAATTTCTACGTCATCAAACTAATGTTGAATTTGGTGGATATAGAATGTTTGATGGAACACGAACTCATTTAATGCATACTCCTGAAGAGCTATCTGATTTGATATCTTTTTTGAAAAATAATGAAAAAAGTAAAAAGCGAAAATTAGAAAATTTTCTTGAAGTTGGTTATAGTTCTGGAAAAACTAATACTATATTTAACAAATTTTTTAATTTTAAACAAATTATTGCGATTGATGATTTTACGGCGGAAATGAGTTCTACTGATTTGTTAGTAAATCTCAAAAGAAAAAATCTAACATTGATTTGCGGAGATTCTTATAAAACCAAGAATCAGAAAATTATAAAGAAATTTGCTCCTTTTGATCTAATTTTTGTGGATGCAAGTCATGAATATCAAAACGTAATAAAAGATCTTAATAATTATTCAAATTTACTGTCCAACGATGGAATATTAGTTGCTCATGATATACATAGTCTTGAATATCCAGGTGTAAACAAAGCATGGAATGAATTTAAAAAAAGAAATAATTTCTCATTTAAAGAAATTAGCTTCAAAAAATATTTCTTTTCTTGTGGCTATGGATTAGTTTTGAAAAAATAATTTAATCCTGCATTTTTACAAAACCATCTGTTTTGAATTCTTTTCTATACACATTACCCGCTGTGAAAACTCTCTCTTCAAAAACAGAATCGTTTTTTCTTACGCCTAACAAATATTTTTGAACATCTGTTAATTTTTTTTGTATTGTTTCATCTAAGTAAATTCTTTGGTTTAAAAGTTGAGGTATATTTCTACGTCTTATATCCATAAATAACACTCGTCTTCTATCTCCTGTTTTATTTGTAGTACCACTATGCCACAGATTTGCGTCCATAAATACTACACCTGATTTCTTAACGTCCAAAAATATTTCATCTGGATGTTTTGTTTTATCTTCAGTATTTTCTTCAATCCATCCTTTAATTTTATGGGTCTTAGGTACAACTCGTAAATGTCCATTATCTTCATTTGAATCATCCAAAAAAATCATTGCTACAACATTTTCAGTTATTTCTATTTTTTTTTTAGGAATCCAATCTATGTGTAAATCTTGTTGGCCAGTACCTTTTTTTGGTTCTCTCATATCCAAACCTCCTATTTTTACATCATCACCCAATATTTGAAAACAAATATTCAAAATATCTTTATCAGTTATTATTTTTCGAAATAATTCGTGTTTGTTTAATAAATTCCCTAGTCTATGCGCTCCTGGTTGAAAGTTTTTTTTATATTTCATGTATTCTTCTTTTCCTTCCCATCCTCCTCTCCATGCTTCTCTTTCTAACAGTAAATCAATTATTTCTGCTATTTTCTCTACAGGTAAATCTGATTTTGGAAGTACATAATACCCATTTTCCCTAAAAAATTCTCCATGATTTTTTCCATCTAAATCACTTTTAATATTATATTTTTGAAAAACCGTATTCAATGAATCAATCATTTATGAGAAAATTAATTTTTAATCTAATTTAATCTTACTGTGTTTCTCATTACAAATAACCCATCCAGCTAAATTGAGGAAGTTATATGCTATGTAAATATTATAGGGGAAAAAATGGATTGTATATAACAAATAAAAATTTTTAGAAAGGATAGTAATATATTTTTAAAAAAAGAAGAAGTTGGTATGAACGACGAATATGAGAAAATTCTAAAAAAATTTAATTTTAAAGAATTAGATATTGTAACAATAAATTTTTCAGAAAATGGATCAGCCGATGAATATATTCAGATTTTGACTCCGATTGATAAAACATTTCTAGCTAATATAAAAAAAACTGATTTCGATGAATACCAAAATATAATTAATAATTTAAAAGAAGCTGAATCCAAATGGAAAAAAATCCCAGCCCCACAAAGAGGTGAATTAATTAGATTATTTGGAGAAGAATTAAGAAAATCTAAACAGGATTTAGGAAAATTGGTAACTATTGAATCAGGTAAAATTTTACAAGAAGGATTAGGAGAAGTTCAAGAAATGATTGACATTTGTGATTTTGCTGTAGGATTATCAAGACAACTATATGGTTTAACTATGCCATCTGAAAGACCTGGTCACCGAATTCAGGAGATATGGCATCCACTTGGAACTGTAGGAATAATTACATCTTTTAATTTTCCTGTAGCTGTATGGAGTTGGAATTTTGCAATTGCTACAATTTGTGGAAATGTTAGTATTTGGAAACCATCACCTAAAACTCCACTTACATCATTAGCTGTTTTTAGAATCTGGAAAAATGCTTTAGAACGTTTTGAACAAAAAGAATCTGCTAATAATATCTTCAAAATAATTAATGGTGATAAAGAACAAGCAGAATGGATTGCAAAAGACAAAAAAATTAATTTAGTTAGTCTTACAGGTTCCACTGAAATGGGAAAAAGTCTAGGTAAAATTGTCACTGAAAGATTTGGAAAATTAATTATGGAATTAGGCGGTAATAATGCAATGATTGTAACACCTAGTGCTGACATGGAGTTAGCAATACGTGCAATTATTTTTTCAGCAGTTGGTACTAGTGGGCAAAGATGTACATCATTAAGAAGAGTTATCGCACATGATTCGATCTATGATGAACTTACTAAACAACTAAAAACTTATTACAAAAATATAAGACTTGGAAATCCATTGCATGATGATGTATTAATAGGACCTATTATCAATGAAGAAATTTTTGTGAAAATGCAAAATGTGTTAAATGAATGTAGGAAAAAAGGAGGCAAAGTCTTTGGTGGGGAAAGAATTATGGTGACTGATGATGGCGTATACGTTACACCAGCAATTGTTGAATTAGATAAACCTGAAGAAATAACTAAAGTAGAAACTTTTGCCCCGATCTTGTATCTTATTCCTTATGATGATTTTGATAATGCTATTAAAATACAGAATAATGTACCGCAGGGATTGGCCTCGTGTATTTTTTCAAATAATTTACTTGAAACTGAACAATTTATTGGTCAAAATGGTTCAGATTGTGGAATTGTTAATGTGAACATTGGTCCAAGTGGGGCTGAAATTGGAGGTGCTTTTGGGGGTGAAAAAGAAACTGGTGGTGGAAGAGAATCTGGTTCAGACGCATGGAAATCATATATGAGACGTACAACTATCACAACAAATTCTTCATCAGATTTACCTCTTGCACAAGGAATTGATTTCGATATTTAGTTTGAAATCTATGCTTGAAAAGCCTTTCATTTGAGTAATTTCAAATTTTTCTATGACAAAAAATTTACCAGAAGCAAATTTGAAAATTAGAATGAGCTCTAAAGATGCACATTATGCAGGTAATCTGGTTGATGGTGCTCGAATCCTAAATTTATTTGGAGATCTTGCAACAGAATTAACAATTAGATATGATGGGGATGAAGGTCTAATTAGAGCGTATGATAATGTTGAATTTTTAGAACCGATTTACAGTGGAGATTTTATTGAGTTAAAAGCAAAAATAACACAAGTAGGACAAACTAGCAGAAAAGTAGTGTTTGAAGCATACAAAATTATTACACCGACAAAAAATGATTCCTTTGATAGTTCATGTGATGTATTAGAAACTCCAATTCTTGTTGCTAGAGCCTCAGGAACATGTGTAGTCTTACAAAAAAAACAGCGAAAGTAACAAAAATAAGAATTATTCATATATGAAAGATTATCGTACAAATTAGATATGTTGGCTAAATCATCAAACCAATCAAAGATTGCTCCACAATTTGGAAGTCGTGACAAAACATTCACTGTATTAGATGGAATGGGATTGGAGATTACAACAAAAGAACATGGAATTTTATTTGACGCGGTTGCTGGGTATTGGTATAATATTCTAGGAATGAGAAATCCTGAATTAGTAAAAGTTAAACAGGAATTAAGTGGGGTGACTACTCATCTGTATGAAGAGTATACTAATCCCTATGCAGAAGAACTTGCAGCTACTATGTGTAAAAGAACTTCAATGGATCAATTACTGTTCTCCGCAACTGGAAGTATGGCAAATGAAAATGCTAGAAAAGAAGCTGTCAAATATCATCTTTCACAAGGTAACAAAGAAGAAGATTTAGTATTTGCAGCTATTAATGGCAGCTATCATGGTTCTGTAGGTGAAATGTTAAAATGGATTGATCCGGAAAAAAATGAATTTATTATTGATGCTCCAATATATGAAAAAAAATATCACAGTAAAGAAATAATTGATACTTTTAAAGAAAAAATTGAGATTGCTGAAAAAAACGATAAAACCATTGCAGGTTTTTTTTACGAACCAATTATGGGAGTCAGAGGTTCTGTGCCATTACCATTAGAATACATCAATGGAATAGGGAAAATCTGTCGAAAAAACAATATATTATTGATTGCAGATGAAGTAACGACTGGGGTAGGAAGAGCTGGAAAATTTTCTTATAGTCAATCATTTGATGAAAAACCAGACATATTATGTATGGGAAAAGCTATTAGTGCTGGTCATTACCCTGTTGCAGTTACCATTTTCAATAAAAAAATAATTGATGCATGGAGTAAATTAGAGGACGAAGGTATCTCTTTCTCAAAAATTCATCGCAGAGGAAACAGTATTACTGGTACTCAAGAAGGTTGTGCATTAGGATTAAAGGTTATTGAAATTCTAGATCGTGATAATTTAATTCAAAAAGTACAAGAAAAAGGAAAATATGCTATAGAAAAATTGAAAAAAATTGAAGGGTTTTCTAACGTTAGAGAAATTCGTGGGACAGGTTTATTGATTGGAATTGATGTAAAAAATTCTACATTTGCAAAGGAGGTAATTACTACTGAAATGAGAAAACATGGAATCAATGTATTACCAGAAGGACGTGTTATGATGTTTAATCCAGCATATATTATATCTGAATCACAAATAGATCAGTTTGTGAATACACTGGATGAAGTTTTGAAAAAAGCTGAATAATTATTACTAAAACATCATTAAAACTGCTTAATTCATTTTAGCACATATTCAAATTATTACATTTTTCGTAATAATTTTCCAGGAGAACCAACAATTACAGAATTTTTTGGAAAATTAGACATAACTAAACTTGCTGTACCAACAATACAACCATCTCCAATTTCACAACCCGCATCTATTACTGAATTTGGGGCAACCCAACAACCTTTCCCTATTTTTGCTCTACCACTAATTACACTTCCAGCAGTAATCTGTGCAGCTTTTTTTATGATAGAATTATGACCAACATGAACTATATCATCAATTTTTACATGATCCTCGATAATAGTTTGATCGATCTGAGATTTTTCTACAGTACAGTTAGAACCAATCCAAACACTATCTCCAATTAGAACAGAGCCCAAATGCGGAAAATGAAAAAATTCATCATCATCGTAGTAAAAGGTGAAGCCCTCACTACCAATTGTAGTATTAGATAGTATCACTGAATTTGAACCAATTTGTGTTTTACCGTAAATACATACATTAGCAAGTATCTTGGTTCCATTACCAATTTTTACATTATTTCCTATATAGCAATGTGGACCGATGTAAACATCTTTTCCAATAGATGAACTCTTTTCAATAACAGCAGTTTTGTGTATACCAGGACTAAATTCATCTTCGGTAAAAAATTCCATTGCTACACGTTGAAAATCGAGTCTTGGGTTTTTAGAAGAAATCACAGGGATGTTTATTTTGTTTTTAATTTCAGTCGTAGTTATGATTGCAATGTTTTTGAATTTTTCTAATTTTTTCAGATCATAATGTACATTATCTTTTATCTTAAATTGGAAATTTGCCAATTCTGAGTAAAAAAGTAAAGAATTGTTTTTAACATTGTTAATAGAACTTAATGAAGTTATATCGAAATCTTTTCCAGTATAGTTAGTTTTTAAAAACTTGGCTATTTTTTTTAGAGAAATTTTATTTTTTCTTGGTTGATACATTTTTTATTGCTTGATATTTCTATAACCCATTTAAGTATTTTAATACATAATTATATCTAAATGTGAAGTAGATATCATACAAAATCATCAATTTTAAGCAAATTACCCTTTGAAATTTTTTTAGTAGATTTTTTCCCAAAAATTTCTTCAATCATTACAGCTGGTAATCCATTACCAGGCCTTCTTAAACCAATATTGTTTTGATTGAATAATTCACCCTGTTTAATACCAGACAAAGCTACAATACTCCTTCTTGCTAAAATTTTTGTTTCTTCTTCCTTTTCAGTTGCTTTAACTTCTTCTGAGCCTAACATTATAGCTGCAGTTCTAATTGAATTAACCCAATTTTTTAAGCCATCAGGATCTTCAGAAAACCAGTGATCGGGTCCTGACATGTTTTTATCTAGCGTAAAATGTTTTTCAAACACTTTAGCGCCGAAAGTGACAGCAAGAGATGAAGCTAAAATTCCTTGTGTATGATCAGAATATCCCAATGGAATTTTTGGAAAGTGTTTTTCTAGTGTTTTTAGTTTTAACAAGTTTACATTGGTTGGAACAGTTGGATATTCTGATGTTGTAAGCATCAAAACTGTTGGATATTTTTCCAATGAACCTATAGCCTTCAATGTTTGGTGGATCTCGTTCAGATTAGCCATCCCACAAGAAATTATCAAGGGTAAACCAGTACTAGAATAATCTTTCAATAAAGGAATATTAGTAAAATCATCAGAACCAACTTTTACTGCAGGAATACCTAATTCAAGTAATAAATCAAGATCAGAACGATTTTCTGGAGTAGATAAAAATAATATTTCTGTTTCATCACACTTTTGTTTAATTTTAATCCATTCTGTTTTTGAAAATTCACACCTCTTGTACATTTCAAACATAGATTCAGTAATCTCTTTTCCCTGTGATTTGTAAGTAAAAGTCAACGACGTATCAACAACAATTCCAGATGCTTCAAAAGTCTGAAATTTAATAGCGTCAGCACCGGCATCCTTTGCAACATCAATCATCTTTAATGCATTTTCAATTTCACCATTATGATTAATTCCTGCCTCAGCAATTATGAATGGCTGACAATCATGACCTATCAGATGATCATCTAATTTAATTTTAGTCATACACTTTATCAACAAGTAGATTGTAATAACCTAATCTTTTTAGCAACACGAGTACTACCATGACCATCAACAACTTTGAAGGAGTTTTTAGATATTTTTTGTAGTTTTTTTATGTCAAGGTTTTCGAATATTTCTACATATTTTTTAACTGATAGATTTTTTGCCATGCCGGAATTAATTAAATATTCATTTTTTGCTAAGGCTTCAGTTGTTTCTTGTTGATGCTTCGCTACTATCGAAACAATTGTTGAAAGACCTAAACAGAATTGTTCCCATATTGTACTACCTCCTGCACCTACACCTAAATCTGCTTTACACATCAATTTGCCAATTTTGTATACATTTTGATAAAATTTAGCATTAGGAAGAGAATTACATAATTGTTTAATTTTGTGTTTGTTTTTATCCGATTTACCTATAACTACATTTACTTCAAGAAATTGCTTGTTAGTTTTTAGAATTTTTATTGCAGATAAAACTTTTCCAGTTTCATTTGTAGGGTCACTTCCACCAAATGATATCAAAATCCTCTTAAAATTTTTTCTAGGTTTTACACTCTTCCTTAGAATAGGAAATTCATCTCTTAACAATGCATATTTTGGACCTAACAATTTAATACATTTTCTTGGAACTAATTTATCGTATCTAGTCTTTAAATTCTTGTTATAATTTTGGTCTAATAATAAATTACAGTCATGTTTTCTTGCCAAATCATCTATCACAATAATTTTATCAACAAATTTTCGTAGACTTTTTTCCCATTTAAAATCTAAATCATAGTGATCAACTATTATCCAAGATGATTTAGCCTTATGTTTAGTTATGATTTTTACAGTTTGATTTACATCATTTTTAATAATATCATTCTTTTTTGATTTTGAGTAACTATTTTGAATATAATATACTGTAAAACCCTTATCCTCAAAAAGTTTTGAAATATTTCCCCTTTCTTTTTTTGAAATAAAGCATATCTCAAAATTCATTTTTTTAAGAGTTTGTGCAAGTGACAAACAACGTATAGCATGACCAAAACCAATATCATAACCTGAATCAACACGCACAAAAATTGTATGTTTTACCATATTCACATTTTTTTTACCTAAATTAAGAATCTACCCATCAATTAATAATAACAGATTTTAGTTTTGTAATTTCATACGTTTCTTATTTTATTTTTTGAATTTTTTAAAAACAGACCACGGAACGATTGGTAATAAAATTTTGATTATTTTCCAATATTTAGGATAAGAAGTAGTTCCAAAATCCTGTAATCTATTATTGAAAACAATGTTAGCTAATCTATCCACTTGAACAGGTTTAAACAAAGTCATATCAGCTCCAAAGGACAGATTTGTGTCTAGATAACCAATCATATAAAATTGTACAGTTAAGGGCGAGTTTGCAACAAAATGTCGCAAGCTTTCAAAATAACTTTCTAATGCACGTTTTGACGCAGCGTAAGCTGCATTTAACGATCTTCCACGAATGGCAGCTATACTCCCAAAACCGATAATTGTAGTGTCCGGTAATTTTTTTAGGATTGGTAAGAAATGATTAATGTATAAACAAACAGATGTAAAATTTGTATTTACAAGTTCAGAAAAACTTTTGTCGTCAATTCCTGGAATATCGTTGGGATGATTAAATCCCACGGGAAGAATCAAACCTTCTAATGGGGAAAGATTTTCTAAAGCATCATCAACTTCCTTAAATCTAATTTGGTCTTTTGATAAAGATAGTTGTAATGGTATCACATTTACTCCATATCTAATTTCTAAATCGGAAGCAAGTGCTTTTGTATCTCTCAAATCAGATGAAATTATAATCAAATCATTTTTTTCTGATGCAAATTTTTTTGCAATTGCTCTACCTAGTCCCGCAGAGCCACCAACAATTATGTAAGTCATATACCTAATTTCTCTGATGTATCAGATTTGTAGATTCTTTTGGGATCAAACTTTTTCAATTCATCAATAAATTTATGATATTCAGGGAAACAGTTTTGTACAATTCGCTTATTTGAGCCTTTTATAATGTTAGGAATTGCACCGTATGAAATTATAATATCATCTAGTTTTGGTAGTGCTTTAACAGTTATTGGAGAACGTTGAAAATCTAGTGCTATGGTAATACCAGAACCGGAATATCGTAGATATTTTTGATTTCCATGAAAAGGTTTCATGAAAATAACAATTAAAGGAGGCTTTTCAGTTTTTATCAGTTTAGTAACATCGTTAACAAATTCTTCAACCTTGTTGAATGGTACTAGAATTTGATACTCGACAAAACCATTTTTTCCAAAGAAAACATGAAAAGATTTTGCATTACCCCCAAATGGAAACATACTATCAAAAATATTCTTATCATAGATTTTTGGGCCAGCAATTTCACGTTTTCGGTAAACTGAATATGTCATTGCAGCAGTAGTTTTATTCCAAATAGAAAATGGCAAACGTGCCCTAGATGATGGAGTGAGCGCCTTTTTTTTTGGTATAATTAATTCGTTTGATTTAAAATCATTTGCAAAAACTCCCTTATATCCAACACCCTTTCCAAAATGTTTCTTTGAGGGTGAAGCATCATGCCAGCTAGAAATAAAATCAGCATCTAAATTATTTTTAAAAAATTCAATCGCATCAGTTATTGATTCCAAAG
>Ga0208750_1000695_pt1 | contig 10184 bp, 11 predicted proteins | sample Knorr_S15_td_O2m_FD_185602 | JGI IMG/M metagenome (GOLD analysis project Ga0208750, IMG submission 185602) | Marine microbial communities from Southern Atlantic Ocean transect - Knorr_S15_td_O2min_ad_340m_LV (SPAdes) (version 2) | ecosystem: Environmental > Aquatic > Marine > Oceanic | place...
TTATGACAATCACTTAGCTTTTGATTGACTAGAAGAATATGGTAAATTATAAGCCTCGAAAGGTCTTATTGCCCTCATAGCTCAATTGGTAGAGCAATTGATTTGTAATCAATAGGTTCGCGGTTCAAGTCCGTGTGAGGGCACCACTAATTAAAATTTTCCCAATAACCAAATTATAATTAAGGTAAAAACAACGCCTTTAATAAATGAAAACCAAAGAAATCCATAATTAGAAATACCTAATTTTTTTTGCCACCAAAGAACATATTTTTTGTGCCAATCCATCATATGGAATTAATCAGTGTAACCTGCAATAGATTTTGTTGTAGAGCTTTTTTCAACTGATTTATTATCTTTTAAAGAACCAAAAAAATAATCACCTATCATATTACTAATACCCCAATTAAAGTTCTCATTATGAAAATGATGACTCATGTGGGCATCTCTTAAATTTTTTCCAACATTAGTTACTGGTTTGTAATCTTTAGAATGATGGGCAAGATGCATCCACTCATACCACAGATGATAAACAAGATGACCAGTAAAAGGCACCATTGCTGTAGAAAAGCTCCAAAAGATTAGTGAATATAAAAGATAAACTTGTCCGTAAGTATAGATCAAATATCTCCATGGGGCGAATTGAAGCTTAATATTCTCAGGATCTCTATGATGCCCATGATGAAGAACAATTTGATATCTACGATACCATCCATCTTTTTTTGCTAGTTGCTTATGCAGTTGATATTTGTGAACATACCACTCATAGAAAGGCGCAAGAACAATTGGAATAAAAAACCAATAGATATTTTCAATAAATAAATTTGTAGAAAAAATATAGTACAGCCCAGCAGCTGCCATGACTAGAAAACCAATAATAGTTGAATGTGCAAAGTAATTTTTTAATATGCTAAGCATATTCACATTGTATAGGACGGATTTTCATCCGTCCTATATGAAATTTGGAATTATTTTTTTTTGTATTTAGCAGCCTCTTCAGAACCGCCTGTGGCAGTTCCTTTGCTATAAGAGTGTGCTCCCATTCCAGCGAGTTCACCATTTTGAACTATAAGATATGGATCTCTAATTGGAGTACCATCAAAGAAACATTCTAATATTTCTCTTACACCGGCAGCATATCTTGCTTGAGCAGACAATGATGTTCCTGATGTATGAGGAGTCATTCCATGATTTGGCATTGATCTCCAAACATGATCATTTGGAGCAGGTTGAGGAAACCATACATCGCCAGCATATCCACTTAGTTGGCCAGATTCTAATGCTCTTGCAATGGCATCCTTATCACATATTTTTCCTCTAGCAGTGTTTACAATATAAGCACCACGTTTCATTTTTCCAATCAACTCGTCATTAAACATATGCTCAGTTTCTGGGTGAAGAGGACAATTGATTGTTACTACATCACATACAGCAACCAAAGATTCCACTGATTCATGGAAAGTTAAATTTAATTCTTTTTCAACTTCATCAGATAATTTATGTCTATCAAAATAATGCATATGAACATCAAAATGCTTTAATTTTCTCAATGCGTCTAAACCAATTCTACCAGCAGCAACAGTACCTACATGCATGCCCTCAAGGTCATATGAACGTTGTACAGCATCAGCAATGTTCCAACCGCCTTCATTAATAATTCTATGTTGATTATGATAATCTCTCACAAGTGATAAAATCATCATTACAATGTGTTCAGCAACTGATCTTGAATTACAGAAAGTTACTTCAACTACGTCAACATTTCGGTCCATTGCTGCCTGCAAGTCAACGTGATCTGATCCAATTCCAGCCGTAATTGCCATCTTCAGATTTGGAGCAGTCTCCATTTTTTCTCTTGTCAAATAATATGGAAAGAATGGTTGAGATATTACTACATCTGCATCAACTAATTCTTTATCAGCCTGACAACCTTCACCATCTTTATCTGAGGTTACAACTAAAGTATGTCCAGCATCTTCTAAAAATTTTCTTAAACCTAATTCACCAGATACACATCCTAATAGATCACCTGGACTGAAATCAATTGCTTTAGGTGATGGCAATGTCATACCATCTGGATATTTATCCAACTTTGGAATACTATCTAAAGCATAATTGCTTGGCATTCCACCCTTTGGATCATCATACAATATACATAATATTTTCATTTTTTTTCTCCTAAATTAATAAAAAATTTTAATACGTTTAATATCATGAATGAAATATAAACTATGTATTTAATATATATATAGTTCAATGACATTAATTCATGAAAGACGGGTCAATGCTCTCCATCTTTCTTTTAATGGCCGGCCAAACTAAACCACCAGCCATTTCCACTCCTTCTCCTTGTTTTTTTGTGGTCTCTTTTGCTTCCTCAGAAGGATAATTAAGTTCAAGATTTCCTGCCATAGCTCTAACCTGGTAAGTACAAGCTTTCTCAAGAAAATAAATACTTGTGAAAGCTTCAGCTACATTTTTACCTAGTGCAAGTGTGCCATGATTTCTTAATATCATTAGCCTATTATCCCCTAGATCTTTCACTAGCCTTTCTTTTTCCTCTTCAACTAACGCCACTCCTTCATAATCATGGTAAGCAATTTGATTTCTCACCAGCATTCCTGTTTGAGAAAGAGGCAACAATCCATCCTTTAATGAAGCAACTGCTACTCCATCATTTGAATGCAAATGAACAACGCAATGAGCATCTTCTCTTGCTTCATGAATTGCACTATGAATTGTAAACCCGGCAGGGTTGATAAAATTATTTGTATCGCTTAATATTTTTCCTTTTAAGTCAACCTTGACTAAATTTGATGCATTTATTTCATCAAATAAGAATCCATAAGGATTAATTAAAAATTCATTATCTGTCCCTGGAACTTTTGCAGAGATATGAGTAAAAATTAAATCATCCCAACCAAAATATGGTACAGTTCTATAAAAGGCAGCAAGATCTGTTCTTACTTCCCACTCTTCTTTTGAAACAGAATTCTTTACATCAACCATTATTAATCAAATTGTTAATTATATTAGTCCAACCTTCGTATTCATCGTCTAAATGCTTTTGAGACTTATTTGGCTCAAAAACCTTATCAGTTTTCCATAATTCTTTTAGATCTGCAATATCTTTATATAAACCTGATTGTAGACCTGCTAAATACGCTGCTCCAGTTGCAGTCGATTCTTGATTTGTAGGTCGTTCAATCTTTATATCCAAAATATCCGAAAGATATTGCATCATAAAATTATTCTTAGACATTCCGCCGTCAACACGCATAACAAAATCTTTAGTTTCTATTCCAGTATCTTTTATTAAACAGTTTAATAAATCTTTAGTTTGAAAACAAATCGACTTCAGTGCAGCAAGAGCTATATCAGCTTTAGAAGTATCTCTAGTAATCCCGTGTATTGATCCTCTTATATCTGAACGCCAATAAGGTGCACCTAAACCTGTAAACGCAGGAACAAAATAAATACTATTACTACTCTTGTTTGCCAGTTTCTCAACTTCAGAATCGTCATTAAAAAAATTTAATTCATCTCTCATCCATTGGACTACTGTTCCAGCATTAAATATGCTTCCCTCCAAGGCAAACTTTCTTTCTGAAGATGTTTTATATGCAGTAGTAGACAAAAGATTAGATTGAGAGATCAGCATATCGTCACCGGTATTCATCAACATAAAACACCCAGTGCCATAAGTAGATTTAATCATTCCTTTATCAAAACATAGTTGTCCAAATGAAGCTGCCTGCTGATCACCAGCAACACCTTCAATGGGAATCTCCGATCCAAAAAATTCTTTATTAATAACGCCAAAATTATCTGTGGAATTCTTAACTTCAGGTAAGATTTCCAGAGGAATATTTAATAATTTGAGTAGTTCTGAATCCCACTCATCATTCTGAATATTGTATAACATTGTTCTTGAAGCATTGGTTGCATCAGTTAAATGGGAACTACCCCTAGTAAGATTCCAAATAAGCCAGGTATCTATTGTTCCAACGAGTAAATTTTTTCCATTAATAATTTGATTTGTTTCATTTACATTCTCAAGTATCCATTTAATTTTAGTTGCTGAAAAATAAGGATCAATAATCAATCCTGTCTTTCTTTGAAAATGCTGAATTAGATCTTTTTTCCTTAGCTCTTCGCAAAAACTTTCTGTTCTCCTGTCTTGCCAAACTATGGCATTATAAATTGGTTGACCTGTTGATTTATCCCAAGCTACTACTGTTTCTCTTTGGTTTGCAATACCGGCAGTGCAAATGTCTGCTGCATCAATTTCCGATTCAGATATTACATGCTTGATTACATTAATTGTTGTTTCCAATATTTCATTTGGATCATGTTCTACCCATCCATTTTTTGGATAATATTGTTTAAATTCAAAATTCTTCTGAGCCTGAATTTGACCATTAATATCAAATATTATAGCTCTTGAGCTTGTTGTTCCCTGATCTATTGATAAAATATAGCCGTTTTTACGCATATAAGTTGCAATACATTATTTAGAGGTTCAATTCATAGTTATTTTAAGATAAACAATTATTTTTTTATAGATATTTAAATATGAAACTACAAAAGCCATTCTTTTTAGCCTCTAACAATGCAAATGCTCAGAAGAAAAAAGAAAATTTAGAGAAAAAATTCGGTAATAATTCTACCGATAATGCCGACGTAATAGTTGTACTTGGTGGAGATGGATTCATGCTTGAAGCAATAAAAAACCAAATGGAAAAAAGTTTGCCTCTGTTTGGTTTAAATTACGGTAGCGTTGGTTTTTTAATGAATGCTGTTAATGATGAAGATTTAATACAAAGATTAAATTCATCACAATCTATAAAAATTTCTCCACTATCTATGACTGCTAACACAGCAGATGGATCAGCACATGAGGCAATTGCAATTAATGAAGTATCATTACTGAGAGAAACTCATCAGGTTGCAAAAATTAAAATTTCAATAGATGGCAATGTAAGACTCGATGAGCTGGTATGTGATGGAGTGCTATTATCAACTCCGTCAGGTAGTACTGCATACAATCTATCTGCACATGGACCTATTCTTCCAATCAATGCAGATGTCTTGGCATTAACTCCTATAAGTGCTTTTAGACCAAGAAGATGGAAAGGTGCCATACTAAATAATAAATCAGAAGTTAAATTTGAAGTTATTGATAGCCATAAAAGACCTGTTAGTGCTGTAGCCGATAGTGCTGAATTTAGAGAAATAGAATCTGTTGTAATTAAACAAGACAATCAAAAATCTGTTGAACTTTTATTTGATGCTCAACATTCATTTGAAGAAAGAATTTTAAACGAACAGTTTAAATTTTAGTCTGAAGCAAATTCCTTATTGATTATGGTGGCCTCACCCGGACTCGAACCGGGACGGGAATAAATCCCAAAGGATTTTAAGTCCTTTGCGTCTACCAAATTCCGCCATGAGGCCATTAAACATTAGTTTATATCGATTAATTGAATTAGCTACTAGTCCTTTGTCAACAATTCAAAGAAATAAAAAGAGAAAAAAAAGAGGTCCGAAGGCCTCTCGTCTTTAGATAGTTAAATTGCAGATTATTTATTGCTATCAGATACAGCAGCTACATAAATAGCCATACAAAATGCAATCTTATTTACAAAGTCTGCAACATTGTAAATTAGGTTAAGACTAACAGTATCTATGCCGCCTCCAAAATAACCAACAGCATAACCAAGCGGATAAATTGCCCATCCAACTGTAACAATTAATCGCAAAGCGTTAAACGCTGCTTGTCCAGCAGCATTTCCACTTCCAGCATTCACTTGACTAGCTTCTCCTGCAAAAACTTCGTAAACAATATACAGCCAAGCTGCTAGTCCGATGACAAAAGCCAAAGTTACATTTAATGCTCCAATTTCACCACAGTAACCAAAAACAAGCATTATTAGAGCCGCAACAAGCAATCTCCAAAATAAGCCTACAGCTACAGTAGTAACAGCAGCAAGAATTAAATAAAACCCTACAATTTGAAGAGGTACTGTAATTAACCAGTCAATGTATCGAAGTACCGTAGGTGAATCCCCAGTAGTTACCCATACGCCTCTCATATAGAAGTAATTCCACGCTGCTACACCAGTAACCAAACCGGCTACAGTAAGGGACGTTTTCCATTTAACAGCTACACGGTCCCTTTCAAGGAAGAAAAAGGCAGTTGCAGCTACCATGGCCATAGAAATCAGCCAAAAAGTAACGGCTGTATGATCACCGGGGTTAAATATCAAAACTTTGTGCATAAATTAATCCCCTAAAATATTATAAAATTATTTGAATTCCATTTCTAAATTAAACGAATAAAAAGGAATAAACAATAAAAAATTTACATAAAAATCAATTATTTAATAATTAAAATCAAAAATTAGTAATAGTTAAATCTAAAGTTTATCTACAATTTTTAGTAACTCTAATTTGCAATTATTGAGCAATTCTTCATCTTTAGATCTTAAAACCAATGAAGTTCCAAACTTGTTTTCTTTTGAAAATGGATAACTGCCAATTTCTACATTGGGAAATTTATTTTGAAGTTGTGCAAGCTCTTCTGCAACATTACTTTCAGGAGTAAATACATCAACAGAACTAGATTTAATAACATCTCCTCCTTTGAGATATTGTCTTGCCCCTTCAAGCATTCCTTGCATAATCAATGGAATTCCTGCCATCACAAAAACATTCTCCATCTTAAATCCTGGAGCTCTACTTATTGGATTATCAACTAACTCTGCCCCTTTAGGCATCATGGTCATTTTCATTCTTGCATCAGTTAATTCAGAATCTTTGTAGTATTCTTTTAATATTGATAAAGCTTTATCGTTAATCTCTAGATCAACATTGAATGCCTTAGCGATGCTTAACGAAGTTATATCATCGTGAGTAGGTCCAATTCCTCCTGTTGTAAAAACATAATTATAGGTTTTTCGAAGATAATTCACTGTTTCAATAATAATTTTCTCTTCATCTCTAATGATTCTTACTTCAGATAACTGAATACCTATTTCATTCAACCAGTTTGCAAGATATGATAGATTCTTATCTTGTGTACGGCCTGATAAAATTTCGTTGCCTATGATTATTAATGCTGCTTTCATAATTTAATGGATCAACCAGCTAAAAAATTTATTTCTGGTAAACTCATCAAGAGATATAAGAGATTTTTTGCCGATGTTCAACTTGATAATAATAAAGAAATAGTTACTGCTCATTGTCCAAATACTGGATCAATGCTTGGCCTGCTTGGTGAAGGAAATGCTGTCAAATTATCTGAAGCCAATAAGAAAGATCGAAAACTTAAATTTACATTAGAAATTATCAAATCAAATGGTGCCAGTGTAGGTGTTAATACTCATCGTGCGAATAGAATTGTCGAAGCAGCTCTGCTTTCAAATAAAATTAAAAACATAAAAAAAATAATACATATAAAAAGGGAAGTAAGATATGGAGAAAATTCGCGTATAGATTTTCTAGTTAATAATAAGGATGAGGAAATATATATTGAAGTAAAAAATGTCACCTTATCATTAAAAAAAGGTATTGCTGAGTTTCCCGATGCAATAACTGAAAGAGGGAGTAAGCATCTTAAAGAACTTTCAAAGATTAAAGATAGAAAAACTCGAGCAATAATGCTCTATCTTATACAAAGAGATGATTGTAAATATTTTCAGATTGCAAAAGAAATTGATGAAAAGTATAACTCAAACTTAAAAAAAGCTATTGAATCAGGAGTTGAAGTCCTTTGTTATAATTGTAAGTTTAAAAATAATAAGATTGAGTTAGATAAGAAAATAAAATTTTTAGGAAATGAATAAAATATTACATCATCCAAATGATTTTGAAGGTATGCGTAAAGCAGGTCACTTGGCCGCATCAACACTTGACATACTTGTTGACTATGTAAAACCAGGTATTGCAACTGAAGAAATTGACAAAAAAGCTTTTGAGTTCATTAATAAAAATGGAGGATTAATTGGACCTCTTTTTTATAAAGGATTCCCCAAGTCACTATGTACATCGATTAATCATGTAATCTGCCATGGAATTCCATCATCAAGAATATTGGAATCTGGGGATATAGTTAATATTGATGTTACCGTAATTGTAGATGGCTGGCATGGAGATACGAGTAGAATGTTTCCAGTAGGAAAAATTAGTTCTAAAGCCCAACGTCTCATTGATTGCACATTTGACGCTATGCACAAAGGTATCCAAAAAGTATCTCCAAATGCAAAGCTTGGTGACTTAGGCCATGCAATTCAAACATACGCTGAATCTCATAACTATAGTGTTGTAAGAGATTTTTGCGGTCATGGTTTAGGAAAAGTATTTCATGAATATCCAAATGTACTTCATTACGGACAAAAAGATGAGGGAGAAACTATTGAGGAAGGAATGTTTTTTACAGTTGAACCAATGATAAATGTTGGAAAATATGATGTGAGAATGCTAAAGGATGGTTGGACAGCTGTAACAAAGGACAAGACTTTATCTGCACAATTTGAACATAGCATTGGAGTTACTAAAGAAGGTTGCGAAATATTCACTAAATCTCCAGCGGGCCTTGATAAACCTTAAATAAAAGATTAAAACAACTAATATATGATCCCTCGATACTCTCGAACACCAATGACAGAAATATGGAGTTCAAAAAGCAAATACCAAATTTGGCTTGATATTGAGCTTTGTGCTTGTGAGGCAATGGAAAAATTAGGCACTGTTCCTAAAGGAACGGCTAGAAAAGTTAGATCAAAAGCAAAAATAAATGAAAAAAGGATTAATCAGATAGAAAAAAAGGTAAAGCATGATGTAATTGCATTTCTTACATCAGTGTCTGAATATGCTGGGCCTCCCGCAAGGTTCTTACATCAGGGCCTTACTTCTTCAGATATATTAGATACTGCTTTTAATATCCAATTAAAAAAATCAGCAATAATAATCGATGAAGAATTATCTAATCTTTTAAAATCAATTAAAAAGATAGCTCTGAAACATAAAAATACCTTATGTATAGGTAGAAGTCATGGAATTCACGCTGAACCCACAACTTTTGGAATTAAAATGGCTTCATTTTATGAAGAATTTAAAAGGAATAAAGAACGTCTATCTCTAGCAACCGAAGAAATATCATACTGTGCAATTTCTGGAGCTGTTGGCAATTATGCAAATATAGATCCAAGAGTTGAAAAGCATGTTTCAAAAAAACTTGGGCTTAAATCTGAAAAAATTTCTACGCAAGTTATCCCACGTGATAGGCATGCAGTGTATTTCACAACACTTGCAATAATTGCAAGTTCAATAGAACGCTTAGCAACAGAAATAAGACATCTTCAACGTACAGAAGTATTAGAAGTAGAAGAATTCTTCTCCAAAGATCAGAAAGGTTCTTCAGCTATGCCTCATAAACGTAACCCTGTTTTATCAGAGAATCTAACAGGGCTAGCTCGACTAATTAGAAGTTATGCTGTGCCATCAATGGAAAATATATCTTTGTGGCATGAGAGAGACATTTCTCATTCAAGTGTTGAAAGAATAATGGCGCCAGATTCAAATATCATGCTGGATTTTGCTTTATCAAGGATGAATAGAATAGTTAAAAACTTAATTGTTTATCCAAAAAATATGATGAAGAATATTAATAGGCTTAACAAACTACCAATGTCTGAAGGATTGATGCTTGCCTTAACTCAAAAAGGACTAACTCGTGAAAAGGCATATAAGATTGTTCAAAAAAATGCAATGCAAGTATGGAAAACTAATGAAGATTTCATAAAAGTAATAGAGAAAGATTCTGAAATAAAGAAACTATTATCAAAAAAAGAAATAAATAAGATATTAGACTTCAAACATGCTATTCGGAGAACTGATTATATATTTAATAAAATATTTAAATAGAAATTCTAATTCGAATAATAGATCGCTAAAGCAAACAACCCAAATATTCCTACATAAGCTACAGCGTAGTAAAGCACAATCCAGTTATTTTTATCAATTTTAAACCTAGAAGAAATCTTCAATGAAGCGTTCTTGCTGGTTTTCTTTTTGGCTACTTTATTCCTTCCAGAAGAAACAGTTTTTCTTACAGCTTTTTTTGCTCGACTTTTCTTCTTAACTTTAGCGAATATTATAGACATTAAATTTCCATTTTAATTAGA
>Ga0208750_1000698_pt1 | contig 10175 bp, 9 predicted proteins | sample Knorr_S15_td_O2m_FD_185602 | JGI IMG/M metagenome (GOLD analysis project Ga0208750, IMG submission 185602) | Marine microbial communities from Southern Atlantic Ocean transect - Knorr_S15_td_O2min_ad_340m_LV (SPAdes) (version 2) | ecosystem: Environmental > Aquatic > Marine > Oceanic | place...
CATGCCAACTACGCGAACTTAATTGACTGGAGACCTTGGGTTGAAACACTATCCCCTAACTACAGAGTCATTAGATTAGATATACCGGGTCATGGTTTAACAGAGGCTGATCCTTTAAATGATTATTCCATGCCCAGAACCCTCTTCTTGATTGAAACATTAATTAGTTCCTTGGGTATAAAACAATTAAGTATTGTCGGAGCATCATTGGGAGGAACGATTGGAATTCATTTTACATACAACAATCCCGAAACAGTGGATAATCTTATTTTAGTTAGTCCAGGTGCTCTTAACCCGAGGGTAAGAGGGAGTAATGAGCCAGCAAAACTACCGAAGGCATTTAATCTGATGACACAAATAACACCCAGGTCATTGGTTAAAGGCCTTCTAACAGGAGGTTTTGGAGATCCTTCTAATATCAGTGAAGAATTAATTACTCGATGGCACGATCTGTTGTTAAGAGAAGGCCAAAGGGATGCCCAGATGGCTAGAATGAGGCAATATGTGTCAGGAGATATTGATCAAGTTATTAAGCAAGTTAAATCCCCTGTACTGATTATGTGGGGTAAAAAAAATTCAGTGGTTCCTGTTGAATTAGCTTATGAAATGAAAAATCTATTGGTGAATTCAAGTTCTATTGAAATGATTATATATGAGTCAGGTGGGCATCAACTTGTTCAGGAATTAGGCCAAGAGACGGCTGTCGATGCCTTGGAATATCTAGTACAATTTAATAAGGAGGCAATGTAATGAAATTATCTAGTAAATTCTTAATTCTGACGGTGATTATATTCTCTAACCCGTCGTTTAGTTCAAGTGATTATTTAAAACTGGGAACATCTATTTTATCTGACCTAGTTGCTGTTGAGTCAACAGCTGGCATGGGGCTTGCAACTGAAGCGAGTGAGCTTTCAAAAACACTTCTGCTGAATAATGGGTTTGATAGTGACGCTTTACAAGTTGTCGGGCCAACAGACACTTCGAAAGGTTTATATGCTGTATACAAAGGTCAATCTTCAAAACAACCCGTTATTGTTATGGCCCATATTGATGTGGTACCTGCTGTAAAAGATGCATGGGATACCAATCCTTTTCAGTTAGTTGAAATCGATGGCTTTCTTCACGGCAGAGGGGCCAGTGACAACAAAGGAGGCGCTGCTGCATTGCTAACTACTTTTATACGACTTAAAGAAGAAGGGTTTACACCCAAGAATGACATTATTATGTTGCTAACGGGAGATGAAGAAACCGGTATGAATAGCATTAGATACTTTCGAGATAATTTTAAGTCAGTAAGACGAGCTCCATTCGCATTTAATTCTGATGGTGGCTACATCACTGGGACTATGAAGAATCCTGAGGCATTCAGATTACAATCAGCTGAAAAAGTATATATGACGGTCACCATGACTACCTCAAATCGCGGAGGCCATAGTTCAATTCCAAGACCAGATAATGCTATTTATGAATTAGCCGATGCAATTAAGAAAGTGGAAGCATACAAATTCCCAATTAGCCTAAATGAGACAACCAGAGCCACACTCGAATTTGCTTTGAACCAAGACCAAGGAAATGTTAGAGGAGAAATCATAGCCATCCTTGATGGAGAAACTGAATCAGAGTTTGATATGGTTAATAATAATTCTGCAGTGAATGCTATTTTAAGAACCACTTGTGTGGCAACACAACTGACAGCTGGGCATGCAGAGAATGCCTTACCAGTGTCTGCGACTGCAACGGTAAATTGCAGGGTATTGCCTCATGAGGATCCTGAAGACATTTTTTCAACTCTACAAGAACTGGTGGGAGATAATGTCGAGGTTGCATCGGTATCAAACTTTCAAAAAAGCCCAGTGTCTCCGATTACACCTGAAATACAAAGCCTAGTTGGTGAGGCCATTGGCAAGGTTTTTCCAAATCTACCTCTGGTTCCTACTATGTCCACAGGAGCAACTGATGCTCTTCATCTAAGGAGTATAGGAATACCGGTCTATGGCACTAGTGCCATGATGTCTGACCCTACTGGCTATAGAGGTCATGGATTAAACGAAAGGATAGAAATCTCTGCATATCAAGCTTCGCTTGATTTTTGGTATGAAATTATGAAAGAGTTATAGATTATGAGTGATATAAAAATTTATAGTTTCGACAAATGCCCTTTCGCTCAGAGGACTAGAATGGCTCTGATTGAAAAAGGACTTGATTTTGAATTAATTGAGATTGATGTCTATAACAAACCAGACTGGTTTTTAGAGATTTCACCATATGGAAAAGTTCCTGTCTTGCTTCATAAAGGAAAAACAATTTATGAATCAGCGATCATTAATGAGTACCTAGAGGAAGAATACCCAGAAGTCGCTTTAATGCCTGAGAATCATTATGAGAGAGCAAGAGCAAGAATTTGGATCGATTATGCCTCTAATTATTATCTTCCAGCTTGTTCCAGATTGCTTAGAGACCATCAGGATGATGAGCTTCAACAACAGAACTTGAAGATAGTTGGAGATCGTTTACTTTATATTGAAAAAGAATGTTTTGATAAAAATCATAGTGGTGTTTTTTGGATGGGTGAACAATTAACACTGGTCGATTTACATTACGCACCTTTTTTTGAACGCTTCGGTGCCTATGAACATTTATTTGATGCTAAATGGCCAAAAGAATGCAGAAAAATTAGATCCTGGTGGGATGCTATGCAAGATAGACAAAGCTATTTAGAAACATTCTTACCGACTGAGTCACATATCGCAACCTATTCAAATATGATGCAACGAATGGCTTCTTAATCAGTCCTTAAAGCTTCGATCGGATCAAGTTGAGCTGCTGACCTTGCAGGCAGATAACCGGCAACTAATCCAATAAATAGAGAAATTACAATTGCATAAACGATATAGTCCCAAGCAATGGCAATGGGCATATCAGGATAAATAGACAAAGCTATATTAACAGCTAGAAATCCAATAGAGAGCCCTAACAAGGCTCCCAAGATTGCAAGAAAAATAGATTCCAATAAGAACACATCTTGAATTCTCCTGCGTGAAGCACCGATGGCTCTTAAGACTCCAATTTCTGAGGTTCTTTCATTCACAGCAACTGTCATAATTGTGAATATACCGACTCCACCTACTAAAAGTGAAATTCCACCAAAAGCAGCAACTGTAAATTTCAACCATTTCATAATTTCACCCAAAGATTCTAACATATCCGCTTGAGTGGTAATGGTAATGTCCTCACCTCCATGACGGCTAATCATTAATCTTTTTATTGAAGCCACAGCTTCATCCGCTGTTACATTATCCTTATGAATGAGATCAATCTCTTGGAACCCTTCCCTATTGAACATAGAATTAAATTTAGCTATAGGAATATAAATAGCATCGTCAAGATCCATACCTAGAAAATCACCTTTTGATGGCAGCACGCCCACTATACGGAATCGTACAGAGTTCACTCTAACTGTTAACCCTAATGGGTTTTGTTCTCCAAACAATTCTGCTTTCATTTTAGGGCCAAGAACAGCATAAGCTCTTGGTGTTTTAGGGTTATCATCAGGCAAGTATTGACCGATCATATTATCCTCAGCGCCAACAATAATATCGTAACCAGAGCCAGTGCCTACAACCATTGATCTCCTCATGCGATCAGCACTTTCAATTTCACCACTACCCCCAGAAAGTGGAACCGCTGTTTCAATAGTTGGCAGTCGTTCAAGTGCTTCTGCGTCTTCAAATGATAAAGGCCTGACAGTACCGAAGACTCCCAAAGGCATACCCATTGTTTGTTCTTTGCCAGGTGATATTGCAATAATATTAGTACCAAACTGAGTAAATTGTCCAACAATATAATCTTGCAAGCCTTGCCCTAAACTCGTTAAGAAAATCACACAAACAACACCGACTGCAATCCCAAGCGAAGTCAGAAAACTTCTCATTTTCTGAGAAATTACCGAGAAGGAAGAAAAAATAAAAATGTCCTTAATTTTCATATTATTTATTCCCAGATAAAGCGATCACAGGGTCCAGCTTAGAAGCTCTTCTAGCAGGAAGCAATCCGAAAACAATCCCTGACACCAAGGCCACAATTAGAGAAACAAATGATGCCCACGGTGGTGGTAAAAAATTAAAGGTAGGAAAAGCCAGTTTTAGAAGTTGTGTTGTAGTGTGTCCCAAGATCAATCCAAGGATTGCTCCTGATCCAGATAAAATTATAGCTTCAGTAATAAATAAATAAATAATCTGTTTATTTCTAGCGCCAATAGCCTTGAGTAAACCGATTTCTGATTGTCGTTGAGAAACAGCAACTAACATAACATTCATGATCAGAATACCGGCCACAAATAAACTGATAGAGGCAATAGAACCTAACGCCATAGTCAAGACATTAAAGATATTATCAAAAGACTGCATGACAGCATCTTGCCTAATAACCGTTATGTCTTCCTTGCCCTGATGACGCTTTTTTATAATTCTAATAATGTCTTTCTTGATTTGATCCATCTCCCAAGTATTTCTTGCCTCAGCTATGATTCGGAATAATGAAGGTCGGTTGAACAGGGCAGTGGCTAAACTCACAGGCATCACTACAATTTTTTGTACATCGATTCCAATGGCTCTCCCTTCAGTGGCAATAACTCCAGTGACACGACAACGTCTATCGCCTACTCTTAACCATTGGCCTAAAGCATTGTTTTTACCAAAGAGTTCAGATTCAACTTCTTTACCAATTACACACACCGGAGGGGATCGATCCAGAGTAACGCCAGGTAAAAAATTACCGGTCTCCATTTCCCATTTTCTGACGGCTAAAAAAGAGGGGGTTGTGCCTATTATGGGTACAGACCGCTCTAAACCATTAAATTGAGCCGGTGTTTCTCCCACAACAATTGGTGCAATTCTATTGATTGCTTCAATTTGCCTTAAACTAATCGCGTCTTCAACGGTTAAATCTCTTGGTGCATTACCAACTAAATCAGCAGGTGAGCCTCCTCCTGTGGTCTCATTTTTCCCTGGTAGAACAATAAGTAGATTGGTACCCATATCCTTGAATTCCCCAGTGATGTAGTCCCTAGCCCCTTCTCCAACAGCTGTTAAAAGAATGACAGCCATAACCCCAATGGAGGTTGCAATGAGTAACATTAATGTTCGCAATGGGTATCGTATGAGAGTGCTAAACGCTAAAAATAATAGATCATAAAAACGCATAATTAATTCTTTTTATCTTTAACGATTTTTCCATCAAGGAGCTCGATTAATCGTTCAGATCGTGAACCTATATCAGTATCATGGGTAACCACTATAAGGGTTAAACCACCCTTATTAAGCTCCTCTATTAATTTAATAATTTCTTTACTCGATGTCGAATCAAGATTTCCTGTTGGTTCATCAGCTAATAAGACATCGGGCTCCATAACAATTGATCTGGCTATCGCTACCCGCTGTCTTTGTCCGCCTGAAAGCTGTTCAGGCCTGTGATCTGATCTGTCAGTGAGGTTCACCCTGGCCAGAGCGTTGTCGACCTTCTTCTTTCTGTCTTTTGAGTTTAGACCCGATAAGACCATAGGCATTTCAACATTCTCAGCGGCTGTCAATCTTGGTATTAAATGAAAAGATTGGAAAATAAACCCAATTTTTGTTGATCGAATATGAGCCATTTCATCATCATTCATTGTTGAGGTGCTCACACCGGATAGAACGTAACTACCTGAGGTTGGTGTATCCAATAACCCAAGTATATTAAGTAGTGTTGATTTCCCAGACCCTGAAACACCCATTATAGAGACATATTCTTTCTTATTAATTTCTAGGTCTACTTCGTCTAAGGCACGAACGATTTGATTGCCCACTTCAAAGTGTCGACATAAGTTTTCTAAATGAATCATTGGTCAATGATGTGTTAGCCGATTTCAACTGCTATATTGGTCTCATCACTCGAGGCTTCATCTGTATTATCTGTTTCCTCAATAGTGACGGTGACCCCATCTTTTAATCCTTGTCTATCGACTGATAAAACGATCTGATCCTCCAAACTAAGCCCGCCCAAAACTTCAGTGTGCTGCCAATTAGAAAGACCGACTTCAATCTCTGTTTTAGAGAGGGTATTATCTGAATTAATAAGATAAACAAAACCACCAGCCATTACTGCTTGTGAAGGAATACTTAAGGTCGCTTCAGAGGTGTCAATGATAATTGTAATATCAGCGCTATACCCGGGCAGAAGAAACTCTTGAGGATTATCAAAAACAGCTTCAACTTCAACTGTTCTCGCCTGTTTTTCTAAATCAAGAACGTAGGGAGCAACTCGTCTTACTGTTGCAGGAAACTCTTTTTGCCCAAAAGCATCCATAGTAATCCTTGATTTCAATCCAGCAATAACTTCAGGTGCATCTATCTCGTCAATCGGTGCCTTAATATAAATACAAGTGTTATCAATTAAATCAAGAGTAGGTTTGGTGGCAACGCCCACGGGTGATGGAGTAACATATTCTCCTAGCTCGCCTTCGATCTCTGCCACAATGCCTCCAAAAGGTGCAATCAATTGAGTCCTTTCTAAGGATGCCTTGCTGACTTCAACTTGAGCTTTTGCAGCATTACAAGCAGCTGCTCCAGATTCAGCATTTGTTACAGCGGCTTCTTTCGCTTCCTCAGACGCTAAGCCTTTAGCAAATAATTCATTAGTTCTTGCTGCATCACGTTGTGCTTTTGCTGAGATGATACAAGTCTGTTCAGCACTTCTTTCTGACGCCTTGACTCTAGCCTTAGTTTCTTTGTTCCATAGTTCAAGAAGAACCTGATCTTTCTCAACCATGTCGCCCTCTTCCACAGCAAGAGTTGCTATCTGTCCTCCCATTGCCGGTGACATTTTTGACCTTCTGCAGGCATCAATTGTTCCAGCCCTAGTGTTGGAGACTGTTTGTTCTACATTTCTGATTTCCGGTTTAGTAGTAATTACTTTTATGGCCGGTTCATTGCCAGAATAAAAAAAACTCGAAGCAACGAGGAGGATGAAAATAACCGCTATAATTTTTTTATTTCTTGTCATTTTGATAAATAATTTTTGAACAATTGTATACGCTTCATGGAAGAAAGCTATTCTAAGATACAATTAGTTACACCGCTACAACATTAACTTAAAACTCATTTTTTCTTCACAATCTATTGATATATTATAATTTACGTTACTTAAGAGCATTTCGATGACAAAAAATCTAATAACAGCACTATTTCTTATAACCCTGTCGGGGTGTGTGGCTAATAGCTCTGGTTCAATATTTGAAAGCTCAAAACCTATTATTGATACAAAAGGAGTGAACATGTCACAGTATGACATTGATCTCGAGGAATGCTCAGTCTTCTCTGAAGATATATCAACTGGCAAAAGTATCGCTAAAGGGGCTGCAACCGGTGCAGCTGTCGGTGCTGTCATAGAAGCAATTACTGACGATGTTCGATCAAGACGAGATGCTATTGAAGTGGGTGCTGTATCTGGAGGAGCAAAATCAGGTATAAGGGCTGTTAGAGAAAAAGAACAAATCCTAAAACGCTGTTTGAGAGGTCGTGGCTATAAAATTCTTAACTAATCAGCAGACAGATTAAAGGAAACACCGCAACCACCATGCCCACAATACCCATCAGGGTTTTTAGCTAAATATTGCTGATGATAATCTTCTGCATAATGAAAGGTCTGGGTCTGGAGTACTTCTGTAACAATGTCACCATAACCTGCATTACTCAAACTTAACTGATATTGTGCTTTTGTTTTCTCAATTAATTCAAGCAGGCTCTGGTCAGAATAAAAGATTGCTGATCTATATTGGCTACCAACGTCGTTGCCCTGTTTCATGTATTGGGTCGGATCGTGACCTTCCCAAAACACTTTAAGTATTTCGCTGGTTGAAATCAGTTCAGGCTGATAAACAACTAAAACGACTTCGGCATGACCAGTAGTGCCTGAACAAACCTCTCGGTAAGTGGGTTCATTCTTTGCCCCTCCGCTGTAACCAACACTGGTGGTATGGACTCCCTCCAATTGCCAGAACATTTTTTCAGCTCCCCAAAAGCATCCCATACCGACCCTTAATTCTAAGAATCCGTCTGGATGGGGAGGACGAATATTATTTCCATTGACAAAATGTTTTTCTGAGATTTCCATGTCGTAATTTTATTTCACAGATCCATAATAAGAAATAAATATGATAGATTAATTATGTATTAATTCAAAAAATCATTAAGAATAAGAGATGAATAAATTAAGTTATATTTTTACTCAATTAATAAGAATTATAATTCTTATCCCTGTCCTTGGCTATACTCAAGCAGAAAATCTTGATGAAACTAAAAAATTAGATCTCAGAAGAGATTTCCAGCAAGAATTTCTAGCCCTTTACGACCAAGAACGTTTTCAACAAAGTATCTTGCCTGCAAAAAAAATTGTCGCATTGACACGGGAGATTTATGGTGAAAACAACTTCAGACTTATAACCCCGCTTAATAATCTCGCCAGTGCCTACTACATGGTAGAGGATTTTGAAAATGCACAACTTTCCTTTATTCAATGCATTGACATCATTGAATCCAATCAAAATATTATATCTCCTGAGTTAATTTCTCCGCTCTACGGGTTTGCTTTAACTTTAAACCGTAACGGTCAATATGAAGCAGCCATAGCTATTCTTGAGAGAGCTTTAAGAATCAATCATGTCAACCAGGGATTTCATAATCTTGACCAACTCAAAATCCATGACACCTTAACGGAAAGCTTTATTGGTGTAAAAGACTTCAAACAAGCCAATCATCATCAGACCTTTCAGGTTTTTGTGAACAAAAAACATTTTGGTATAAACAACTCCATGGTGGATGAATCACTAATAAAGTTAAGCCGATGGTATAAGCGAACTGGTCAAATTTTCCTTGAGCGTGAAGTGCACGATGAAATACTTGAAAGACAGATCAATCGCACAACAGACCCGATCAAACCATTGATTGAAACCTATAAGAATATTTCGTTCTCTCATCGAAGAGAAGGTGTTGATATTTACCAAAGTTTAAGTCCACTTAAACAAGCGTTGGAAAAAATTAATGCCATGGAAAATACTGACTTATTTTTAAAATTTGAAGTATTACTCGACCTTGGTGACACTTACACTAGTTATGGACGAGTGCAATCAGGTATGAAGGCCTATCAAGAATGTTGGGATCTGATTGATGAAGATCCTGATATGAGTCAATTAATAAAAGAACGATTTGCAACACCGGTTAAGATTCGCAATATCATGCTTCCCGGTACTTACCCACTCCCAGAAGTAGGAGAACAGAATGAAGCTGATCAAACAGGTTATATTTCACTTCGTTATGCAATTGGTGTTAATGGTAAAACAGCTAATATAGAAGTTATAGAATCAGACCCAGAAGGACTAATAGACAGAGTTGCAGTATCTGCTATTAAAAAAACAGTCTATCGACCAGTCTACATAGAAGCTGAACCACAAGTATCATCTGACATTAATTTTCGTCATGAGTTTCTATACTCTATTGAGTCTAAGCCTAAAAAATCAAATCAGCCTGAATCTGAAGAAAGCCAAGAAGATAAGCCTTTAGACAATCCGATAGCTTAACTTCTTAGATTATTGATTGATTTTAATAGAGATATTACTGCTTATAAAAATAATGAGGTAAATAAAACCTACCAATGCCATTGACCAACCAAAGGCAGCATTGCCAAAAAGATCCATGGCTTTACCTATAACTGGAGGACCAAGTATCTCACCTAGAGATAGGAAAAAAATAAAACAAGCATTGGCAGAGGCCAATACTTTACCTTTAAACTCTTGACCAAGTAATGTGAGGCCCAAAGAATAGAAGCTCATAATTGTTCCACCAAGAATAAAAAGTAAAAGAAAGCGTAAAAAAGGAACATCGAAAATCATTGGTAGTATGGCCAATGAGAGTACGCTAATGCTTGAAATATAAATCATTAATCTTGCTTTATCATAACGATCTGCCATCCAGCCGACTATTAAAGGCAATGTCAATTCACCACTGGCTAGCCATGCAACAGTTCTTGATGATTGAGAATAATCTTCCTGAACATACGGCAGTGCAAAAATAGGTAATAAAGCAGCTGTGCCTGCATAAAGAAATCCCATCATCCAGCTGGAACCCATAAGACCAGGTGCAGTC